>JFJP01000306.1_pt1 | contig 25038 bp, 16 predicted proteins | sample 431651 | NCBI WGS metagenome assembly JFJP01 (sample SAMN02602958, study PRJNA72255) | Microbial mat metagenome, whole genome shotgun sequencing project. | biome: fresh water; feature: sink hole; material: water; isolation source: purple microbial (photo- and chemosynthetic) mats found in...
CGTATCACATGAAGGATGGCCTGCAGGTCCTCGCCGCGGCCAACTGGGTGCGGCAGGCCCCGGACCGCTGGGTGCTGGGCCGGGCGGAAATCATGGGATCCTGCTTTGATGCCGCCAAGGGCCTGTCCCTGGGGGAACGGCATGACGGCACCTGGACCCTCTACCGCGTCGACGCCCTGCTGCCCACCGCCCCCGTCAACCCAGGGGCGGGCGCGCCATTCCATTACCCGCCAAAATGACAGATCCACCACGGAGACACGGAGTGCACGGAGGAAAGCACAGAGAGAAACACGGAGAAAAACCACCCATGCTGTGGGATTCTCTAACGCTGTGGTATGGCTTTGCGCGGGTTGGCACAAGGAGCACAACATGAAGTATCTTGTCACCGGTACGGCTGGCTTCATCGGGTTCCATGTGGCCCAGCGCCTGCTCGCTACAGGCCAGGAAGTCATCGGCATGGACAACCTCAACGACTACTACGACGTGCACCTGAAGCACGCTCGCCTGGCCCTCCTCGTGGACCGGCCGGGGTTCCGTTTCCAGAAGCTGGATCTGGCCGATCGAGAGGGCATGGCAGAGCTGTTCGCCCAGGAGCGCCCCGGCCGAGTGATCCATCTGGCGGCCCAGGCTGGCGTCCGCTACTCCCTGGACCACCCCCATGCCTATGCGGATTCGAACCTGATCGGTCACTTGAACATCCTGGAGGGGTGCCGCCACACGGGCGTCAGCCACCTGCTCTATGCCTCCTCCAGTTCGGTCTACGGCCTCAACCGGAAGACCCCCTTTTCCACCTCCGATAGCGTGGATCATCCCGTTTCCCTGTACGCGGCCACCAAGAAGGCCAACGAGCTGATGAGCCACAGCTACGCCCATCTCTACGGCCTGCCCACCACAGGGCTGCGCTTCTTCACGGTCTACGGCCCCTGGGGCCGCCCGGACATGGCCTGTTTCAAGTTCACCAAGGCCATCCTCGGCGACCTTCCCATCGATGTCTACAACCGGGGCGATATGCGCCGGGACTTCACCTACATCGACGATATTGCCGAAGCGGTGGTGCGCCTTGCGGAAGTCATCCCCGCCGCCGATCCCTCCTGGACCGTGGAGACGGGCTCCCCTGCCACCAGCAGCGCCCCCTATCGGGTCTACAACATCGGCAACAGCCAGCCGGTGACCCTGATGCGGTTCATCCAGGTACTCGAGGAAGCCCTGGGCCGGAAGGCACACCTGAACCTGCTCCCCATGCAGCCCGGAGACGTGCTGGAGACGAGCGCGGACACCTCGGCGCTGGAGGAGGTCATCGGCTTCAAGCCATCCACCGACCTTGCCCTGGGACTGGCACGCTTCGTAGCCTGGTACCGCACCTATCACGCCTGACGAGGTCCGTGATCGGGTGGAATCCCACAGGAGGTCAGCCGTGAACGTCATTGAAGCCATCGAGCAGCGCAGAAGCATCCGGAAATTCGCTGCGGACCCCCTCGATGAGAAGACAGTCCTCGAACTGCTGGCGGCGGCCCACCACGCCCCCTCCGGCAACAACAGCCAACCCTGGCGCTTCCTGGTCGTGGAGGATCCGGCCCTGAGGGAGCGGCTGGCCAGGGTTTGCCACGGCCAGCTCTGGATGGCGCAGGCACCGGTACACATTGTGATCTGCGCGGATCTCAGTGCCCGGGAGGGCTCCGGGGAGCGCTTCGATGAAGAGACACCAGGCATGGACGCGAAGCGGGTCATCCGCGACACCGCCATCGCCGCCGATCACCTGCTGCTCCGGGCGGTGGAGCTGGGCCTTGGAACCTGCTGGATCGGCTGGTACCTGCAGGATGAGATCAGGCCCTTGCTCGCCATCCCGGAACAGGTCTTCGTGCTGGGGGTTCTGATCGTTGGCAAGCCTGCGGAGGCTCCCGGACCCCGTCCCCGATACCCCTTGGCAAAGCTGGTCTACAGGGAGACTTGGGGCATCCCCTACTGCCTGCCATGAGCCCAGACAACACGGGAGCCGCGACCGGATTCAACGTCCGTCGCGGCCCCAGCGTCCTTGCCTTGCTTGCCTACAGGTCGATCTCGCCGACGCCGAGATCCTCGCTGCTTTCCTCCAGGCCCTCCTGGATGGCCGGAGAGATGTCCAGATCATTCTCGGCGCCGATCATTTCGCTGGCGGAGGCATACATCTGACCAAGGGTCTGCTTGCGCGTCTCCAGGGTCTGGATCAGCTCCTGCACCCGCTTGATCTCGTCATTCAGGTGCTGCCACTCGGCGCGGATGGTGTTGTTCATCTCGCCGACATCCTGGCGGCAGCGTTCCCGCGCTTGGTTGTAGAAGACGGCCTGATCCTTGTTCAATTCCATGGATAGCTCCCTGGGGATATGGAAAGTTGCGGGGCGATTGCAGCACAAGAGGAGAACACCATCTTACCCGCTTATCCCGCGGGCGAAAAACCAGACAATCAACAATAGCGCCAAGGCGACGCAAAGGAGAACGGGCAGGAGCCAGCGGGGGAGTTCGCGGGGACCCGCTTTGCGGCTTTCCGGAGGCGGCTCAGGCCTGACGAGGGCTTTTCCCAGCTCCACGGTGGTCGGAGGATCCTCGGGTTTGGCAATCCCGGGCGCGGGAGTCACCGGTGCGGGTGCGGGTGCTGGCGGAGCGATGGTGAAGCGGGCGACCAGCAGAGCGTCCAACTGTTCCTTGGTACCCTTCAACAAGGTATTGACGTATTCGGCGATATCGTGGTCCGTCGGCTCGTTCCCATGGCGCACCAGCAGGGACTTCAGATCCCGCTCCATGAGCCGGGCCGAACCGTAGCGCTGGTCGACGTTCTTCTGCAGCGCCTTGGCGAGGATATTGGCCATGTCCTTGGACACAACCGGGTTCACGACCTGCACATCCTGCACCTTGCCCAGCCGCACCTTCTCCAGCACCCCCAGTTCGCTGTCCGCCTGAAAGCAACGCTCCCCCGTGAGCAGCTCGAAGAGGACGAGGCCCAGGGAGTAGATATCCGAGCGGTTGTCCAGGGACTGCCCCAGGGCCTGTTCCGGGCTCATGTAGAGCAGCTTGCCCTTGAGTGCTCCGGCCATGGTCTGGGTCGTCTTGGTCGCCGCTTTGGCGATGCCGAAATCCACCAGCTTCACGGCACCTTCGCTGGAGATCAGGACATTCTGGGGGCTCACGTCCCGATGGACGAGCTTCAGCTCCTTGTCGTTCATTCCCCGCTTACGATGCGCATAATCGAGTGCCATGGCCACCTTCATGGTGACGTAGGCGGCCACAGCCTCCGGGAAGGGCGAACGGTATTCGCGAACCTTCCGAAGCAGGCTCCGTAGATCCTTGCCATCCACATATTCCATGGCGATGTAGTAGAAACCGCTAGCCTTACCCAGATCAAAGATCTGGACAATGTTCGGATGGGTCAGCTGGGCTGCCAGCTTGGCTTCGTCGATGAACATCCGGACAAACTCGTCGTTGTCGGAAAGATGGGGCAGGATCCGCTTGATTGCGACGATCTTCTCGAAATTGTGGACACCGCGCTGACGGGACTTGAAGAGTTCCGCCATGCCGCCCACCGCGATCTTCTCGATAAGGTAGTAGTTCCCGAACTCCTCCATGGAAGCACTATCGAGGGGTGCTTTCTGGGCATCGCGCTCTGGTGCAGCCGGAAGTTTGGGAGGCAGCTGGTGGACCAGGGAGGCGGCGCTCTGCTGGGGAGGCCGCGTGGCAGGTGTGTTATCGCTGGAGCCGATGAATTCAAGATCCAGGACATCGTTCCCCATGGATCCAAGGCTGCCCAGGGCCGCTGGAGGCAGCAGGGCTGCCGGTTCTCCGGATTTCGCCTCGAAGGGGTCGTCGATACCGGAAAAGCCGCTCAGGGTGTACTCGTTCTTGGTCTTCGGCACTGTGGGCGCGGCCCGCGTTTCCACCAGTGGGCCAAGGATGTCTCCGAAGAGATCGGGCAGCAGCGAAGACTCGGGAGCCGGAGCAGGTGACAGGGGGGGAAAGCTTGGCGCTCCCTCGGGCGCTGCGGGAGGGAGAGGGGCTTCCGGTGTCGGGCGCTGGGGGGGTAGCGCACGTGCCTTGGCTGGAGTGGTGGGAATGGATGGCAGCAGGTTGGGTTTCCTGGGGGCGACACCGGACGGCTTCCCCTCCCCGCTGACACGAGCACTTGGCATCTGGACCAGCAGAGGCCGGACAGGCGCCTGGGGGGGTGGGGTCCTGGGAGATGTGGCCGCAGCCAGGGGGGGAGCCGCAGGTTTGTCCCTGGAAACGACCGGAGCGGCTGAGCCTCCGATATCGGCCAGGATATCCCCGAAGAGGTCCTCCGTGGTCAGTTTGCGATCCTCCGCCTGGCGTGGCAGGAAGGGCTTGAGGCACGCAGGCCAGTGTTCCGCTGCGAGTTCCCGTTCCAGGAACTGGGTCACGGGAATACCGCTGGGAGGTGGCTCCGGACCGCGCACCATCAGGATGGGCAGCCTGGGGGCAGCCTCCAGAAGGCCCAGGATGGATCTGGTACCCGCCTGCCCTCCTCGGGCGGGGTCCAGGATCACCAGACTGGGTTCCTGGCCCATGAGACCGACATTGAGAGCTTGCTGGCTCGTGGTCCAGGCCAGATCCCAGCCATCCTTTTCCAAAGCTCTCTCAAGTCCCGGGGTCTTCAGGGACTCACCATCCACAATCAGCAATAGAGGACGTTGCATGCAGGCTCATCGGAAACGGAAAATTCTAACCTTCCGACCCCAGCCCCAGCAAGCGATTCCGCCGATTTCTTCCGTGCACCCCGCGAAGAAGGCTCGCCATCCGCGCTGATTGAAGGTATTCTGGGCGTCGGCCCAAATTCCAGTTGCGAACCTGGGCGATTCCACGGCGAGAGGGGGTGTTCATAGATGCCACTGGTAAAGATCAAGGAAGACGAAACTTTCGAAAATGCGTTGCGCCGATTCAAGCGCAAGTGCGAGAAGTCCGGCATTCTGAGCGAGCTCAAAAAGCGCCAGCATTTTGAGAAACCCAGCGCCAAGCGCAAGCGAAAAATGCTCGCGGCACGCAAGAAGTCCCTCAAGCGTCTTGCGCAGGAACGAAGGATCATGGGGTGAGACCCCCGCACTGAAAAGAGGCCCGCGATGCGGGCCTCTTTCGCTTGACGGTTCTTTGCCGGATCACAGTACCCTCGTTCAAACCCCCATGCCCAGACTCCTCCCCTTCCAGCAAACCGAACTCGAGGCTGTGGAATTTCCCGCGGTGGTGGACCTCATCGCCAGGGGCGCTCGCACCCAGCGGGGCCAGGCAGCCCTCGAGGCGATGAACCCCTGGGATGAGCGCACAGGGCTGCGCAGACTCCGGCAGCGGGAACTGGCTGTGCTCTGGGCCCAGCAGCCCGCCGCCCTTCCCATCGTCAGCTTCGACGAGGCCCTGGGAGAGCTCCTGAACCCTGCCGGCTGGCTCCTGCCCGAGCACTGGCGTCAGCTCCGCGCAGGGCTCGGAGCCACTGCGGTCCTCCTGAGGAGCCTCGCGGCCCTCGCCTGGCCCCAGGACCAGCCACCGGAACCCGGTACTCACCTCGGCATCGATCTCCTCCAGGTGACCGCCCAGCTGCTGCCTGAACCCACCCCCATCGTGGAGCGACTCACCCATTGCTTCCAGGAGGACGGACAGCTGGATCCCCTGCGCATCCCCGCGCTGGCCACCCTCCACCGTGCACGGCAGCGGAGCTTCCAGACCATCCAGAGTCGCCTGCAGAAGCTGCTCAAGGATGTTCCTGAAGCCTTCCAGGAGGCCAACATCGTGGAACGGAACGGGCGCTTCTGCCTCCCCTTGCGCCAGGAGCGGAGAGGCCTGGTGCCGGGCCTGGTGCTGGACCGGTCCTCCAGCGGGGCCACGGTCTTCATCGAGCCCTTGGAGGCGGTGGGGGCGAACAACGACTATGTGGAAGCGGATCGGGCCTATCTGCAGGCTGTGCAGGCGTTCCTCCGGGAGCTGCTGGATAGCCTGCGCACCCGCCGGAACGACTTCGAACGCTGGCACGGCTTCCAGTCTGACGTGGACGAAGCCCTTGCCCTGCTTCGCTGGCAGGGCCAGTGCGAGGGTGCGCTGCCCACCCTGGGGGGAACACGCCTGCGCCTCCTTGAAGCCCGCCATCCCCTGCTGCTGCCAGGCGTGAGGGACATCCTTGAGCTGGAGCCCCTGGAACACGCGCTGGTGCCCCTGAATCTGGACCTGGACGGGGAACGCCCTGGGCTGGTCATTTCCGGAAGCAACACGGGCGGCAAGACCGTGGCCCTGAAGACGGTAGGGCTGCTCCTCTGTCTGGGCCAGAGCGGGTGTGCAATCCCCGCCCAGGACGGTTCCGAACTGCCCCCTCTGCCCACGCTGCACGCGGACATCGGGGACCACCAGACGCTCATCGGCAGCCTCAGCACCTTTTCCAGCCACATCCTCCATCTGAAACGCATCCTGGAGCAGGCGAGGCCCGGGGGGCTCGTCCTCCTCGACGAACTGGGCACCGGCACGGACCCCAAGGAAGGAGCCGCCCTGGGCATCTCTGTCCTGCATGCCCTGGCCCGCCGCAAATGCTGGGTGCTGTGTTCCACCCATCTGGGAGAGATCAGCCGCTGGGCCCTGCGCCATGCCCGGTTCCAGAACGCCTCCGTCCAGTTCGATGAAGAGCGGCTGGCGCCCACCTTCCGCCTGCTGGTGGGCCTGCCGGGCCAGAGCCGGGCGCTGACCATTGCCGCCAAGCTGGGTCTGCCCAGGTTCGTGCTCGACCACGCCGAGAAGGTGCTGGGCAAGCAGGAACAGGACTGGCGAGAGTTCCTGAAGCAGTTGGAGGCGGACCGGACCCGACTCCTGGAGGAAGGGGAAGCCCTCAAGGCGGGCCAGGCCGCCCTGGCAAAGGACCAGCGCATCCTCAGCCAGCGGGAAGCGCACCTGGGCGAACAGCAGGAGAAGGGCCAGCGGGAGGCGCAGGAGAAGGTGCAGCGCGTGCTGGATTTCATCGATCACGAATCCCGGCGCCTCGTGAAGGAGTTGAAGGCGAAGCAGAAGGCCCCCGAACCCCTCACCGCAGACCGGGCAGGGACCGAGGCCCGGGAACGCGTGAAGACCATTGAACAGATCGCCCGGGCCGAACTGGGTCCGCCGCCTCCGCGAGCCACGAGCGTGGAACTCAAGGAGGGGGGTTACGCGCGTCATCGCGGACTCGGCGTGGAGGGCAAGGTCGTGACCCTCAAAGGGGACCGGGCCTCCCTGCTCACGCTCCAGGGGCGGCGGATGGAAGCCCGCGTGGGCGAGCTGGAGCCCATCGTGCGCGCGGAAGCGGAAGCCCGCATGGGCCGCCTGCGCGTCAAGGCCGAGAGCCTGGACATCGACTCGGAAATCAACCTGATTGGCAGGGCTTCCGACGACGTGGATTTCGAGATCCACCGCTTCGTGGAGAGCGCCCTTGCCTCGGGGCAGAGATTCATCCGGATCGTCCACGGCCACGGCACCGGTCGCCTGAAGACCGCCGTGCGCCTCGCCCTGAAGGGCCACCCAGCCATCGCGAAGGTGGAGGACGCTCCCCAGAGCCAAGGGGGCGCCGGGGCCACCCTCGTCACCCTGCGATAAAATCCAACCAAGGCTTGCGCACCCGAGGCATTGGACACAGACGGTCCTCGCCTACAATGTCAGGCATTGGCTGGGGGCACTGGAGCCTGACCCGGGACTCGTCTTCGGAAGGGTGGAGCATTGCCAGCGCATCCAGCGTATCCGCCCAGGCATCCTCACTATTCTCATGTGCAGTTATAGCGAGCAAGAAGCCATGAGCCTCCTGGCCAGCCTAGGACTGGCAGGGGAACTCTCACCACGGAGGCACGGAAACCACAGAGGAATCACGGAGAAAAGTAGAAGCATCGCTGATCTTCTTTCTCCGTGTTCTTTGCTCCGTGCCCTCCGTGGTGAGTGGTCTCAGACGGGTGACCGATCGAGCACGGCCCGCACGGACTGCCCGATTACGGCAAGCGATATCGGCTTGCGCAGCATCAGGGTAAAGCCCATCTCCTTGGCAGCGACTTCTTCCAGATCCTCGGTGTAGCCCGTCATCAGGATGACTCCCGTCAGCTCCGGCATCTGGAGATCCGTGATCACCAGATCGAAATGCTCCGGATCCGCGCGAAAGCATTCCAGGGCCTCAACCGGAGATTCGAACGTTTCCACCTCGTAACCGAAGAAGGTGAGGGCGTCCTGGAGCATGGCGCCGATGACGCCTTCGTCGTCCACCACCAGGAGCCTCTCTTTGCCCTTGGGCGTCGGGAGGTCGGCCACAGGCCCCTCCTTGGTGAACCGCCGCACCGAGGGGAAATAGAGCGTGAAGGTTGTGCCCTGCCCCACCTCGCTATCGACGGCGATGCTGCCGCCCATGCCGACGACGATGCCATGGACGATGGAAAGTCCGAGCCCTGTACCCTCGCCCACGCGCTTGGTGGTGAAGAAGGGCAGGAAGATCTTCTTCTGGGTTTCCTCGTCCATACCCCGGCCGGTATCGCTTACGCGCAAGCGAAGGTAGTCCCCGGCGGGCAAGGTAGCTCCCAGCAGTACGAGAGGGGTGTCCAGCGTAATGGGTTCCAGCACCACCTCCATCACCCCCCCCTGCTCCCGCATGGCGTGGAAGGCGTTGGTGCAGAGGTTCATCACCACCTGGTGGATCTGGCTGGCGTCCGCCAAGGTCTGGAGCCCCTGCCCCCCGATCCTCTGCCGGATGGCGATGGTGGCCGGAATGCCCGCCCGGAGCAGTTTGAGGGACTCCTTGACGATGGCATCCACCTGCACGGGCTGCTTCACCTGCTCGGTCTGCCGGCTGAAAGTCAGGATCTGCTGGACCAGTTCGCTCGCTCTCTGGCCCGCCAGGGCGATCTCCTTCAGGTAATCAGCCACCTTGGGTTCGAGCCCCGGGCGGTTCAACGCCATCTCCGTGTACCCCATCACGGGGGTCAGGATGTTGTTGAAATCGTGGGCGATCCCTCCCGCCATGACGCCGATGGCTTCCATGCGCTGGGAGTGCCGCAGCTGGATCTCCAGCTCCGATTCCCGCGTAGTATCCCGGGCACTGGTCACCACATACTGAATGCACCCTGCCGTATCCCGCACGGGCGACATGGTGGTGGTGGTCTCGTAGCGGACCCCATCAGCCCTGAGGTTCACCAGATGCCCGCTCCAGGTCTCCCCTTGGAGCACCGTATCCCAGACCTTGGCATAGAAGGAGTCCGTCTGCTTGCCGCTCCACAGGCAGTCCAAGGTGTTCCCCACCAGGTCCGCCAGCACCATGCCCGTCAGGGCCTGGGAGGCCGGATTGGCGTAGAGGATGGTGCCCTTGGTATCCGTGACAATGATGGAATCGGAGGCCTGTTCGATGGCAGTGGACAGGCGCTTGAGCTCTTCCTGGGCCCGTTTCCATTCCGTGATGTCGCTCAGGACTCCGAAGGACCCCACCCGCACGCCCTCCCGGTTCCTGAGCGGCGTTCCAGAGACCAGGAAATGGCGCCGCGATCCGTCCTTCTTCGTCAGCTGGATCTCGTACGGGTCTCCGCTTCCTTGATCGCGCCGCTGGACCTGCTCCCGGTACGCTCCAAGGTCCTCCTCGCTCATGAGACAGGTACCCTTGCGGCCGCTGAGCTCCTCCACGGTATACCCGAGCATGCCCGCCATGCGCGGGTTGACGAAAGTGATCACATCGTCGAGGTCGCTCACGAGGATGCCTTCACTCAATTGCTCCACGAGCTGGCGGTATTTCTCCTCGCTGTCCCGCAGCGCCATCTCCGCCAGCTTGCGACCGGTAACATCCCGGGCCACGCCATTGATCTGGAGGAGCTGCCCTTTCAGGACGATGGGTTCGCTGGCCGCCTCGAACCACACGTAGGCACCATCCTTCCGGCGCAGTCGACACTCGACGGCGTCGAACACGCCCTCGCGACTGGCCCTCTCGACAGCCTCACGGCTGGCGGCATGATCCTCGGGATGCATGAACTCGAAGAAGCTGTGTCCTATGACCTCCTGGGTCTCGTAGCCCATCTGCCGGACGCTCTCGCTGACGAAGGAAATCCGGCCATCGGGGTGGTACGAGTAGACGAGGTCCCGGATGTTGTTGATGATCCTGCTGTAGCGATATTCACTGAGCCGCAGGGCCTCTTCGGCCGCCTTCCGCTTGGCGATGTCGCGCAGCACGCAGGTGACCTGCGACAACCGCCCATCCCGCAGGACAGGATCACTCTGCTCCTCCACCCAGACGAAATCCCCGTTCTTGCACCGCACCCGCACCTCGACGCCCGTGCCTTGAAGCGTCTGGAGGGTCCGCAGGAAGGCCTGTTTCGCGATCTCCTGATCCTCGGGATGGACGAACTCGAAGAGGTTCCGTCCCACGGCCTCCTCGGGGGCGTAACCAAGGTGCCGGATGCTGCTGCTGACGAAGGAGATGGTCCCGTCCGGTAGATGGGTGAAGATGATGTCCTGGACATTGTCCATGATCAGCCGGTAGCGTTCCTCACTGCGCCGCAGAGCCTCTTCGGCCCTCTTGCGGTCCGTGATGTCGAAGAATGCGCCCTCCACCCCGGTGAGGTTGCCCTGGGCGTCCCGGTTCAGCCTCGAATTGGTGGAGACGACTACCGGCGTGCCATCGCGTTTCCGGAGAGTCACCTCGTAGTCCCGGACAACCCCCTTTTCCTGAAGCGCGGCAAGAAAGACCCGGCGATCCGCAGGATCCCGGTACATGGTCGTGGCAATATCGCAGCCCAGCAGGTCCTCCACGCTGTCATAGCCGAGCAGCCTGGCTCCGGAAGGGCTCATCAGGATCAGGTGACCCTCCGGATCGGCGCGATAGAACACGTCCTGCATGGTCTCGAAGAGACCCCGGAATTTCTCTTCGCTGGCCCGAAGGGCCTGCTCCGTCCGCTTCTGTTCGGTGATATCGCTGATGACGGCAAAGGAGCCGACCACGGCATTCTGGGCATCCCGCAAAGGCGCCGCCGAAATCAGCGTGCAGATCCTCTCCCCGTCCTTGCGGATGAGTTCGATTTCGTATTTCTCGCTGACCCCGATATGCCTCTGCTTGATGCGCGCCAGATAGGACGCACGGAGCGCTGGGTCCATGAATTCATAGAACGGCCGCCCCAGGAGCTCTTCCTCGGAGTAGCCAAGCAGAGCAGCCATCTGGACATTGACGAAGGTGATGCACGTGCTCCGGTCCCCCACCAGCATCCCTTCGTTCATCTGTTCCAGGAGGCTCAAGTACCTCAGTTCGCCGGCGATCAGGGCCTCTTGCGTCCGGCCCCGTTCCTCCCGCTCCCCGCGCAGTGCCAGCGCCTGGATCCCCTTGTCCGCCAGACGCTGGGCAAGGGCCTGGGTCTGGACCTTCACGAGTTCGACCTTGGTCCTCGAAAGAGCTGGCGCGTCCTCCTTGGACGGCCCGGACGGGTGGCCATGGCCTCGGCGGCGACCAGCCATCCGGAAAGGCCCCGCCACCAGCGTGCCCCCGGCCCCGCCCGCCAACTCGATCGGGATGGATAGGGTCTGCAGGCCCTCGGCCAGCGGAAGGCCTGGACCGCCGCCCCCTCCCGGGAGTTCCAGGCTGGACGCCACCAGTACCGGCCCATCCTCATCGAGCAGACAGACAGGCAGCTGTACCAATCGGGCCAAGCCAAGGACAAGGGGAGTGAGTTCCTCCCTGGGCACCAGATCGAGCAGCTTCACCGGACGCATGGACATCCCATCGAACCGCGAAGACCTGGAGATGAATCCAGGGGGCTGGTTCTATAACCATGCCCCCGGAATCCAGAGCCTTTGATGGTGCGGATTTTTCAGAATCTAGAATACTTCCGGATAACCGATGTCCACGAAGGCGTTTTCAAGCCTGTGTTTGTGGCCCAGTTCCATGGCCGCCAGGTTCAGGTAAAGGTTCTTGTGCTCGGCGCTTTTGCAGGAGCGGGACATCCCTGTGTAGAAATTCGCGGCGATCTCCTCCTTCTTCATGGCCAGAGCGATGGCATCCTTGGGGGACATGTCCAGGGACAGCTCAGGCATGGGCACGGATTCGGCAATCTTCCAGTCCGCCACCTTCTGGAAATCCATCGCCAGGGAATCGTCATCCCGGAAGCGCTCGAGCACTTCCTGGTGGCCCAGCTCCTGCTTGGCCAGATCCGCAAACAAAGCCTTGATGAAGGCATCCTTCGAGCGCTTGGAGAGGCCGTCATAGAACTCGAAGGCCTCGATTTCCTGCTGCACCGCGCCGGAGAGCAACTGGTCAAACTCGCTCTTGTTCATGATCTTTCTCCTCGGATGAGAGATGAGCATGGCACAAACCATGGCTGTTTGTTGGATGCCAGAGCGGTGCCGTTGTGCACATTTCCGGCCGTTCAGGCGTGCCGCGCAAGGGAGGCCTGCCAGAAGGCATCGCAGTCCTCCCGGGTGTTGAGATTGTAGTACCAACCTTCGGGCATGGGGGGGCTGACGACAGTCAGGCCTGGCAGCACATCCACGATCCGGCGCTTGCCGCTCTTCAGCACCGCCTCGGCCCGGGGGATGACCGACTTCCGGTAGATCGAGAACAGGGGTTCATGGCGCCCCTCCCGGGAGACGGGCATGACGATGTCGGCCTTCTCCGAGAGCCGGAAGAGGGTTTGCACGAACGGGAGATCAATCATCGGAATGTCGCAGGCCGTCACCAGGATCCGCTCCCGGTGGGAAGCCCTGAGGCTGGACAGAATGCCCATCAAGGGCCCCTGCCCAGGGAGTTCGTCGGCGATGACCGGAAGTCCCAGGAAGCCGTATTTCCAGGGTTCATTGCTGCTGACCAGCACCTCGGGGAAAAAGGGGGTCAACTGCTCGGCGATGCGGGCGATGAGGGGCTGGCCGCAGACCGGCATGAGGCTCTTGTCCTGGCCCATGCGGCGGCTTTGCCCCCCTGCGAGGATCACCGCCGTGGCATCGAAGGTCAGGAGCCACTTGCCCTGGTGGAAATGACAGCGGTCGGGAGGCAGGTTCCAGCCCGTGCCAGAGAATTCCACCATGTGGTCGGCCAGGGGCATCAATTTCAGGGCGGAAGGCTTCACAGCCTCGGGGCCCTGGGGCCGGATCATGAGGAACAGGCCGGGCTGGATAGCGCGCCGGGCGGTATTCGATTCGCAGATGATGGCACTGCCCTCGGGAAGGCTCGTCAGCAGAGCCTCAACACCCTCCTGCAGATGTTCGCGCAGGACCCGCAGCCAGAGCACCCGGTGGGCCCCCGCCCGCAGCATCCGGGAGGTGTCCTTGGAGGAGAAAGCATCGCCCTCTTCCGTAATCATGAACCGGCCCTCCACGGAGGTGCAGACGCCACAGCCCTCCCCACCCCGGGGACAGCCCCCCCCCACTTCCGAGATGGCGGTGATCTTGATGGCCGTGACCGGTCCAGAGGACGCATACCGCTGGATCAGCTCGCAGGCAAATTCCGTCTTGCCGACGTTCCGAGCCGTCGCGCCGATCATGATCATGTCTGGCCGCGAAATCATGGATTCCCTTTACACCGTTCCTTCACCCGACCCCGCCTTGGCTTGACAGGGCCGCTTGGAGGAAGAACAGAAAATGATACCGCCACTGCCGTAAACGCACCCGTCCATGCTGCAGAACTGATGGTGCGTGCAGGCTCAGGGACTGAAAAACCACGGCCCCATCTCAGAGAAGACAGGGCCGCAGGGAGGAACTGATGAACCTACTTGACGGCCGTGAGTTTTGCCGCACAAACCTTGTACTCGGGAATTTTGGCAATGGGATCCAGGGCGTCGATCGTGAGCCGGTTGGCCGGTGCTTCCGCGAAATGGAAGGCCATGAACAGAGCGCCTTCGGCGATCCGGGTGGTCACGTTGGCGCGCGTCTTGACCTTGCCGCGCCGCGTCGACACCTCTACGGGCGTGCCGTGGATGATGCCCAGTTTCCTGGCATCGTTGGGATGGATCTCCACCTCGCCGTTGGGCACCAGGGTGTCGAGGATGACCGAACGACGGCTCATGGTTCCCGTGTGGTAGTGCTGGAGCAACCGCCCCGTGGTCAGGCGGAGCGGATAGGCCTCGCTGGGCTCTTCCACCGGGGGACGATAGGTGAGGGGCACCAGGAGAGCCTTGCCCCGGGCGAACTTGCCCACATGCAGGATCGGGGTCCCGGGATGTTCTTCCGTGGGACACGGCCAGCGAAGGCCCGCCCGCTCGATCCTTGCATAGGTCATGCCCCGGTAGGAGGGCGTGAGCATGCGCATCTCGCTGAACAGGGCTTCAGGTCCCACCGGGAAGTTGGTGCAGCCGAGTCGTTCGGCCAACTGCACGATGATATCGAAGTCCTGGCGCGCGCCCTGGAGGGGCTTGATGACCGGGTGGCCCAACTGAGCCCGTCGCTCCGTGTTCGTGTAGGTGCCCAGCTTCTCCGCGAAGGAGACGGCGGGAAGGACCACATCTGCGAGCAGGGCCGTCTCCGTGAGAAAGATGTCCTGGACGACAATGAAATCCAGCTTGCGGAACTGTTCTTCCGCGTGGGTGAGATTCGGGTCCGCCACCATGGGGTTCTCCCCCATGATATAGAAGGCCTTGATCTCCTTGCCACAGGCATTGACCATATCCGTAACGGTCATGCCGATGGCCGGATCCATGGTTGCGGCATCGATCTGCCAGGCATCCGCAAACTTCTGGCGGTTGGCTGCATCCGCCACGGGCTGGTAGCCGCTGAAGACGTTGGGCAGAGCGCCCATATCGCAAGCGCCCTGGACGTTGGACTGGCCGCGCAGGGGGTTGATGCCGCCGCCTTCGATGCCCAGATTGCCCGTGATGAGGGCAAGGTTGGAGACCGCCTTGACGTTGTCCACGCCGTGGGAGGACTGGGTGATGCCCATGCCGTAGTAGATCGCCGCCGTCCCGCCCGTGGCGTAGAGCTTGGCAACCGCAAAGAGCTCTTCCAGGCTCATGCCCGTGAGTTCCGCCACCTTTTCAGGCGTAAAGAATTCCAGGCTCTGTTTGTATTCGTCCCAGCCTTCGCAGCGCTCGTCGATGAAGGCCTGGTCATGCCAGCCCTCCCGGACGATGATGTGCTGGAGGCCCATGAGCAGGGCCACGTCGCTGCCGCTCTTCTGCCGCGCGTGGATATCGGCGACCTTGGCCAGATCCGTCTCGCGGGGGTCGAGCACGATGAGCTTCACGCCGTTCTTGCGGACGGCTCGCTTGATCAGGCCCCCGAAGACCGGGTGACCCCAGGTAGTGTTAGTGCCAATCACCAGGATGACGTTGGATTTCATCGCCTCCTGCATGCTGTTCGTCATCGCGCCAGAACCAAGGGTGGCTGCCAGACCGGCAACCGTGGAGGAGTGTCAAAGCCTTGCGCAATGGTCTATGTTGTTGGTCTTCAGCACCCCCCGAGCGAAGCGCATCATCGCGTAGTTCTCTTCGTTCGTGGCCTTCGCCGAACTCAGGCACCCTATCGCGCGGGGGCCGTGCTCCTTGAGGGTGGTGGCAAGCCCCTTGGTCGCGGCATCCAGAGCCTCGTCCCAGGTGGCTTCCACCAGGCGTCCTTCCTTGCGGATCAGGGGCGTGGTGAGGCGCTGGGGATGGTTGACGAAATCGAGGCCGAAGCGGCCCTTCACGCAGAGGCTCCCCTGGTTCGGAAGATCCTGCCAGTCTGTCTCCGTGCCCATGCCATAGAGGATCTTATCGTCCTGGGTGGTGACCACATCGATGTTGCAGCCCACCCCGCAATAGGGGCAGATGGTGCGGGTCTTCTTGACTTCCCAGGGCCGGGCCTTGCCGATGCCGGGCTTGAAGACCAGGGCGCCTACGGGGCAGACCTGGACGCACTCGCCGCAGCGAACGCAGGAGGATTCGCCCATGGGGATATCCTCATCACAGACCACGCTGATTTCGCGACCACGACTCCCAAAATCCAGCACCTCATGCATCACCAGATTGTTGCAGGCGGCAATGCAGCGACCGCACTTGATGCATTTAGCCTGATCCCGGAGAATGGATTCGCTGCTGGTGTCCTGCAGGTTCTCCTCCAGTGGCAACGCGATAGAGGGCCGCTCGATGCCCAGGTGGTAGGCCGCCGTCTGCAGTTCACACACGCCGCACTTCTCGCAGGCAAGACAGTCGTGCCTACCCGAAGAGAGCGCGAGGTCCACGACCATGCGCTGCGCCGCAAGGGCAGGTGCGCTGTCCGACTTGACGACCATGCCTTCCTTCACCGGAACGGTGCAGGAGGTCTGGAGGCCCCGCATGCCTTCGATTTCCGTAACGCAGGCCCGGCACTTCCCCGCAGGTCCGGTGCGAGGGTGATAGCAGAGCGAGGGAATGTAGATCCCGTTGGCGCGAGCGGCTTCCAGCACGGTCATGCCTTCGGCCGCCTCGCAAGAGACGTTGTTGATGGTTAGTTTCATGTTGGGCCCCAATCCCAAAATGATGCACGTTATAGGTTGTGAACTTCGAATCAGCCCTTTACGAGTGCTTCGAATTCGCTGCGGTACTTCTCGATCATGGAGCGGATGGGAACGGCAAAGGCCGCGCCCGTCGGGCAGAGGGTCAAGCCGTTGATGGTGCCGCAGAGGTCCAGGATGCGCTCGATATCTGCGATCGTTCCCTGGCCTTTCAGCAGCTTGTGGAGCAGATGTTTCACAGCCTGGGAGCCTTCACGGCAGGGCGTGCACTGCCCGCAGGATTCGTGGGCGTAGAAATGGATGGCCCGGGCGGCGATTTTCGGAATGGACATGGTGTCGTTGATGACCATGATGCCCCCCGATCCGAGCATAGTCCCCGCCTTGACACAAGAATCGTAGTCCATCAGCAGGGTGCCGATCTCCTCCGGCTTGAGGATGGGGACGGAAAGCCCGCCCACGATCACGCCCTTCAGCTTGCCCTTGACGCCCCCAGCGGCCTCGAGAATCGTTGTCAGCGGAGTCCCCAGGGGGAATTCGTAGACCCCCGGCTTGTTCACCTGGCCGCTGACGCCGAAGATCTTGGGCCCGTAACCACCTGTGTTGCCCATCTGGCGGAAGGCCTCGGTGCCATGGGTGATGATGAAGGGCACGCAGGCATAGGTCTCGACGTTGTTGACGATGGTCGGGCAGGCATAGAGCCCGCTGTTGGCCGGGAATGGGGGCTTCAGGCGCGGGTTCCCGCGCTTGCCCTCGATGGACTCGATCAGAGCGGTTTCTTCGCCGCACACGTAGGAACCGGCGCCACGGTGGACGATGATGTCCAGATCCCCCAGCAGGCCGGCCTCCGTGGCCTCCGCGACAGCCTTCTCCAGGATCTGGGCGATCCAGAGGAATTCACCTCGAATGTAGATGAAGGCCTTCTTGGAGCCGATGGCGTGGGCGGCGATGGCCATGCCCTCGATGAGCAGATGGGGATCGTATTCCATGATCTGCCGGTCCTTGAAGGTCCCCGGTTCCCCCTCATCCGCGTTGCAGATCAGGTAGACCGGACGGGGATCGTTCTTGGGCAGGAAGCCCCACTTCATGCCTGCGGGGAAGCCCGCGCCGCCGCGTCCGCGGAGGGTGGAGGCCTTGACCTCGTCGATCACGGCGCTGGGCGCCATGGTCCGGGCCTTGGCCAGGGCCTGGTAGGCCCCTCCGGCCTTGGCGACGGCCAGGGTCCGAGCGCCAGGAGTGGTGCGATTCTTCATCAGGATGGTCCGCTCGCCACCGACGTTGTACTGAGTCTCTGGAGTGGGCACCGCACCCTGGCGCAGGGATGCGATCAAGGCGTCGGTCTTCTCGATGGTCATGGTCTCGAAGTAGGTGTCGTTGACCTGGATGACGGGGCAGGATCCGCAGGAGCCCAGGTCTTCGACCTTGGAGAGCGTGAACAGGCCATCGGCGGTCGTGTCCCCGGCCTTGATGCCCAGGCTCTTCTCCAGGTGGGCTACGATTTCGTCGGCCCCCATGAGCATGCCCGGCACATTGACATCCACCTGGAGGTGATACTTGCCGACGGGCTTGGTGTTGAACATCGTGTAGTACGTGGCGACGCCCCAGGCGCGTCCGCGGGGGATCTTGAGCAGATCCGCCACGCTGTGGACGTCATCCTTGGAGAGGAAATTGCCGTTCGCGCGCTGGACCTCGTCCATGGCGGGAATCAGGGCGGACTCCTGGCGCGGATAGCGCTCAGCCAGGGTTTTGATGCGGTCAAGCGTGGTTTCCGGAATCATGACTGCTCCTCAATCCGTGGACGTGCGGTCCTGTTTGCTTGTTGACAGTGGGGTCTTCTGCAAATGAATGGGAGGTGGGGCAAGGCGTCTGTTCGGCAAGCATCTGATCACCGTGCAAGGACCAGGAGCGTGAAGCGCCAAGCCTGCCGCCTTAGGAATGTACCAGCGGAACCGGCATCACCGAACCAAAAAGATCGGCACAAAGATCTTGTTCGGCAATGGTAACCGATAGCGATCCGTGACGATAGAGGCGCCCCAAGGCATTCCAGAGCCCTCGGTCGAACATTGTGCAGCACGTCACGACCAGGATTTCAAAAATCGCCTACCTGGCTGATCTGATTTCCGGCACAGGGAAATCGCAGTTCCCCCGAAGGTGCTCTCGATGAAAAGTGCTTCCATTAGAGCTTTCTGATTCACTCTATTCGCCTCCTCCAGGCAAGGCTCTCCCATGTCGGCACCCGCTTCTTGGTTCTTCGAGGACATCCAGACAGGGGTTCGCCACACACATCCTGGAGTCCAAAGTTCCAGAACTGAAGAGGAGAAGGTCCGCTGCGCCATCCGCAACGCGGGCAAAGTCCTCGATTTAGCATTCATCGACCTTTCTGGTTTACCGGAGTTCAATCCCCCCGGCATGCTCGTGGGCATGACTCATCGGCGGTTGCGCCATCGCAGTTTGAAGAAAGGTTCCTCATCATCCGAGCCGGGCATCCCCAGGTCGTCAAGCGCATCTCGCACCCGAACAACCAGGGCCGCGCAAACCGACTGCGGAGCCAGAGCATCATGCATTCGGGCTGGAGTCATACCAATCGGGGAAACACCACTGCCCAGATGATATCGTAAATTGTTAATCAGATCACTCTTGACAGCCTCGCTCACGACCAGCATCCAAGCCTGATTGTCAACGTACGATCCTTCCCACTCCCGGCGGAAGTACTGGGGGAATACGAGAGCTGGCTTTGATCACAATTCTAAGGAAAAGAGCTTCAACTGCCTGTATGATGCCTCGAGCGGTGCATGAGTTTCGCGGGCCGAGAATCTGTTTTCGCCCTGGTCCACAAAGTCCGTTCGTTGATTTCTAGAGCTGAAGGTGCACGTTGCGCGCGCCGGTGTGTTGTCTGAACCAATAACCAATCACCCAAGGAGATCAAACAAAATGAGCAATCCAGCGGCAGGCACCGCTCCCGTCAAAGTTCCGAACCGTTGGTTCATCCTCGCCATGGGCGCGCTGCTCCATGCCACCCTCGGCACCGTCTACGCGTGGAGCTTCTTCCAGAAACCATTGATGGCCTACGCAGGCTGGTCCAACCAGCAGGCAGCCTGGGTCTTCTCCTTCGCCATCCTCTTCCTGGGCATCTTTGCGGCCATCGGCGGCAACCTGCTGGCCAAGTACGGCCCCCTGAAGCTTTCTGTGCTCGGCGCCGTAATGTACGGCCTTGGCTGGGTCATCGGCGGTTTGGCTTTGAGCATGAAGAGCCTGCCTCTGATGTATCTCGGCATGGGCCTCATCGGCGGCTGCGGCCTTGGCATGGGCTACGTCACCCCGGTGGCCACGGTCAACAAGTGGTTCCCCGACCGCAAGGGTCTGGCGACCGCCATCGTGCTGTCCGGCTTCGGCATGGGCGCCCTCCTGAGCAGCAAGGTCGTGGCTCCCGCAGCTGTGAGCGCCTTCACTGCTGATGGCGTCACCACCTGGCCCAGCGTCTTCTTCATGATCGCGGCCTCCCTCGGCGTTCCCGCCCTCTTCGCCGCCATCTGGATGAAGAACCCCCCCGCCGGCTACTGCCCTCCCGGCTACACGCCCAGCGCTGCCGAGACGGCGAACGCCTCCTCGACCGTTACCGTGAAGGAATGCGTCTTCTCCGTGCCCTTCTCCATGATCTGGTTCGTCTTCTTCATCAACTGCACCGCCGGTCTGCTGCTCATCGCCTTCCAGTCCCCCCTGCTCCAGGACCTGCTCAAGGCCCAGGACGCCAGCATGGCACCCGCAGCCCTCGCCACGGCCGGAGCCACCCTCATCGGCTTCAGCTCTCTCTGCAACGGCGGCGGCCGTCCCTTCTGGGGCTGGCTCTCCGACAAGATCGGCCGAGTCCAGACCTGGCGTATCTTCCAGTCCACCCAGATCCTGGCGTTCATCGCCCTGATCTTCGTGAAGGAACCGATCACCTTCAGCATCCTGGTGTGCTACGTCCTGCTCTGCACGGGCGCGGGCTTTGCCACGGCGCCCTCCACTGTCGCCTCCAAGTTTGGAGCCAAGCTCATGGGCCCCGTCTACGGCGTCGCCCTCACCGCCTGGTCCCTCAGCGGCATCGCTGGCCCCCAGCTCCTGGCTATCGTCAAGGACACGTTCAAGGACGAGCCCGCCAGGGTTTCCCCCATCACGTTCACCATCGTGGCCGTCCTGCTGAGCATCTCGCTGCTGATCACGTTCATCATGAACAACAAGCCCTACGAGCAGCATAAGTAGCCATCGCAAGTCCGATACACGAACGGGAGGCACCGGTTTCGGTGGCTCCCGTTCTCTTTCAAGAGCATCCTGTTCCCCCGTGCATCTTGAGCTTCGCGAGTGTCGGCACAACCATGCGACGGCACCCTGGGCGGATAGGCCCTCCATGACATAAGGGGCGGGGTGAAAGCAACAAATGATCAATAGTCTTGTCGTATCATTCTTCCGAAAACAGCCCCTGGCGCCACGGTGGGCGCGAAAATTCGCCAAACTTCAGCACTGGATTCTGATCGCGGTCCCCATTGGACTATTGACGGGCTTGGGGGTCAGTGGGCTGAACCTCCTGTGCAACCGCATCCTCTGGGATCACCTTGCAGAGACCAGGCTCACCCTTCGGCTGGGTGCCCCGATCCTGGGCCTCCTGATCAGCGGTTGGGTCCTCGCCAAGCTCAAACGGCGCAGCATCGGGATGCTGAACGAGGTCGTGCTGGATTACCACCACCCTCCGGAGGGAATCCAGCCAAGAAAAGATCTCCTGGCCATCGGAGCTTGCGTTGCCACGGTGGGCCTGGGCGCGTCTCTCAGCCTTGGGGGCCCGAGCCAATGGCTGGGCACTCGTCTGGCCTGCTACTTGCGGCATTTTGTCCGCCGGTTTCGTCCCATGCAGGGTCTCAGCCAACGCCAGGTTCTTCTGGTGGGGGCAGCGGCTGGCGTGGCGGCCTACCTTCGGGCACCCTTGACTGGAACCATCCTCGCCATGGAAACGCCCTTCCGCAGGGATCTGGACGGCACGGCATTCCTGCCTGCTTCCATTGCGGCTCTTCTGGCCTTCTGGGTGCATGGCCTGCTGGTGGATGCCGTGCCGCTCCTGCCGCTCAGGAACCTTGGCGAGGTCGGATGGCGTGCCCTGGCGTCCTCGGTGCTGATAGGCCTGGCCGCTGGACTCTTGTCCAGGGCTTTTCAGCATGGTGCCCTCTGGGCCAGGAGAGCCACAGACCCCCTGGCCTGGTACGTTCGAAGCCTCCTCGGCGGGGTGGTTGTTGCAGCCACCGCATGGCTGGCTTGGTATCTCTATGGGGATACCTGGACCCTGCAGACCGGCCTCCCCATGGCCAAACAACTATTTGCAGGTTTCTTCCATGGATGGGCTCCCCTCATTCTGCTGGCCCTGAAACTGATCGCCGTCTGGGCGACCCTTGGGACTTCCGGAGTGGCAGGCGTGCTGGTCGTCACCCTCACCCTGGGCACCTTGCTTGGGGCAGTCCTTCAGCCCTTCCTCCCCGGATTCGGATTGGACTTGGCCTGTTCTGTCGCTGTCTGCGCCTACTTGGCAGCCAACTACAATGCGCCGTTGACGGGGGTGGCCTTGGCTGTCGAATGGGGAGGGGCGGCGCTCCTGCATTCCGTATGGCCCGCCGTAATCGTCGCAACCTGGATCGGCTCAGGGATGGCGAACACACCGGCGAAACTGCGGCACTCACGCCTGCGGCCCATCCGCCCCAGAGACCCTGCCGTGACTGTCAGCCCTTGATGCTGGCAATGGCACCCATCCAACCCCAGAGTGGGGTGGCCTCAAACGTTTGCACTCGGCGGAGTTTTTCTCCAGCTCAGTCTCATCCCTGCCGATTGTCTGCGAAACCGCAACCGATTGCAGGACGCAATCAACTTGTCAGAGGCGTCGGCGCACAGTAATCTCACTGCATCCCAACACGATCAAAAAGCGAGGCTCCTCATGGAAATGACCAGTAGGCCGATCCAGGAACGCATTGACTGGCTGTTCGACTTGGCGCGCCGCCATTCGGTCGAGTACAGCAACCCCGAGGCGCAGCTTGCCCGCGAGCGCTACCTTGCCCGGCACCCCACCGCCATTGCCGCTATGAAGTGCATGGACGGACGGATCAATCTGCCCGTGGTCACACAGACCCCCCTGGGCATCATCCAGCCCTTCCGCAACCTGGGTGGCGTGTTCAACCTGGGCTGGCCGCACCTGGGAGAAGTTCTCGCCAACTACGTCCAGCGGATGATCTCCGACGGCCGCCGCGTGTTGCTGCTGATTACGTGGCATTATTCCAAGGGCGACTACCACCGCGGCTGTGCGGGTATCAACTACGACACCGAGGCTGCTATCGCCCATGCCTACACGATCCAGAGGCAGATGGAACACACCTTCGGCGCCGGTCACAGCACGGTCTATCCGCTGGTCTGCGGGCTGGAGACCGACGAGGACGCCCTGATCCTGCACGGAGTCAATGGCGAACGTTTCGAACTTGCCAATCTGACCCCGGAGGACAAGCCTTCCCTCGGTTCCAAGCTGATCGAGCTCTTCCCCGACATGCCCGAAAGGGTGCGCGAGGACCTGCTGCCGCTGCTCTATGGCAACCTGGATCATGTAGCCCAGCTCAGGGAAGAGACGAAACGAGCCCCCCGGGTGTTGGATATCCAGCACCGGGAATGGATGATCTGCCTCGGACGGGGCTTCGATTTCCTGCATACACCGAACCTGGCGCTGATTATCGGCCCCTACAGCCCGAATCTGGACGATCCCATCCGGAAGGCCGCGGGCATCATCGAGAGCAACATGAAGGCAGGTCGCATCCCGGATGACGGGTTCCTGTTGCTGGCCTCAGTGCCCTATACCGAGATCGGCATGGACCGGGCCCGGGCCGAGCTCAAGTCCTGGTTCTTGTCAAGTTTCGCCGAGGACGTGATCCGGAAGGAGTTCCCAGAGCTTGCAGCTCGCATGTTCACCCGCACAGCCGTGCTCGACTGGCGCTCCCGGGCCCTGGAGACTCTCGCCCCGGAGTGAACCCGGAGGCGCAGGGACCGTTTTTTCAGCTTCGGCACAGGATCCCGATAGGAAGGAGGGGAACCTGGTTTCCCTCTTTCCATGAGCGCAGGATGGACATCAAGGCGTTGATCGAGCTTGGGAACAGTTCCCGCAAGGCGAAGAACTATGCCGCTGCGCTCAGCCACTACGGGCAGGCTCTGGAGCAAGAGCCGGACAACCAGTCAGTGCTCCTCGCCATGGGGGATGCCTACCGCGGCCTGAACGACCACGAAAACAGCCTGCGCCTGTGGAGCCGGAGCCTGGAGGGAACCCCTGAGGACGTGGCGATCCTCACCCGCGTGGCGGACGCGCACAAGAAACTCGGCCATCGCGAGGAGGCCATTGCGTTCTACCGGAAGGCCCTGGCACTGCAGGGATCCAATCGCTACGCCTTGATGGGGCTGGGGGATCTCTATTACAAGGAACACCGTTACAAGGATGCCCTGGCCTGCTGGGAACCCCTGCTGCAGATGGATCCCCGGCTCATCAATATCATCACCATGGTGGGCAACATCCACCGCAAACAGCACCATTTCGAGAAGGCTGTCGACTACTTCGGCGCAGCGATCAAGATTGCTCCTGGCAACGCCTATGCCATCTTCGGAATGGCTGATGCTTTGCGGGGGCTGGGCCGGTACGAACAGTCCGCTCCTTTTTGGGACGACATCCTGGCCTTGGACCCCAAGAACAAGCAGGTTCTTACTCGCGCCGGGGACTGTTTCTTCCGCATGGGAGACCTGGCCAAGGCTGAGGATCTCTTCAATCGAGCCCTGGCGCTTGGCTACGAGACCTCGGCCCTCCTGGGTCTGGCACGCCTCCAGCGGCAGCAGGGGCAGCCAGCACTGGCCGTCCAGTCCTATCGGCGCATCCTCGAACACAATCCAGAGGATGGGAGGACCATGGCCCTGCTGGAAGAGATCTCGACCGAAGAGCTGGGCTAGACTGATCCCATCTCCAGGGGGTTCCATGCACACGCTATTATTGCTATCCGCCTTCTCTCTCGTCCTGACCGCCCAGCAACCCGTACCGGCAACCGCTCCCATCCTGCGGGTGCGCCTGCATCCGGATGAGGCCTGGGTGACCCGGGTAGCCAAGGTCCGGTTGCCGAGCGCTGGTACCCATCGGATTCTGCTGGAAAACCTGCCCAGCGGGTTGCTGGTGGAGGATCTCCAGACGGCGGCCAAGGGTCCTGCGGGCCTGCGCCTTGGGGACATCTCCCTCGCAAGCGATGTACGCGTAGTTTCGGAGACCCCGGAGTGGAAGAAGCTGGAAGGGGAACGGGACACCTTGCGCGAGCGGCGCGATGCCCTGGAAGCCCAAGGGGAAGCCACCCAGCAGGAACTCGTTTTCCTGAAGAGCCTCCAGGCGGCCCATGACAAGGAACTCTCCAGCCGCATGACCTACGCCATGCCCAACCCTGCAGGCATCGTGGAACTGGGCAGGAATCTCCAGACCCGCATGCTGGAACTCCTCACTGCGGACCGGAAACGCAAGCGTGATCTCGAAAAACTGGCCCGGGAAGAAGCCCGGATCAACGCCGAGCTGCAAAAGCGCGCCAGCGAGCGGCGCACCGCCCCCACCCGGGTGACCGTGGAAGTCACGA
>JFJP01005398.1_pt1 | contig 25034 bp, 18 predicted proteins | sample 431651 | NCBI WGS metagenome assembly JFJP01 (sample SAMN02602958, study PRJNA72255) | Microbial mat metagenome, whole genome shotgun sequencing project. | biome: fresh water; feature: sink hole; material: water; isolation source: purple microbial (photo- and chemosynthetic) mats found in...
AGTCGTCCACCATCGTGAGCTTCAGCGACGCGGCCTTGAACCTGCAGCAAACTGAGGCCATGTTTGGCAAACCCGGCCAGGGTGCAGCCAAGCTGAGCGTCACATCGACAGAGTTGCCGCTGGCGGGTGTCACGCCAGGAACCTCGGTGCTGCGGCTGTTGTCGTGACCTTCCAGCCAGCAGGTCGGGTGCTGGCGATAGCGTCGCTGTGACCCCCCGGGGGTGGGTCACTGCTACCTTTCAAGGTCAACGCCAAAGCTGCCGCGCTGCTGCGTGACTTTCTTCTGCGCAGGCCATTTGCAACACCCTTGGCCGGCCTTGCAGGCGCGGGGTCTTGAGCGATGCAACGCCATGAACCCAAATATTGGTAAGCTTGCCGCCCATGCAAGCCTATCGCGCCCCACTTCTTTACTTCCAGGATGGCACGCCCGGCGTGGCGGTGTACGACCAATGCCGCCGGGACTCGGGTGGTGCACGCGGTGGGTTCCTGGCAAGCGCTGCACGGGCGTTTTGCCGACCTGCCGGTGGTGCACTGGCCGCAGCACCTGATTGCGCCTGGTTTTGTTGACCTGCACAGCCACTACCCGCAAACCGACATCATCGGTTCGCCCGCCGAGGGCTTGTTGCCGTGGCTGGAGAACTACACTTTTCCTGAAGAAAAACGCTTTGCAGCGCCCGACTACTGTGCGCAGGCTGCTACGTTTTTTATTGCAGAATGCCAGCGCAACGGAATCACCACCGCGCTCACCTTTGCCACCACCCACCCGGCTTCGGTGCAGGCCATCTTTGGTGCGGCGCAAGACGCTGGGCTGAGGTTGATTTCGGGTCTGTGTCTGATGGATCGCAACGCACCGGCCGAGTTGCTCAACCAGCCGCATGGCGGGGTGGACGCCACCGAGCAAAGCCTGCTGCACAGCGAGGCACTGATCGCACGCTGGCATGGCACTGGCCGCCTGGGCTATGCCATCACACCGCGCTTTGCCCCCACCTGCAGCGAGGCGCAATTGCGCGGTGCGGGTGAATTGGCGGCACGGCACCCAACGGTCTGGATTCAGTCGCATGTGGCCGAGAACCGGCTGGAGATCCAGTGGGCGCGCGCGCTGTTCCCAGCTTCTGGCAGCTATCTTGGCACCTACGCCGATTTTGGCCTGCTGCGCCGGCGCGCCGTGTACGCCCATTGCATCCACTTTGATGACGCTGACCGTGCGCTGATGCAGCGCAGTGGTGCGGCGGCTGCCGTGTGCCCGAGCAGCAACCTGTTTCTGGGCAGCGGCTTTTTTGACTACGCCCGAGCCGATGCAGCCGGTCTGCGCTACGGTCTGGCCAATGATGTGGGTGGCGGCACCAGTTTCAGTCCGTTTCACACCATGCTGGCCGCCTACTATGTGGCACGCGAAGGTCAGGGCAAGACCGGCATGTCGCTGTCGCCGCAGCATCTTTGGTGGCAGCACACCGCCGGGGCCGCGGCTGCGCTGGGGCTCGACGGGGTGGTGGGCAACCTGTTGCCTGGCTGCGAGGCCGACTTTGTGTTGCTCAACCCGCAAGCCACGCCCTTGCTCGCGCGCAAAACCGCGCGGGCTGACAGCCTCGATGAGTTGTTGTTTGCCATGATCGTGCTGGGTGATGACCGCCTGGTCGAACAGACTTTTGTGGCTGGCGCGGCCGGTAAAGCCCCGCCGGGCTGAGAGGGCCTGGGCCTAAGCCGCGCTGGGCCAGACCTCTACCGATCGCTGGCTGGGCCAAACGTGAAGCACGCTCGTCATTGCGAGCAAAGCGAAGCAATCCATGGTTTTGGCACCCATGGATCGCCACAGCCTGCGGCCTCGCGATGACGGCACGGTTTCATGCGATGCGGTGCATTCGATGCATGAAAGTCAGGAGGTTTGCAGTTGGTGCGTCACCAGCTTGAAGTCCGGGTCTTCGGCAAATGACTTGATCGCAAAGCCCAGGCTTTTCATCAGTTTGAGCATGTTGTGGTTGTTGGCCAGCACCAGGCCTTCGATTTCGGTCAGGCCTTTTTCGCGGGCAAAGTCCATGATCGACAGCATCAGGCGTGAGCCCAGGCCCTGGCCCTTGAAGTCGTCGGCCACCACCAGCGAGAACTCGCAGGTGCTGCGGTCCGGGTTGGTGATGTAGCGCGACACGCCCACGATGCGGTCCAACTCGACGGGCTGGCCGGCCTCATCGAGCGAACTCTGGCTGTGGATGGCCACCAGTGCCATTTCACGGTCGTAGTCAATCAGGGTGAAACGCGACAGCATGGTGGCGGGCAGCTCCTGCATGCTTGACACAAAGCGGAAATAGCGGCTCTCGGGCGACAGCCCACGCACAAAGGCCTGCAGCATGTTGGCGTCATCCGGGTGCACCGGCCGCACAATGTACTCGCCGCCGCCCGCCATCGGGCAGATTTGCTCGTATTGGGAAGGGTAGGGCAGGATGGCCAGGTGGTTGTAATGACGCACCGAGGGCGCGGCGTTGTCGATCACGATGCGTGCATCCACTGCCAAGGCCCCTGATTCGTCCACGATGATGGGGTTGATGTCCATTTCGCGCAGTTGCGGCAGCTCGCACACCATCTCGGAGACACGCAGCAAAATCTGTTCCAGCGCCTGCACATCGGCTGGCGGCGCACCGCGCCACGGCCCCAGGGTTTCGGCCACGCGGGCGCGGTCGATCAGGCGGCGCGCCAAAAACAGGTTCAGCGGCGGCAGCTCCATGCTGCGGTCGTTGATCAGCTCGATCATGGTGCCGCCGGCGCCAAAGGCAATCACCGGGCCAAACGGCTGGTCGGTCACCATGCCGACACACACCTCGCGGCCACGCTTCTGGTTTGACATGTTCTGGATGGTGATGCCGTTGATACGGGCTTGCGGCTGCAGGCGCGCCACGTTTTGCATCATCTCGAGAAAGGTGTCGCGCACGCCGACCGAATTCACCACGTTCAGCGCCACACCCTGCACGTCCGACTTGTGACTGATGTCGGGCGAGTCGATCTTGAGCGCCACCGGAAAGCCCAGCTGCGCGGCAATCATCATCGCCTCGTTCGGGGTGCGCGCCAGAATCGTCTTGGTGACCGGAATATGGAAGGCCGCCAGCAGCGCCTTGGACTCCATCTCGGTCAGCACCTTGCGCCGCTCGGCCAGCACGCTTTCGATCAGCAGGCGTGCGCCTTCCACGTCAGGCTGCGCCAGGTCAGACAAAGGCGGCGGCGTCTGCTGCAGCAACTGCTGGTTTTGGTAGAACGATGCGATGTTGCCAAACGCACCCACCGCGGCTTCGGGCGTGCGAAAGCTCGGAATCACGGCATCGCTCAAGATCCGGCGTGCCTCACCGACCGAGGCATCGCCCATCCAGCAGGCCAGCAGCGGCTTGCTGGCCTGGCGGTTGAAGCTGGCAATGGCCGTGGCAATGGCGTCGCCATCGACGCCGGTTTTGGGTGAATAGATGACCAGAATGCCGTCAATCTGCGTCGCCTGGCTGGCCGCAGCAATCGCCGCGCGGTACTGCTCGGGGCCGGCATCTTCCGACACATCGATCAGGTCGCTCAAGGTGGCCAGCGACGGCAACAGCGGCTTGAGCTGCTGCACCTGCTCCGGCGTCAGGCGACCCAGGTCCAGCGCAATCTCGCTGGCCCAGTCAGCCGCCAAAACGCCAGGCCCACCGCCGTTGGTCACGATTGCCAGGCGTTTGCCGACCGGCTTGTAACGCGAGGCCAGGCATTTGGCGGCTGAAAACAGCGCCACAAACGAGCGCACCCGCACCGCGCCGGCGCGCCGCAGCGCAGCGTCAAAGACATCGTCGCTGCCCACGATGGCGCCTGAGTGCGTCAGCGCGGCCCGGTTGCCGCCGTGCTTGCGGCCCGCTTTGAGCACCACCACCGGCTTGGCGTTGGCGGCGGCGCGCAGCGCGCTCATGAAGCGTCGGGCATTGGTGATGCCCTCCAGATAGACCACGATGCTATGGGTTTTGGCATCGCTGGCCAGAAAGTCCAGCACCTGTGCCATGTCAACTGCGGTGTTGGGCCCGAGCGACACCACGGTGGAAAAGCCAACCGCGTTCTTTTTGGCCCAGTCCAGAATCGACGAAGTCAGCGCGCCCGACTGCGACACCAGCGCCAGCGGCCCCGGGTTGGCCAGCTCACCCGCCACACTGGCGTTGAGGTGAATGTGCGGCCGCTGGAAACCCAGGCAGTTCGGCCCCAGCAGATAAATGCCGTCGCGCGTGGCCTGCTTGTGCAGGTCGGCCGCCTGCGCGGCGTTGATGCCGCTGGAAATGACCAGTGCCGACTGGCATTTGATGCGCCCGGCAATCTCCAGGGCAGCGGCCACTTCGTCAGCCGGCAGCGCAATGATGGCCAGGTCGGCTTGCGTATGGGCCAGATCGGCCAGCGTGCCGCTGGCGTGAATATCCAAAAACACCAGGCGTCCGGCGTATTGCTGTGCGGTGATGGCCTGGTGCAGCACACGCGCCTGCGCTGTCTGTGAGGCTGGCTCATCAGGTCGGCCGGCAAACACCACGATGGAATTGGGCGAAAACAGCGAACTCAGAAAATGCTTGTCCATGAAACGACCTATTGACGCGAGTGAAACTGTGCCTAGCTTAACCGCTACCAGGCCATAAACGGCTGACAAACGCCCCTAAGAAGCCGTCCATCCGGGCTGCAGGCCCGTTATTCTCTGCTCCCATGATTCGCCGCATTGCCCATCTGGACATGGACGCCTTTTACGCGTCGGTGGAGCTGCTGCGCTACCCGCAGCTCAAGGGCTTGCCGGTCGTGATCGGAGGGGGGCGGCGCTCGGTCGATGACGCATTGCTGACCCGGCACGCCCATGTGCCATTGGCGCGCATCCCCCTGGCTGACTTTCCGCGCCTGGCCGGCTACACCGGGCGCGGTGTCATCACCACCGCCACCTACGCGGCGCGCCAGCATGGGGTGGGCTCGGCCATGGGGCTGATGAAGGCAGCCCGGCTTTGCCCGCAGGCGGTTTTGCTGCCGGTGGACTTTGCCGAGTACCGGCGCTTTTCGCGCGCATTCAAAGACATCATTCTGGACATTGCCCCGCTGATGGAAGACCGGGGCGTGGATGAGGTCTATATCGACTTCACCGAGGTGCCAGGTGGTCAGCGCGAGGGCGGGCGGGTGTTGGCGCGGCTGTTGCAGAAAACCATCTTTGAGCAAACCGGGCTGACCTGCTCGGTCGGGGTGGCACCCAACAAGCTGCTGGCCAAAATGGCCAGCGAATTCAACAAGCCCAACGGCATTGCCATCGTGTTTGCAGAGGATCTGCCAAGCAAGATCTGGCCGCTGGCGTGTCGCAAGATCAACGGCATCGGCCCCAAGGCCGACGAAAAGCTGCAGCGCCACGGCATTCACACCATTGGCGAGTTGGCAGTGCAAGGCATCGACTGGTTGATCGACCAGTTTGGCCAGAAGACCGGCGCCTGGCTGCATGCCGCAGCGCACGGCATCGACGATCGACCGGTGGTGACGCAAAGCGAGCCGGTGTCGATGAGCCGTGAGACCACTTTTGAGCGTGACTTGCACGCGGTGCACGACAAGGCCGAGCTGGGCGCCATCTTCACCCAGCTGTGCCAGCAGGTGGCTGATGACCTGCAGCGCAAAGGCTATGTGGGCAAAACCATTGGCATCAAGCTGCGCTACGCCGACTTCAAAACCGCCACACGCGACCAGACCCTGCCCACCTACACCGCAGACGCCAGCCTGATCCGCCAGATGGCCGGGCAATGTCTCAAGCGCGTGCCGCTGGGGCAGCGGCTGCGTCTGCTCGGCGTGCGGGTGGGGTCGCTGCAGCCGGTTGCATCCGCCCAGGTGGATGAGCAAAATAGGCCTGAAGCGCAGACGGGATATGCGCTGGCAGCTATTGATTCAGAAGCGTCTTTGCCGCAGCTCTTTTGACCTGCAGCACAGCAGTGTGCTTTTTCATTGGCGTGACTCAGCGCATGGGGCGCGGCCTGCCAACTCGGTGTGCGGGTGGGGTCATTGCAGCCGGCTGCATCTGCCCGGGGTGATGAGCCAAATGGGCCACAAGCGCAGGTGGGATATGCGCTGGCAGCTATTGATACTGAAGCGTTGGTGGGGTCGTTGTGCGGGTGTTTCAAGCCGATCCGGCCAATCGGTGCCATGACAAATGTCAATGTTTGCGCAGACAAATTGCGCCTGTGATAAGTTCCAAAAGCACCAGGCGTCGGCTTGGTGTGTTTCTTTTGGCAACGCACACCCACCTCATGAAAATCGCCATCGTTGGTTCTGGCATCTCTGGCCTGGCCGTGGCCCATCGGCTGCGCGGGCGCGCCAACGTCAGCCTGTTTGAAGCGGGCGACTACTTTGGCGGGCACACCCACACCGTCGATGTGACCTTGAACAGCGCGCACGGCCCCGTCACGCACGGGGTGGACACCGGCTTTCTGGTGTTCAATGAGCGCACCTATCCGCAGTTGATTGCCCTGCTGGCCGAGTTGGGCGTGCCCAGTGCCAAGTCCGACATGTCGTTTTCGGTGCAGGTGCCCGGGGCTGCGGGCCAGGCGCCACTGGAGTGGAGCGGCAGCTCGCTCAACACCGTGTTCTCACAACGCGCCAACCTGCTCAAACCGCGCTTTTGGGGCATGTTGCGTGACCTGCTGCGCTTTAACCGGCTGGCCAATGAACTGGCTGCGCGCGGCGACGATGCGGCCTTGATGCAGCCGCTGGCCGACTTTTTGAGCGCACACCGCTTCTCTGAGGAATTTCGCGACTGGTATTTGCTGCCGATGCTGGGCTGCATCTGGAGCTGCCCGGTCAACCAGATGCTGCAGTTTCCCACCGCCACCATGATCCGCTTTTGCCACAACCACGGGCTGATCCAGGTCAGCAACCGGCCGCAGTGGTGGACAGTGCCCGGCGGCGCGCGCCAGTACGTTGACAAAATCATCGCCAGCATTGCCGACAAGCGCCTGAGCACACCCGTGCAGCGCATCGAGCGCGACGCGCTGGGCGTGCAGGTGCACACCCAGGGGCAGAGCGAGCGCTTTGACAAACTGGTGCTGGCCTGCCACTCCGACCAGGCCCTGGCCCTGTTGGCCGCGCCCAGCCGACCCGAGCAGGCGGTGCTGGGCGCCATTGGCTACCAAGCCAACCGCGCGGTGCTGCACACCGACACCTCGGTGCTGCCGCACTCGCGCCGCGCCTGGGCTGCCTGGAATTACGAGCGTGCGGCGAGCTGCGGGCCCGCGCCAGACGCGTCAGCCGGTGACAACCGGGTTTGCCTGCACTACCTGCTCAACCAGTTGCAGCCCTTGCCCTTCGCCCAGCCGGTGCTGGTGTCGCTGAACCCGCTGCGCGACATCGACCCGCGCCACATTCACGGCTGCTTTGACTACGCCCACCCGGTGTTTGACCTGGCTGCCATCCGCGCCCAGGCCCAGGTGCCTGCCTTGCAGGGTCAGCAGCACACCTATTTCTGCGGCGCCTGGACCGGCTATGGCTTTCACGAAGACGGGCTCAAGTCGGGCCTAGACGTGGCGCAGCGCCTGCTGTAAGGGGACTCCAAATGACAAATTGGCCTGCAGCCCTGATCCATCAAGCGCTGACAGCTATCAAAACAGATAGTATGCTGCGGCGTGACCTTGGGCAGTGCCGTCCATGAGCACGCGCTTCATTCCCAACGTTGTGCCCAGCCCCCCGGCCCAGCCGCTGATCGGTTTTGGCGAGGTGCGCCACACCCGCTTGCGCCCGCAGCATCACGCCTTTGTCTATCCCACTTACTTTTTGCTGCTGCCCATGCGCAGCCTGGCCGCCAACGCGCCGGTGCGCCGCGCTGGGGCGGCCCTGCGCTTTGACGACCGCGACCACGGCGACGGCCGCAGCCTGGCGCAAGGCGGCGCACTGGCCTGGCTCGACGACCTGCTGGCGGCCCAGGGCATCACCGATGCGACGGGCGAGGTCTGGCTGCACTGCTACCCACGCGTGCTGGGCTTTGCCTTCAAGCCGGTCAGCTTCTGGTACTGCCACCGCATCGACGGCAGCTTGCGCGCGGTGCTGGCCGAGGTCAACAACACCTTTGGCGAGCGGCACTGCTATTTGCTCGATGCACCGCGCTTTGGCGTCGAGCAGCGCGCAGCCAAGGTGTTTCACGTGTCGCCGTTTTGCCCGGTCGAGGGCAGCTACCGCTTTCGCTTCATGATCACGCCCGACTTTGGCCGCACGTTGGCGCGGGTGGATTACGACGACGCCGCCGGGCCGCTGATCGAGACCAGCGTGGGCGGCGCACTGCAGCCACTTACTCCGGCCACCGCGCGCCGCGCGCTGTGGGCTTACCCGCTGATGACGCTGGCCGTGCTGGCGCGCATCCACTGGCAAGCGCTCAAGCTGTGGCTCAAAAAAGCACCTTTTTTTCGCAAACCCGCACCCCCCGCCCACTTCACCACCCGTTAAAGGCTGACACCCATGAACAGTTCTGTCCGCACCGACACCCCTGGCGCCAATGCGTGCCGTGCTGCCCTGACTGTGCCGCAAAATGCACCGCTGGCCGCACGCAGCGTGCTCAAATTGCTTCAAAATCTGAAGCACGGCAGTTTGACCGTGCAGTTGCCCGATGGCAGCATGCAACGCTTTGGCGCGCAAACACTGCCGCACGCCACGCTGGTGCTGCACAACTACCAGCCGCTGGCTGCAGCGCTTAAATCGGGCGACATTGGCTTTGCCGAAGGTTTTATTGCCGGCGACTGGAGCACCCCGCACCTGACCGAGTTGCTGCGCGTGTTGCTGAAAAACCGCAGCTCAATCGACTCGGTGATCTTTGGCCATTGGGCTGGGCGCTTGCTGTACCGCATCAAACACCTGCTGCACCGCAACACCCGGGCCGGCAGCCAGAAAAACATCCACGCGCATTACGACCTGGGCAACGACTTTTACCGCTTGTGGCTCGATGAGACCATGAACTACTCGGCCGCGCTGTTTGCCGGCGACTTGCAGCAGCCGATGGCGCAGGCGCAACACGCCAAGGTGCGCCGGGCGCTGCACATGGCTGGTGTGCAGCCGGGCCACCGGGTGCTCGAGATCGGCTGCGGCTGGGGTGCCCTGGCCGAGATGGCCACCACGGAGTTTGCCGCCCATGTCACCGGTGTCACCCTCAGCACCGAGCAACTCGCCTGGGCTCAGGCGCGCCTGGCCCGCTCGGGGCAGTCCGGTCAAAGCGATTTGCGCCTGCAAGACTACCGCGACATCGTTGATGCCCCGTTTGACGCCATCTGCTCGATCGAGATGGTCGAAGCGGTGGGGCGCGAGTACTGGCCCACCTACTTTGCCAGCGTGGCGCGGCTGCTCAAACCGGGGGGCCGCGCCTGTGTGCAAAGCATTGTGATTGCCGATGATTTGTTTGAGCGCTATGTGAGCTCAACCGACTTCATCCAGCAGTACATCTTCCCCGGCGGCTGTCTGCCGTGCCCGCGCGAGTTTCGTGCCCAGGCGCAGGCTGCCGGGCTCGAGGTGGTCGATGAGCTGGCGTTTGGCCACGACTACGGCGAGACCCTGAAGCGCTGGCGCGACAGCTTTTTGGCGCAGCGTGAGCTCGTGCTGCAGCAAGGCTTTGATGAGCGCTTTGTGCGCATCTGGGAGTTTTACCTGGCCTACTGCGAGGCGGCGTTCATGGAAGACAGCATCGACGTGGTGCAGTACACCTTGCACAAGCGCGGCTGATCGATGAAGCCGACCCGCCGCACCCTGTTGGCTGCCTGCCTGCTGGCGCCGCTTGGCAGCATGGCCACTGCGCCCGATGGCGCGCGGCCGGCCTGGCCGGAAGTCGCCAGCGCCTTGCCGGCGCCCGTCTGGGCCGGCGCGGCGCGGCTGCGCGTGTGGGGCTTTGAGGTGTACGACGCGCAGCTTTGGGTGACCCCGGGCTTTGAAGCCCAGCGCTACGCCAACTACCCGCTGAGTTTGAGCCTGAACTATTTGCGCACGCTGCAAGGCAAAGCCATTGCCGAGCGCTCCATTGCCGAGATGCTGCGCCAGGGGCCGATAGATGCCGCGCTGCAAGCCGACTGGCTGGCGCGCATGCAGCAATTGTTTCCCGATGTGAACCGTGGCGACCGCCTGACCGGCGTGCACCAGCCCGGGCGTGGGGCGCGCTTTTGGCTCAATGGGCGCGTGCTGGGCGGCATGGACGATGTGGCCTTTAGCCAGCAATTTTTTGGCATTTGGTTGCACACCGCCACCAGCGAGCCAGAGATGCGCCGCGCCTTGTTGGCCGGTGTGGGCGGCGCATGAACGCGGTGTTGACCTGGCAGCAAGGGGTGCGCTACGGCCTGATGGGGCTGCCGCTGGCCTTTGTGGCACTGCCCTTGTATGTGGTACTGCCCAATCACTACGCACGCGAATTTGGTGCCTCGCTGGTCAGTCTGGGTGCGGTGCTGCTGGCGGTGCGCCTGGCCGACACGCTGATTGATCCGCTGCTGGGGCGCTGGGCCGACCACCTGCACGCGCGCCCGACGCGCGCTGGCGCCACGCACCCGACCTTGCGCTGGGCCGCGCTGCTGGCGCTGGCCTTGTGCACCGGCTTTGCGCTGCTGTTTTATCCGCCGGCGCGCTGGCAGGGCCAGTCGGGACCCTTGCTGCTGTGGCTGGCGGCCAGCCTGCTGTTGACCACGCTGGCCTACAGCGCGCTGACCATCCTGCACCAGGCTTGGGGCGCGCGCTTAGGCGGCAACGCCGACTATCGCAGTCGCGTGGTGGCGTGGCGCGAAGGGCTGGCGCTGCTGGGCGTGATCATTGCATCGATTTCGCCGGTCGCCCTTGGCATGTCTGCAACGGTCGCTCTTCTTGTGATAGCAAGCGGGCTGGGCTGGTGGGCCTGGCGCAGCAGCCAGGTGCCACCGCAGACCACGGCACAGGCGCCAGCGCTGGCCCACGGCGTGGCTGCGCTGTGGCTGCCGTGGCAGCGCACCGGTTTTCAGCGGCTGATGGCGGTGTTTTTGCTCAACGGCATTGCCAGTGCTGTGCCGGCCACGCTGCTGCTGTTTTTTGTGCAAGACCGCTTGCAGGCCCCCGCAAGCGTGCAACCGCTGTTTTTGGGCAGCTACTTTGTCTGCGCGGCGCTCAGCATCCCGCTGTGGGTGCGGCTGGTGCCGCGGCTTGGGCTGGCGCGCACCTGGCTGGTCGGCATGCTGCTGGCGGTGCTGGTGTTTGCCGGGGCTGCGTTGCTCGGGGCCGGTGATGTGGCCGCCTTTGTGCTTGTGTGCGCGCTCTCGGGTGTGGCGCTGGGCAGTGACCTGGCCTTGCCGGCCGCCCTGCTGGCCGGGGTGATCCAGCGCAGCGGCGACAGCGGGCACGCCGAAGGTGCCTACTTTGGCTGGTGGGCCTTTGCCGCCAAGCTCAACCTGGCGCTGGCCGCCGGGCTGGCGCTGCCAGTGCTGGGCTGGCTGGGCTACCAGCCGGGCAGCACCGACCCCGATGCCCTGGCGGTGTTGACGCTGGCTTACTGCGTGCTGCCCTGCGTGCTCAAAACATTGGCTGCGCTGCTGCTCTACACCTTGATTGACCGAAAGACACCATGAAAAGACGACTGCTCCTGTTGGCAACCTCTGCCAGCGCTCTGCTGCTGGGCGGCTGCGCTGCACCTTCCATTGACCAGTACGCCAAAGACAAGCCGGTGCTGGATTTGCGCCAGTATTTCAACGGCACGCTGGACGCCCACGGCATCTTCACCGACCGCTCGGGCCAGGTGGTCAAGCGCTTTACGGTGCTGATGCAGTGCACCTGGACGGGCGAGCAGGGCGTGCTCGATGAGTCCTTCACCTATTCGGATGGCAGCACGCAAAAGCGCATCTGGCGCCTGACCCACCACGGCGACGGCCGCTACACCGGTCAAGCCGACGACGTGGTGGGGACAGCACAAGGCCAGGTGCGCGGCAACGCCTTTCACTGGACCTACACCCTGGCGCTGCCGGTGGACGGCAAGGTGTATGAAGTGCAGTTTGACGACTGGATGTATCTGATCGACGACCGTGTGATGCTCAACCGCGCCGAGATGCGCAAGTTTGGCTTTCGGCTGGGCGAGGTGACCTTGTCGTTTGGCAAGCGGCCATGAGCGACTGCGTGGCGCGCCATGAAAGTGACTGCGCAGCGGGCGTGGGGACGGGGCCGTCTGCACTCAACGGCTTATGGTTAAAAATGGCATCCAGCCTTTATTTTGCAAGCGCTGGCAGCTATTGTTTTTAGATTAATTTCATGCCTTTGCTGCGCCCTTTCAACCCACCGCTGCGCGTTTGGCCGGGGCAGACCGTGTGGATCATCGGTGCCTCCAGTGGCATTGGCGCGGCGCTGGCGCAGGCCTTGCTGGCCGCGGGCGCACGGGTGGTGGTGTCTGCGCGGCAGGTCAGCGCATTGCAGGCGCTGGCGCAGGGCCACGCCCACTGCCGGGTGCTGGCGCTCGATGTGACCGACGCCGATGCCGTCGGGCGCGCCGCCAGCGCGTTGCTCGCGCAGGGTGCGCTGGACTGCGTGGTGTATTGCGCGGCCGACTACACGCCCATGCGCGCGCAGTCCCTCGATGTGGCCGTCATGCGGCGCCACATGGCGGTGAATTACCTTGGCGCGCTGGCCGTGCTGGACGCGGTGTTGCCGTCGTTTCGCGCGCGCGGGCGAGGCCATCTGTGCCTGATTGGCAGTGTGGCGGGCTATGTTGGACTGCCCAACAGCCTGGCTTATGGCCCGACCAAGGCGGCGCTGATCAACCTGGCCGAGGCCTTGTATGTGGACTTGCATCCCACGGGGCTGGGCGTGTCGATCGTCAACCCGGGGTTTGTGCAAACGCCTTTGACTGCGCAGAATGACTTTCACATGCCGGCCTTGTTGACGCCGGCGCAGGCGGCGCAGGCCATTGTGCAGGGCTGGGCCCGCGGGCAGTTTGAAATCCACTTTCCCAGGCGCTTTACGCTGTGGCTGAAACTGTTGCGCTGCCTGCCTTATCGGCTGAGTCTGCCGCTGCTGCAGCGACTGGTGCCCCCGGACAAACCCAAGGAGCTGTCATGAGCGAGGTCGATCACAGCCGGCAAGTGGCCGCGCTGGTGCAATTTTTTGAGCATCTGAGCCCGCACAGCGTGCAGCAGTTAAGTCAGCACTACGACGCGCAGGCACGCTTCAAGGACCCGTTCAACGATGTGCAGGGCGTGGCGGCCATCGAGCGCATCTTCACGCACATGTTTCAGACGCTGGAGCAGCCGCGCTTTGTTGTCACCGCCCAGGTGCTGCAAGGCGCACAGTGCTTTCTGACCTGGGAGTTTCACTTTGGCCTGAAACGCTGGTCGCGCGGCCAGCCGCAGCGCATTCTGGGTGCGACCCAGTGGTTGCTGTCGGACGACGGCCGGGTTGTGCTGCACCGTGACTACTGGGACGCGGCCGAAGAACTGTACGAAAAACTGCCGCTGGTGGGCAGCCTGATGCGCTGGCTGAAACGCCGTGCCCGCGAGTGACTGGCCCTAAAAAGGCTTGGTGTCGGTAAAGCTGGGGCGCTGCATCAGCTTGTCTTGCAAGCGCGCCAGGTTGGGGTGCTGGTTGCGCCAGTCAATCTCGGGAAACCTGAAATCCAGGTAGCCCAGCGCAACACCGACGGCAATGTCGGCCAGGCTCAGGTGAATGCCGAAACAATAGGGTTTGTCGCCCAGGCCTTTGCCGAAAGCCTTCAGGGTGGCATCAACCTTGCCAAGCTGGCGCTCGATCCATGCCTTGCTGCGCTGCGCTTTGGTGCGCCCGTCCCAGGTGGCTTCCAGTCGGGCGGACACCGCCGCGTCGAGCAGGCCGTCGGCCAGTGCCTCCCAGGTCTTGACTTCGGCGCGCTCGCGGCCCACCGCCGGAATCAGCTTGCCCACCGGCGACAAGGTGTCAAAGTACTCGACGATGACGCGCGAGTCGCACACCATCTCGCCGCCTTCCATGATCAGGCAGGGCACCTGGCCCAGCGGATTGGTCAGCCCGATGTTGGTGTCTGGCGCCCAGACATTTTCCAGCACATAGTCGTAATCGAGCTTTTTCTCGGCCATCACCACCCGCACCTTGCGCACATAGGGGCTGGTGTTGGATCCGATCAATTTCATGGGCATGGGGCAGCGGCTTTGGAGTTGTTTGCTGCGCTTGATTCTATACACCCGACCCTACAATGCGCTGATGACCACCTCAGCCATTTCCGCCCTCAGTCCGCTGGACGGCCGCTATGCCGCCAAACTTGCCAAACTACGCCCGGTCATGAGTGAGCAGGGCTATATGCAGCGTCGCGTGCAAGTGGAAGTGGCCTGGTTCATTGCCTTGAGCGACTGCGGTTTTGCCGAGTTCAAGCCGCTGTCGCCTGGCGCACGCACCTATCTGCTTGGATTGGTGAAGAATTTTGCTGAACCGGACGGCAAAGCGATCAAGGAGATCGAGAAAACCACCAACCACGATGTCAAGGCGGTCGAATATTGGCTCAAGAGCAAGTTCGAAGCCCGCCCTGAACTGCTGGCGGTTCAGGAGTTTGTGCACTTTGCCTGCACCAGCGAAGACATCAACAACACCAGCCATGCGCTGCAGCTCAAGAGCGGGCGCGATGCCGTGTTGTTGCCGGCGCTCGACGCCATCCTGGCCAAGTTGCGCGAGATGGCGCATGCCTTGGCCGAAGTGCCCATGCTCAGCCGCACCCATGGCCAGACCGCCAGCCCCACCACCGTGGGCAAGGAGGTGGCCAATGTGCTGGTGCGCCTGAGTGCCGTGCGCGAGCGTATCGCGAGCGTGCGGCTGATGGCCAAGATGAATGGTGCGGTGGGCAACTACAACGCCCATTTGTCGGCCTGGCCAGAGTTCGACTGGGAGTCCTTTAGTCAAAAGGTCATTGAGACACCCGAGCCATTGGGTCTGGGTCTGACGTTTCAGCCCTACAGCATCCAGATCGAGCCGCACGACTACATGGCTGAGCTGTTTGACGCGGTGGCGCGTGCCAACACCATTTTGATCGACTGGTCGCGTGATGTCTGGGGCTATGTGAGCCTGGGCTATTTCAAGCAAAAGCTCAAGAAAGGCGAGGTCGGATCAAGCACCATGCCGCACAAGGTGAATCCGATCGATTTCGAGAACGCCGAGGGCAACCTGGGCCTGGCCAATGCCATGCTGCGCCATCTGTCTGAAAAGCTGCCGATCAGTCGCTGGCAACGCGACTTGACCGACAGCACCGTGTTGCGCAACATGGGTGTGGCGCTGGGCTACGCCGTGTTGGCCTATCAGTCCCTTGCAACCGGCTTGAACAAGCTCGAGCTGAACGAGCAGGCGCTCGCAGCCGACCTCGACGCCTCCTGGGAGGTGCTGGCCGAGCCGGTACAGACCGTGATGCGCCGTTTTGGCCTGCCCGAACCCTACGAGCAGCTCAAGGCCTTCACCCGGGGCGCGCCCATGACGCGTGAGCTGATGCAGGGTTTCATCGCCCGGCTGGCCATTCCAGAGCCTGAAAAAGCACGTCTTCTGGCCATGACGCCTGGCAGCTACACCGGCATGGCAGCGGCGCTGGCACGGCGCGTCTGATGGCCACCAAATCCACCATCTTCAAAGCCAGTCTGCAAATAGCCGACATCGACCACGCTTATTACGCCGACCATGCGCTGACGCTGGCGCGTCACCCCAGCGAAACCGACGAGCGCATGATGGTGCGGTTGTGCGCGCTGGCGCTGCAGGCGCACCAGTTGCAGAGCGTTTGCTCAGGCGATGGCACGCTGGCCTTTGGTGCCGGTTTGAGCGACCCCGACGAGCCCGATGTGTGGTTGCGCGACTTCACCGGTCTGACGCGGCTGTGGATCGAGGTCGGCCAGCCCGAAGAAAAGCCCTTGAGCAAAGCCTGCAACAAAGCCGATGCGGTGGTGTTGTATGCGTTTGGGCCGGCCGCGGAGGTGTGGTGGCGTGCCATCGAGAGCAAGTTGTCGCGTCTGGACAAGCTGCAGGTTTGGCGCATTGCCAGCGCCAGTGCCCAGGCGCTGGCGGCGCTGGCGCAACGCAGCATGGTGCTGCAAGCGACCATCCAGGAGGGCGGCCTGATGCTCGGTGACGCAACGCATCACGTGGCCATCGAACCCCAGCGCTGGAAGTAAGCCCGGTTTCAATCAAAGCCATCGGTGGTGTTGTTGCATCGCAGCAATTAAGGCGTCAGCACGGCGTCCAACTGCAGGGCACGGATGCGCTCGGCCGCTGCTCGCGCTTGTGCCCGGTCGGCAAACGGCCCGGCGCGGACGCGGGTGCGCTCTGCGCTCGCGCTTTTCAGGCGCTCGCGCTCTGCGGGCAACCCGGCCTTGACCAAGGTGGCATAAGCGCGCCGGGCATTGTCCGGATCGGCAAACAAGCCGACATTCACATACACCGGCGCGGCTGGCTTTGCCAGCGGCTTGCTTGCGCCCGGCTTGGGCGTGCCCACACCTGCTGCTGTGCTCACGCTCGCGCGGGATGCGGGCGGCGACGCCGGGGCAGTGCGCGCTGCAGCGATTGCGGTTGACGCAGCCGCGGCGCGGGCGTCAGCCGCATCGCGCTCAGAGCGCGTCACTGCTCGGGTTTGCCCGGTGGCGCGTTGCAGGGTCACTCCGGGCACCAGGCTCAGCCCTGACGGGGTGGGCTGGCCAGCTTCAAGGGCTGACGCGGCCGGTCCCGGGCTTGAGGCGGCCGTCGCCGAGGCCCGAGGCGATGCGCTGGCGGCCAAGCGCTCGCTGGCCGCAGTTGCAGCAGCGCTCACTCCAGCCGGTGCTGCGCTGGCTGTTGATGAGGTCGGCGCTGCTGCCAAAACGCTTGTGCCACCTGTACCTGGCATGGACCCCACGGTCGATGCTGATGCGGGTGCTGATGCCGCCAGGGGTGTTGCCGCCTTGCCCTGTACATGAGGCAGAGCGTCACTGGCAAAGTCAGGGGTCGGGCTGTCTGGCCAGTTCAGGCTGATCAGGCCGACAAGCATGGCCAAGGCGGCATTGCCGGCGCCCAGCAGCCAAAGGTGTCTGCGCTGGGGTGCGCGCAGGCGCAGCCAATCACACGCCTGCTCCAGCGTGGCGCTCGCTGCCAGGGCCTGCCCGATGCGTTGCTGACAGTGTTTGAAGTACAGCGCATTGCCCCACAGGCCGGGCAGCACCACCAGCAAGGCCAGCAGCGTCAGCCACAGGCCGGCTTCAACCGGTGCGGGCAAGGCCAGCAGCAGGCGCGCGACCACCAGCACCCCCAGCGGCACAGACAACAGGGTGGCCAGATAGATGGCGGCATGCCACCACAGTTGGCGAAACAGCAGCCAGTTCAGTGTCAGCAGGGCAGGGGCCCAGTTCCAACTGGAACGTGGGCGACCCAGCGTCTCGAAACGGTCAAACACCGGCCAGTAATACTTGCTTGCCAACGGGCCGATGGCTGCGAGGTACAGGCTGGCCAAGGCCGGCTCGACCACCGGCGTGGCTGCAATGGGCAAAGGGTCTGGTCGCGTGGGCATGGGGTATTTTTGCATGAGGTCAGTGCCTGCCCTGGCGCCGGTGCACCTCCGGTGCCGCCGTCACACCGCTATCATCGGTTTGAAAAGGAGACTTGCGACATGAATTCCCCCTGCCCACTGGTATTGACCGAGCGCACTGCGCACGGTCAGGTCACATTGACCTTGAATCGTCCTGATGCTTTCAACGCTCTGTCTGAGGGTCTGATGCACGCCTTGCAACAGGCGCTGGATGATCTGCAACAGGACGAAACCGTGCGTGTGGTGGTGATTGCAGCGGCCGGGCGCGCTTTTTGTGCCGGCCATGACCTGCGTGAAATGCGCGCCGCACCCTCGCACGACTATTACCAGCGCCTGTTCAGACAGTGCGGTGCACTGATGATGAGTCTGCAACGCCTGCCGGTGCCGGTGATTGCCCGGGTGCACGGCATTGCCACCGCAGCCGGTTGCCAGTTGGTGGCCATGTGCGACCTCGCGGTGGCAGCCAGCACGGCCCGTTTTGCCGTCAGCGGTGTGAACCTGGGGCTGTTTTGCAGCACCCCCGGGGTGGCGTTGGCACGCAACCTGGGTCGCAAAGCTGCCTTTGAGATGCTGGTCACCGGCGAGTTCATCGACGCCGCACAGGCATTGGCCAAGGGCTTGATCAACCGGGTTGCCGCACCCGAGCAACTCGATGCAGAGGTGCAGCGCCTGGCCGACAGCATTCTGGCCAAGCCCCGGGTGGCGCTGGCGCTGGGCAAGAGCCTGTTTTACCGTCAGGTTGAAAGCGGCATCGAGTCGGCCTATCTGGACGCAGCGCAGACCATGGCGTGCAACATGATGGACGAGAGTGCGCTGGAGGGTGTGCAGGCATTTATCGACAAGCGCGAGCCCACGTGGCGCAGCAATCAGGCATCTGGCTGATCTGATTTTGGGCACGTTTTTTGCATGGTTGTTGGGTTTTGTGGCTTGTTTCACCCTTCTTTTGCGAAAAATACACCATGGCCGTTTACAAAGGCATCGAATTTACCGATCAGGTGGCACCGTTTGTGCGCCACATGCACTCCCTCAACGACCATCGTGAAACACTGGCGGTGCTGGGTGGCACCTGGGACACCTTGTCGTTGCTGGGGCACTTGTCGAGCCTGAAAACCGACATGAGCGACGTGCGCCAGGGCTTCATGGACCTGACCGACGAATTGCTGGCCTGTCTGGCCGAAGAAACCTATGCCCGGGTCGCCACCGCACTGGGTTATCAGGCGCAGATTGCGCTGGACGTATTGACACGCAACCTGTTTGAGCGCACGGCCGACATCGGTTTTCTGGCCACCGACGGGCCGATTGTGGATGCCTGTCTGGCCGATGCCGATCAGCGCGCCGACATCCTGGGATTTTTGACACGCCGTTTCGCTGACTATGTCGCCAAATACACGGTGTATCAGGACATCATCCTGCTACAGCCCGATGGTCAGGTGATCTGCCGGCTCAAGCCGGGCTTTGACGCGCGCTCCGAGTCTGCCATCGTGCGCCGGGCGCTCGACACCTCGGCGGCCTATGTCGAAAGCTATGAGGCAACCGATTTTTGCCATGGTGACAAGGCGCTGACCTATGCCTACCGGGTGCAAAGCCAGCAGCGCAACGTGGGCGTGCTGGTGTTGCACTTTGATATGCGCGCCGAGGTGCGCGCCATTTTGTCGCGCCTGTGCGAAAACGAGGAGCTGATCGCCTTTCTGGATGGCCAGCGCCGCGTCGTGCTGTCGAGCGACCGCGTGCTATTGCCCGCTGGCTACGAGTTGCCTCTCAAGCCGGGTGCCAACACGCTGCGCCTGGCCGGTGTGCAATACATCGTGGCACACCGCAGCCCCACCGCTTACCAGGGCTATCAGGGGCCGGGCTGGACGGCGGTGGCGTTGAAGGTGGCCGATGCCGCGTTTCAGGAGGAGGCCGAGTTGACCACGGCGCGCGTCGGCTTCAGTGGTGAGGGCATCTTTTCAAGCCGTCTCAAAGCGATCCCCGAGCGTGCCCGCACCATTCAGTTGCGGCTGGACCGGCTGGTCTGGAACGGGCAGGTGCAGCAGGTGGAAGACTCCAACAGTTTTTCGCGCTCGCTGCTCGATGAGATCGCCAACACCGGGCGCAAGACCAAGGACGTGTTCGAGCGCTCGTCGGGCGAATTGCTGACGCTGGTGGCGTCCAGCCTGCGCGACGAGGTCAGCTTTTTGTCGAGTCTGGCGGTCGATATTCTGGACCGCAACCTGTATGAGCGCGCCAACGACTGCCGCTGGTGGGCGGTCAGCCCGGCACTCAAGACCCTGGACGCCAGCACTTGCCAAAGCACCCTCAAATACATCAATGGGCTGTACACGGTCTATTCCAATATCCTGGTGTTTGATGCCAATGGCGTGGTGTTGGCCAACAGCAACCCACCGGCGCTGGCCGGCCAACGGCTGCAGGCCGACTGGGTGCGCCAATGTCTGGCCCTGCGCGACACCGAGCAGTACTGCGTGTCGCAGTTCGCAGCGTCATCGCTGTACGCGGACGAGGGCACCTACATCTACTGTGCCAGCATTTCAGATGACCGGCGGGTGTTGGGCGGCGTGGCGCTGGTGTTTGACAGCAAGCCGCAGTTCAAGGCCATGCTCGACGCGGTGCTGCCCAAGGCGGCGGGCTCGATGGCGGTGTTTTGCCGCCCCGATGGGCAGCTCATCAGTCAGACCGCCGAGTTGCCGATCGCCTTGCCTGAGCAGGCCTTGCAACTGCAGCCCGGCCAGAAGTGGTCTGGCGTGATCACCGAGCAGGGTCATTGCTACACCGTGGGGGCCACCTGCGGCAATGGTTACCGCGAGTTCAAGCGCAGCGACCGCTACCAGGAGCCGGTGATCTGCGTGCTGGTGGTGCCGTGCGGACAAGAGTTGGCCGAACCGATCCAGTTGCAGGGGCGCATGAAATCGGGCAGCGACGGCACCGAAGTAGCCACCTTCTACATCGGGCGCCAGTTGTTGGGCATCGCGGCCCGAGACATCATCGAATGTGTCGAGTTGCCCAACGCGGTGCGCATCCCGCAACGGCAGCAGAGCAACCTGGTGGGCTACAGCACCTGGCGCACCAAATCGCTGCCGCTGTTGGACATGAGCCGCAACTTTGGCACCGAGATCACCCGCGAGCAACAGCGCCACGCCCTGGTGTTTCGCTACCAGCGCGGCGCGTACGGCCTGCTGATATCGGCGCTGGGGCCGGTGGTGAACATGCCCCTGTACGACACCAGCCTGGGCTCGGAGTCACAACTGTGCTCGCAGATTGGCAAGTCGGGCACTGTGCTGGTGCCGATTCTGTCGATCACGGCCTTGCTGGGCAAGAGCAGCGACCTGCTGCTCGACGACCCGGCTGCGCTGTTGCCGGAATCAGCGTCCTGAGGCGCACGAGCATCGATGGCCGCTGGTGCAGGGTGTGGACCGCGTGGATCGCCACGGCCTGCGGCCTCGCGCTGACAGGGCAGGGTGTTGCCCACACGTTTTGAGGTTCAGGGTGTGTGGGTCGCCTTTGGCGCCTTGAGCTGCGCAGGGCGGCTGCGGCGCCAGGCCTTTTCCAGCTCCACCGCCAGCCAGACCACCGCGGCGGCGGCCAGACACAGCGCCAGCTCGGGCAGGCTGAGCGGCTGGGTCTTGAAGATCGGGTTCAGCCACGGCACATAAATGGTCGCCATTTGCAGCGCAAAAGTCAGCAGCACGGCGCCCAGCAGCGGCTTGTTGCTGCCCAGGCCCAGACGCCACAGCGGCTCGGTCTCAGAGCGGATCGCCAGCACATGCGCCATCTGTCCCAGCGTCAGCACGGTAAACACCATGGTTTGCCAGTGCGCGTGTCCGGTGGCGATGGCCCAGGCCTGCACGCCCAGGCACAACCCGCCCAGCAACAGGCCGATGGCCAGAATGTGTTGCCACATGCCGTGTGCAAACAGACTCTCGGCCGGGGCGCGCGGTGGGCGCTGCATGATGCCGGGCTCGGCTGGCTCGGCGGCCAGCGCCAGACCGGGCAGGCTGTCGGTGACGAGGTTGACCCACAGGATGTGAATCGGCAGCAGCGGGATCGGCAGCAGCAACAGCGGCGCCAGAAAGATGGTCCAGATTTCGCCCGAGTTGCCGGTCATGGCGTAGCGCACAAACTTGCGGATATTGTCGTAAATGCGCCGACCCTCGCGCACTGCGCTGGCAATGGTGGCAAAGTTGTCGTCCAGCAGCACCAGGCTGGCGGCCTCGCGTGCCACGTCGGTGCCGCCCTGGCCCATGGCAATGCCAATGTCGGCGCGCTTCAGGGCCGGTGCGTCATTGACACCGTCGCCGGTCATGGCAACAAACTCGCCATGGGCCTGCAAGGCCTCGACGATGCGGATTTTCTGCGCCGGATCGACCCGGGCGTAGATGCGCACGATGCGCACCTGTCCTGCCAGCTCGGCATCGCTCAGGCTGGCCAGATCCTGGCCGGTCAGCACGGGTGCCTGCGCCTCGCTCACCAGGCCCAGGCGCAGTGCAATGGCGCGCGCCGTGGCGGGATGGTCGCCCGTGATCATCACCGGGGTAATGCCCGCACCCTGGCACTCGCGCACCGCTTGCGCGGCTTCGGGGCGGGGCGGGTCCAGCAGGCCGATCAGGCCAAGCAGACACAGGTCGCATTCGACGGCGGATGGCTCGCTGCCTGCGGCTGGCAGTTGCGCATGGTGGCGCTGTGCCAACGCCAGCACCCGCAGCCCCTGCGCGGCCAGGGCGTCGGCGCGTGCCAGCCAGGCGGCGCGCGCAGATGCTGTCAAGGGCAGGTCCTCACCCGGGCCCGCTGCCGAGGCATCGCTGTGGCTGCGGCACAGCGGCAGCACCGATTCGGGGGCTCCTTTGGTGTAGGCCAGCAGCCCATGGGCGCTGTCATGCAGCGTGGTCATGCGCTTGCGCACCGAGTCAAACGGGAACTCACGCACACGCGGGCTAGCGGCTTGCAGCGCAGCCTTGACCCAGCCGGCGCTGGCTGCCACGACGGTCAGCGCGGTCTCGGTCGGGTCGCCCTGCCAGCCACCGTCAGGCGTGGCAAACGCATCATTGCACAGGGCCGCAGCACGCAGCAGCTCGGCATAACGCGCATCGGGTGATGCGGCGCCAGGCGTCCAGCCCTTGTCATCGGGCGCGTGGCCAGACAGCAGGCACTCGGCCTGCATGCGGTTTTGAGTCAAGGTGCCGGTCTTGTCCGAGCAGATATAGGTCACCGAGCCCAAGGTTTCGACTGAGGGCAGGCGTCTGATCAGCGCGTTGACCGACACCAGCCGACGTGCGCCCAGTGCCAGCAGCACCGTCACCACCGCTGGCAGTGCCTCCGGAATGGCCGCTACGGCCAGGCTGATGGCGGTCAGCACCATCAGCAGCGGCGGCTCGCCGCGCAGCACGCCGATGGCAAAAATCACTGCGCAAATGCCCAGCACCGCCAGCGCCACCCGCTTGCCAAAGGCCGTCAGGCGCAACTGCAGCGGGGTGCTGCGGCGCGCGTCTTGTGCCAGCAGGCCGGCCACCTGGCCCAGCTCAGTGGCGGTTCCGGTGGCCACCACCAGGCCGCGGGCACGTCCGTGCGTGGCCGTGCTGCCCTTGAACGCCATGTTCAGGCGGTCGCCCAGCGCCAGACCCGGGCCGTGCAGCACATCGGCGTGCTTGTCCACCGTGACCGATTCGCCGGTCAACGCCGACTCATCCACCTTGAGCTGCACGCTCTGGAGCAGCCGCAGGTCCGCCGGCACCTGGTTGCCGGCCTCCAGCAGCACGATGTCGCCCGGCACCAGTGCCTGCGCCGGCACCTGCTGCACCCGCCCACCGCGCAGCGCCGTGGCCTGCGCCTGTGACAGGCGTTGCAACGCCGCCAGCGCCTGGTCCGCCCGCCACGCTTGCAGCAGGCCAATGGCCGCATTGAGCAGCACGATGACCAGAATCACCAGTGTGTCAACCCATTCGCCCACTGCCCCTGAAATGACGGCCGCGGCCAGCAGCACCAGAATCATGAAGTCGCTGAATTGCTCTGCTGCCAACAGCCACCAGCCACGCGTGTTCGCCATGGGCAGCGCGTTGGCACCGTGTTGCAGGGTGCGCTGTGCCACCTGGTCGGGTTGCAGACCTTGTGCCGGATCCACCTGGTGCATCTGCGTCAGCGTGTCGGCATCTTGCAGATGCCAGTCGGTGGCAGCGGGTCGGTCAAGGGGGGCAGAATGGGTCACCATGGGGGCAGGCCGGTCCAGGTTGCAGCAGGGGCGACGCTGGCCGGTGGCACATCGTAACCGGGTGCCGCCGTGGGCGCACAGGCGTCGCTCAAATTGCTATAGTAAAAATAGCTTTCCGCGCAATTCCAATAAGGGCTTCATGCCAAATTGATCATTGGTCGGGCGGGCCAGCGTCGGGCCGTGGCAGTGCAGTGCCTGCCGATGCCCCTGCCGTTGGTATGGGCAAACCCGGTCTGCAGCGGCGGCGCAGCCAGGCCGGCCTACAGTGCGGCGCCGGCTGGTCTGCTTCTTGCATGGCTTCGGCTCTTGTTTCAACCTGATGGAGTTTTTGCATGACATTGAATTTCCCCCTGTGCCGCACGACGCTGGCCGTTCTGGCGGCGCTGAGCCTGAGTGCCTGTCTCGGCGGCAGCGACGACCCGGTGCCGCTGGCCGAGCCGACCGAGCAGTTCATTCCGCCCGAGCCGCCATCAGGCTACACCGCCAAGGCCATCTCTTACGCCAACAAGGACATGGTGGCGGCCGCCAACCCGCTGGCGGTCAAGGCGGGCGTGGACATCCTGGCACGTGGTGGCAGTGCGGTCGATGCGGCCATTGCACTGCAGATGGTGCTGAATCTGGTGGAGCCGCAGTCATCGGGCATCGGTGGTGGTGCTTTCATGCTGCATTTTGACAAGCCAAGCGGCAAGCTGCTGGCCTACGACGGGCGCGAAACCGCCCCGGCCGCAGCCAGTGCCAACATGTTTCTGGACGCCAGTGGCAAGCCGCTGGGCTTTTTGGCAGCGGTCGATGGCGGTCTGTCGGTTGGCACGCCGGGGCTGCTGCGCATGCTGGAAGCCGCGCACAAGGCGCATGGCAAGTTGCCCTGGGCTGATCTGTTCGCGCCAGCGATCAAGCTGGCCGAAGACGGTTTTGCCATCAGCGAGCGCATGAGCGTGTCGATTGCCGGCAGCGCGGCGCAGGGCGAGCCCGGTGCCAGCTACTTCCTGAACGCCGACGGCAGCGCCAAGGCCACCGGCACCCTGCTGAAAAATCCCGAGCTCGCCGCCACGCTGCGCTCAATTGCCAGTGGCGGGGCCAATGCGTTCTACACCGGCACCCTGGCACAAGACATCGTCGCCAAGGTCAGCAGCCACCCAACCAACCCGGGGCGCCTGACGCTGGCCGACCTGAGCGGCTACACCCCCAAGGTGCGCACCCCGGTGTGCGCGGTCTATCGTGCCAGCTACAAGGTCTGCGGCATGCCGCCGCCGAGCTCGGGTGGGATCACCACCTTGCAAACCCTGGGCATCCTGCAGAACTTTGATGTGGCCGGCATGAAGGCCAACACCGCCGACTCGGTTCATGTCATTTCTGAGG
>JFJP01005429.1_pt1 | contig 25022 bp, 22 predicted proteins | sample 431651 | NCBI WGS metagenome assembly JFJP01 (sample SAMN02602958, study PRJNA72255) | Microbial mat metagenome, whole genome shotgun sequencing project. | biome: fresh water; feature: sink hole; material: water; isolation source: purple microbial (photo- and chemosynthetic) mats found in...
ACGGTGGCCCCGTGCCCGACGGGGAACCGGGCGACCTCTACATCCACGGCCCCAGCGCCGCCATGATGTATTGGGCCAACCGCCAGAAAACACAAGACACCTTCCAGGGCGGCTGGACCAAAAGCGGCGACAAATACATCCGCAACGCCGACGGCACCTACACCTACGGCGGCCGCAGCGACGACATGTTGAAAGTCAGCGGCATTTACGTCAGCCCGTTTGAAGTGGAAGCCACGCTGGTGCAACACCCCGCCGTGCTGGAGGCCGCCGTGATCGGCGTGAACGACGCCGATGGCCTGACCAAAACCAAGGCCTACGTGGTGCTGAAAAACGGTGCAACCGCCACCGAAGCCGAGCTGAAAGCCTTCGTGAAGGACAAGCTGGCCCCTTACAAGTACCCGCGCCAGATTGAGTTTGTGCAAGACCTGCCCAAAACCGCCACGGGCAAGATCCAGCGCTTCAAGCTGCGAGAGCAGTCTGCGCAATCAGCTCCAGCACCATGAGCCTCCCGCTGTTCGCTGACATCACTGTGGCGGGCAAGGCCCTGCGCATCGAACATGCGTGGGTGGGCAACGTGGATGGCCAAACCCAAACTGACAGCCCTCTGATGGTGTTTTTGCACGAGGGCCTGGGCTCGCTCAGCATGTGGCGCGACTTTCCGCACCGCATGTGCCAGGCGCTGGGTTGGCGGGGGCTGGTGTATTCTCGCCCGGGCTACGGCCAGTCAACCCCGCGCCCAACCGATGAGCACTGGGAGCCCGACTTCATGCACCGCCAAGCCCTTGACGTGTTGCCTGCATCGCTGGCCGCGTTGGGGGTGGACACGAGCCAGCGGCCCGTTTGGCTGTTCGGCCACAGCGACGGCGGCAGCATTGCCCTGCTGTACGCCGCGCTGCGCCCGGCCCACACCGCCGGGCTGGTGGTGCTGGCGCCGCACATCCTCGTGGAAGACATATCGGTGGCCAGCATCGAGCAGGCCCGTCTGGCGTACCTGAACACCGATGTGAAACAACGCCTGGCCAGACACCACGCCGACCCCGATTCCGCCTTTTGGGGATGGAACACCGTGTGGCTCTCCGCCGCATTCCGCAGCTGGAACATCACCGCCGAACTGGCTCACATCCGCTGCCCGGTGCTGGCCATACAAGGGCTGGACGATGAATACGGCACGCTGGCGCAGATTCGTGGCATTCAGGCACAAGCCCCTCATGCCCGGCTGCTGGAGCTTCCCGCCTGCGGCCACTCGCCGCACAAAGACCAGGCGGAGAAGGTCATTGACGCGGTGCGTGCGTTTGTAGCAGGCGCAGCCTCCGGGTCATTCACCCCCAAACCGGTGCACGGCGTGTGCAAAGCAGTGCAAGGTCGGTGCCACCCTGAAGAAAAAGCCAAATGACATGTGGCACGTGGTTTGCTTCGGCGTGAAAATTCTGACCATTTGGTTAGCTTGAGCGCCGACTCACTTTTGCCCATGACCTTTCGCCCCTCCGCAATCGCCCCCACCGCCGTGCACGTCAAGCAGTTTACCCCGCGCCCGATGCACCCGTTCACGCATTGGAAGACATCAACCTGTCCATTGCGCAGGGTGAGTTCGTGTCCCTCATCGGGCCTTCTGGCTGTGGCAAAACCACCTTGCTGCGCGTGATTGCCGACTTGGAGCACATCACCGCTGGCGAAGTGCTGGTGAATGGCAAAACCCCGCACGACGCACGGCTGGCCCGGGCATACGGCTACGTGTTCCAGGCCCCGGCTCTGTTCCCGTGGCGAACGGTGATGGGCAACGTCATGCTGCCACTGCAGTTGCAGGGCAAAACCAAAGACGAGGCGCACACGATCGCCCGTCGGCAACTGGCCAACGTGGGCCTGGCCAACTTCGAGAACAAATACCCTTGGCAGCTGTCGGGCGGCATGCAGCAGCGGGTGTCCATTGCGCGCGCCCTGGCGTTTGAGCCGCGCATCCTGATGATGGACGAGCCCTTCGGCGCGCTTGACGAAATCACCCGCGACAACCTGAACGAACAGTTGCAGCAACTGTGGTTGCGCGAAAAGCGCACTGTGGTGTTTGTGACCCACTCCATTGCCGAGGCCGTGTACCTGTCTACCCGCATCGTGGTCATGTCGCCACGTCCAGGGCGGATCGTGAAGGTGATTGACTCCACCCTGCCGACCGAGCGGCACCTGGGACTTCGCGACACACCCGAATTCATGCAACTGGCGCACGAAGTGCGGGAGGCGCTGGCCGATGGCCACCACTGAACGCCGGGCCTGGATGCCCTCTGTGCTGCCCGTGGCCACCGTCGCTTTGGGCGTGTTGCTGCTGTGGTACCTGGGGGCCTGGTGGTTGAACGCACCCGGGGCCATCGAGCGGGTGCTCGACCCCGCCGGGCAACCCTGGACCTGGCCCGACTTGCTGGCGGCCACGCTGTCGATGGAGCGCCCTGTGCTGCCTGCGCCCCATCAGGTGGTGCAGGATTTTTTCAGCAGCCTGGTGGACTGGCCCGTCGACTCGCCGCGCAACCTGCTGTACCACGTGGCCGTGACCGGCGAGGCAACTCTGGTGGGCTTTGCCATGGGTACCGTGCTGGGGGTGGTGCTGGCAGCACTCATCGTGCATTCGCGCACGCTCGACCGGGCGCTGCTGCCTTGGATCGTGGCCTCGCAAACCATTCCGGTGCTGGCCATTGCGCCCATTGTGTTGGTGATTCTGGGCAGCCTGGGTTTCAGCGGGCTGCTGCCCAAGGCTGTGATTGCGATGTACCTGTGCTTTTTCCCGGTGACGGTGGCCATGGTGCAAGGGCTGCGCAGCCCGCAGCGCATTGAAACCGAGCTGATGCACACCTATGCGGCCAGCCGCTGGCAGGCGTTCTGGCTCTTGCGCATGCCGTCGGCCTTGCCGTTTTTGTTCCCCGCACTGCGCGTGGCCATTGCGGCCGGGCTGGTGGGGGCCATGGTGGCCGAGCTGCCCACTGGCGCGCAGGCGGGCTTGGGTGCACGGCTGCTGACGGGTTCTTACTACGGCAACACGGTGCAAATCTGGTCGGCGCTGCTGATGTCGGCTTTTTTGGGGCTCGCCCTGACGGCGGCGGTGGCCCTGGCCGAGCGCCTGGTGCTTCGCAAAAGGCCCCAAAAATGAATGCACAGACCAAATTTACACATAGCAAAGAAATGAATGCTGATAAGCATCATGCATCGAAAATGCTTGAGGTTTATGTGACAGCCGTCACCCCACCCCACCAGCCTGTGCCTGGCGGGTTGTGGGCGGTGTTCGCCCTGGCGTGCGCAGTGTTGTCACTGGCGTTTGGCCTGACCCTCCCTGCTGAGGGGCAAGGCCCCGCCCAGATGGCCACCGCGTGGCAGCACGGTGCCGGTGCCTTGGGCCTTGCGCTGATGGCCAAGGCCGTGGGGTTGGCACTGCTGCCCGCGCGCCGCTGGCGCAGTCTGGCGCTGGGGGCCACGGCCTTGCTGGCTGCGTTGTGCTGGTTGCAGTTGCCACCCGCCTTGGGCGAGGCCGACGGGGCCGCTGGGTTCTGGTTGCCAGTGTTGTCCCTGGCGGCGTTGGCTGTGCTATCGGTGCAGCGCGGGGCGTTGCTGGAGGGCCGCCGTGGCGACGCGCTGGTGGCCGCCGCGCTGTTTGGCCTGTGGCTGCTGGTGTTCTGGCAGGTGCTGACACTGGGGCTGGGCGTGCCGCGCGTGCTGCTGCCGTCGCCCAGCTTCATTGCCACCGCGCTGTGGGAACACGCGGCCACGCTGGGCAAAGACTTTGTTCAAACCGTGGGCAAAGCCGTGGTGGTGGGCTGGCTGCTGGGCTGCGGGCTGGGGTTTGCGGTGGCCATTGCCATCGACCGTGCGCCGTTTTTGCAGCGAGGACTGCTGCCGCTGGCGTCGCTGACCAGCACAGTACCGCTGGTGGGTGTGGCCCCCATCGCGGTCATGTGGTTCGGCTTCGACTGGCCCAGCAAAGCGGCTGTGGTGGTGCTGATGACGTTTTTCCCCATGCTGGTGTCCACGCTGGCCGGGTTGCAGGCGGCTGACAAGTTGCAGCGCGAGCTGATGCACACCTACGCCGCCAGCTACATGCAAACCCTGCGCGATTTGCGGCTGCCCAGTGCATTCCCGTTCGTGGTGGGAGCGATGAAGGTGAACGCCACGCTGGCACTCATCGGGGCCATCGTGGCCGAGTTTTTCGGTTCGCCCACATCGGGCCTGGGGTTTCGCATCTCCACCGAGGCATCGCGCATGAACATGCCGCTGGTGTGGGGGGCGATTGCGGTGGCGGCGGTCACGGGTTCCGTGGCCTACGCTTTGCTAGTGAGGCTGGAGCGCCGGGTGGCGTTCTGGCATCCGTCGGTACGGTCGGCCACCTGAGGTGGCCGTGTTTTTTCCAACAAGGAGTTTCCCCATGAAGCGTTCGTTCAAGGTTTCCGTGATTGCTGCGGCCCTGGCACTCTGCGGTGTGGCCGCACAGGCCGCCGAGAAGGTGACCATCCAGCTCAAATGGGTGCCCCAGGCCCAGTTTGCAGGCTACTACGTGGCGCAGGCCAAGGGCTACTACAAAGAGGCCGGGCTCGACGTGACCATCAAAGCCGGTGGCCCCGACATTTCGCCCGTGCAGGTGATTGCGGGCAAAAGCGCCGATGTGATCGTGAACTGGATGCCCGATGCCCTGGCCGCCCGGGAAGCCGGCGTACCCCTGGTCAACATAGCGCAGGTATTTGACAAGTCGGGCCTGATGCTGACCTGCAAAAAATCGGCCGGCATCGCCAGTCCCAAAGACTTCAAGGGCAAAACACTTGGGGTCTGGTTCGGCGGCAACGAGTACCCTTTCCTGAACTGGATGAGCAAGCTGGGCTACAAACCGGACACCGACATCAAGGTTCTCAAACAAGGCTTCAACGTCGATCCGCTGCTGCAAAACCAAGCTGCCTGCATCTCCACCATGATTTACAACGAGTACTGGCAGGTCATTGATGCTGGCGTGAAAGAAAGCGATCTGATGCCCTTCTTTTATGAAGAGCAGGGCGCAGCCTCGCTGGAAGACGGCCTGTACGTGCTCGACAGCAGCCTGAAAGATCCCAAGTTCGTCGCCAAAATGGCCAAGTTCCTGAAAGCAAGCTTCAAGGGCTGGAACGACGCAGTCAAAGACCCCGAGGGCGCAGCCAAGATCGTGGTGGCCCAAGACACCTCCGGCAGCGCCACCGTCAAAGTGCAAAAACGCCAGATGGAAAACGTGGCCAAGCTCATCAGCAACGCCAACACACCCAAGGTGGGCTACCTTGACCCCGCTGCCTACGAGCGCACTGTCAAAGTGCTGCTGACCGGCGGCTCGTCGCCCGTCATCAAGAAAGACCCCGGCAAAGCCGCCTACTCGCACGCCGTGTGGGAAGCCGCTGCCAAGTAAGCGCGCCACGCCATGCCAGCAAGGCTCTGCCAACCCCGGTGGTGGCAGGGCCTTTTTCTTCTCTGCACATGAACCCGACTGCACCCAAAGGCCACATCCGTCAAGCCAACGCCGCCGTCATCCTCGCCGCTGCCGAACGCGTGTTTGCCAGCGCCGGTTTCGGCGGTGCCACCATGGCAGCCATTGCCGACGCGGCAGGCCTGCCCAAGGCCAACCTGCACTACTACTTTGGCAGCAAAAAAGAGCTGTACCGCGCCGTGCTCGACAGCACACTGCAAAACTGGCTGGCTCCTACCCACGGCATCACCCCGGATGCCGACCCTGCCACCGCGCTGGCCGCCTACATCCGAGACAAGATGCGCCAGGGCCGCGAGCGGCCCCATGCCTCCCGCGTGTTTGCCAACGAGTTACTGCACGGCGGCACAGAAATTGCCGACCTGCTGGCCACCACGCTGCGCGGCTTGGTGCAAAACAAAGCGGCCGTCATCGACCAATGGGTGGCCCAGGGCCGCATGGCCCCAGTGGACAGCACACACCTGTTTTTCACCATCTGGTCGGCCACCCAAACCTATGCCGACTTTGACGTGCAGGTATGCGCTGTGCTGGGCCGCGTCGAGCTGACCGATGCCGACCACGAGCGCGCCACTCGGCACGTGGTGAGCCTGTTACTGCGGGGGTGCGGCCTGCCAACCGAATAACTTGACCAAATGGTCAGAAATGGCATACAACTTGCTGCTGTCACGTTGGTGTGCCCACCTTGCACCAAAGGCAGGCGCACGCCCACACACCGTTGCCCACACAGGCCCCATCTTCAGGAGTTTCCATGTCAGCATCCCGCCGTCAATTGATCACCCTGGCCGCCGTTGCCGCTGCCGCACTGGCCCCCGGGTTCACATTCGCCCAGGCCAAAGTCAAAGTGGCCGCGATTTACACGGTACCCTTCGAGCAGCAGTGGGTCAGCCGCATCCACAAGGCCCTGAAAGCCGCCGAGGCACGGGGCGAGATTGAGTACAAAGCCTCCGAAAACGTCACCAACGCCGATTACGAGCGCGTCATGCGCGAATACGCCACAGGTGGCAACCAGCTCATCGTGGGCGAGGCCTTTGCCGTCGAAGCCGCCGCGCGCAAAGTGGCCAAGGATTTCCCCAAAACCTCGTTCCTGCTGGGCTCGTCGGGCAAACCGCAAGGTCCCAACTTCAGCGTGTTCGACAACTACATCCAGGAACCGGCCTACCTCAGCGGCCTGGTGGCCGGTGCCATGACCAAAAGCAACAAGATTGGTCTGGTGGGTGGTTTTCCCATCCCTGAAGTCAACCGCCTGATGAATGCCTTCATGATCGGCGCGAAAGAAGTGAACCCCAAGGTGGAATTCACGGTCACGTTCATCAACAGCTGGTTCGACCCACCCAAAGCCAAGGAAGCCGCCTTTGCCATGATCGACAAAGGCGCCGACCTGCTGTATGCCGAGCGCTTCGGTGTGAGCGATGCTGCCAAGGAGCGCAAGGTGCTCGCCATCGGCAACGTCGTCGACACACAGCCCCAGTACCCCGACACGGTGGTGGCTTCGGCCCTGTGGCACATGGAGCCCACCATCGACCGCGCCATCAAGCTCGTCAAAGAGGGCAAGTTCACAGCAGAAGACTACGGCCAATACTCCATGATGAAGTACAAAGGCTCGTCGCTGTCGCCGCTGGGCACATTCGAGAAGAAAGTGCCTGCCGACATCGTCGCCAAGGTCAAGGCACGGGAAGCCGAGATCCTGTCTGGCAAATTCACCGTGCCGGTGGACGACAACGCACCGAAGTCCACCGCGAAGTAAGCGCCCATGAAGCACCCGGCCCCGACAGCGGCCCCGGCGCACCCTGGCAGCCGGGCACAGGCCGCGCCTGTGCTGCGCCTGCACGGCATCACCAAGCGCTTTGGCAAGCTGGTGGCCAACGACGGCATCAGCCTCACGCTGGAGCTTGGCGAAGTGCTGGCGCTGCTGGGCGAAAACGGGGCGGGCAAATCCACCCTCATGTCCATCCTATTCGGTCACTACGTGGCCGACGAGGGGCACATCGAGGTGGACGGCCAGCCCCTGCCGCCCGGCCAGCCGCGCGCGGCGCTGGCGGCGGGCATCGGCATGGTGCACCAGCACTTCACGCTGGCCGACAACCTCAGCGTGCTTGACAACGTGCTGCTGGGCAGCGAGCCGCTGTGGTGGCCTTTCTCGCGACGGGCAGCCGCACGCGAGCGGTTGCTGGCAGTGGCCAAGCGTTTTGGCCTGCCCGTACAGCCCGACGCCCGTGTGGCCAGCCTGTCTGTGGGCGAGCGCCAGCGGGTGGAAATTCTCAAAGCCCTGTACCGCGGGGCACGCATCCTCATCCTGGACGAGCCCACCGCCGTGCTCACGCCACAGGAAAGCGAAGCCCTGTTCGACACCCTGGCGCAAATGGTGGCGCAGGGCCTGTCCATCATCTTCATCAGCCACAAGCTGGGCGAGGTGCTGCGCGTGTCGCACCGCGTGGCCGTGTTGCGCCAGGGCCGGCTGGTGGCGCAGGCACCCGCAGAAGGGACCACCCAGGGCCAGCTGGCGCAGTGGATGGTGGGCCATGCCATCGACACCCCGCCGCGCAGCCCGGCGCAGGCCGTCGGCCAACCCGTGTGTGTGCTGACAGACGTGAGCACCCGCGCCGGGCGCGACCGCCTGGATGGTGTGTCGCTGCGCCTGCACGCGGGTGAAATCGTGGCCATCGCCGGGGTATCGGGCAACGGCCAGGTGGCGCTGGCCGATGTGCTGTGCGGCGTGCGCTCGGCCACGGCAGGCCAGGTGACGCTGCTGGACGCACCACTGAATGCCCAGCCCGCATGGATGGTGGGCCAGGGCGTGGCCCGCATCCCCGAAGACCGGCACGCCGTGGGCGTGGTGGGCGATTTGCCCGTTTGGGAAAACACCGTGTCCGAGCGGCTGCGCAGCCCCTGGTTTTCGCACCCGTGGTTCCAAGCGGGCTGGATCAAGCGCGGGGTGGCCCGTGCCCACGCCCGCCGCATCATGGACACCTTCGACGTGCGAGGCGGCGGTGCCGACACCCCTGCCCGCAGCCTGTCGGGCGGCAACATGCAAAAACTCATTCTGGGCCGGGCCTTGCTGCCCCCGACCGATGCCAGCGGTGCAGCGCCATCGCCCCGCCTGATCGTGGCGCACCAGCCCACCTGGGGGCTGGACATCGGGGCCGTCACCTTCGTGCAGCAGCAGCTCATTGCCGCCCGCGATGCCGGTGCCGCCGTGCTGCTGATATCGGACGACCTGGACGAGGTGCTCACCCTGGGCGACCGCGTGGCCGTGATGCACGCGGGCCAGCTCACCCCCGCACGCGCCGCCACCGATTGGACGCGCGAAGCCATCGGCCTGGCCATGGCCGGGGCAAACCACCACTGACCACCCACCACCACCTTCACCCGAACGCACCCAATCCACGCCCGTGCCATGAGACTTGAAAAACGCAACCACACCTCCCGCGTGGCCTATGTGGCCGCACCGGTGGGGGCCGTGGTGTTCACGCTGGTCATCAGCGCCCTGCTGGTGTTGTGGGCCGGTGCGCCGGTGGGGCAAACCTACGGCCTGTTGCTCCAGGGAGCATTCGGCTCGGTGTTTGCCCTCACGGAAACGCTCACCCGCGCCACCCCGCTCATCCTCACCGGGCTGGCAGCTGCCGTGGCCTTTCGGGCGCGGCTGTTCAACATCGGGGCCGAAGGCCAGCTGTACGCCGGAGCGCTGGCCGCCGTGGCGGTGGGTGGCATGCACGGCGGTACGGGCTTGGCATGGTCGCCGTACGTGCTGTTCCCGCTCATGCTGCTGACCGCCGCGTTGGCCGGGGCCTTGCTGCTGCTGGGGCCTGCGCTGATGAAGTCGCGCCTGGGGGTGGACGAGGTGGTTACCACGCTGCTGCTGAACTTCATCATGCTGCTGCTGGTGTCGGCCCTGCTCGATGGGCCGATGAAAGACCCGCTTTCCATGGGCTGGCCCCAGAGCGTGGGCCTGCAGCCCGAACTGGAACTGGGCCGCCTGGTGCCGCAAACGCGGCTGCACACCGGCCTGCTCTGGGCGGTGGCTCTGGCCGTGCTGCTGTGGGCACTGCTGGGCCGCACGGTGTCGGGCTTTGACATCCGGGCCGCCGGGGCCAATGCGCGTGCCGCCGCGTTTGCCGGGGTGCCCATCACACGCACGGTGGTGCTGGTGGCGCTGCTGTCGGGCGGGCTGGCAGGGCTGGCCGGGGCCATCGAGGTGGCGGGCCGCACTGGCTACGTCACGCTGGACATGTCGCCCGGCTACGGCTACAGCGGCATCGTCATTGCCATGCTGGCCGGACTGCACCCGCTGGGCGTGATTGCTGCGGGCACCTTTGTGGCGGGCGTGCTGGTGGGGGCCGACAGCATGAGCCGCGCCGTGGGCGTGCCCACCTACATTGCCGACGTGATCGTGGCGACCTCGCTGATTGCGGTGTTGGTGGCCAGTTTGCTGACGCAGTACCGCGTGCGCTGGAAGTGAGCATGACCGAGCTGATCGACATCCTGGCCAACCCCGCGTTCTGGATCGCCACGCTTCGGGTGGCCACGCCTCTCATACTGGGGACACTGGGCGTGCTGCTGTGCGAGCGAGCGGGGGTACTGAACCTGGGCATCGAAGGCATCATGGTGGCTGGCGCGTTTGCGGGCTGGCTGACGGTGTACGCCGGGCACGACCTGTGGACAGGCGTGCTGGTGGCGGCCCTCACGGGCGGGGTGTTTGGGCTGCTGCACGCGTGGCTGACGGTGGGGCTGGCGCTGTCGCAGCATGTGTCGGGGCTGGGCATCACGATGCTGGCCACGGCGCTCAGCTACTACGGCTACCGGGTGAGTTTTCCGAAAGTCACCACGCCGCCCGTCATCGAACCCTTTGCGCCCATGGATTGGCTGGGCGTGCCGGTGCTGCAGGCGCAAACGCCACTCACCTTGCTGGCGCTGGTGCTGGTGCCGCTGGTGGCCTGGGTGCTGGTGCGGACCCCGCTGGGCCTGGCGCTGCGCATGGTGGGCGAAAACCCCCAGGCAGCTGAAAGCCAGGGCCTGTCGGTCGCGGCACTGCGCACCGGGGCCATCGTGGCCGGGTCAGCGTTGATGGGGGTGGCGGGCTCGTTCCTCACGCTGTCGGCGTTCAACGCGTTTTTCTTCAACATGGTCAATGGCCGAGGCTGGATCTGCGTGGCCTTGGTGGTGTTTGCCTCGTGGAGGCCTGGCAAGGCGCTGCTGGGTGCGCTGCTGTTCGCCTTTTTCGATGCCCTTCAACTGCGCCTGCAGCAGGCGGGCAGCGGGGCCATTCCGTACCAGTTCTACCTGATGCTGCCCTATGCGCTGTCCATCGTGGCCCTCATTGTGGTGGCACGCAAGGCCAGCTACCCGCAGGCGCTGATGAAGCCCTACCGCAAGGGCGAGCGCTGACCCACAACCTCCTGGTGCACTGAAATGAAACAACCCCCACGTTCACTGCGTTCGCTGCCTCCTGAGGGGTCTGTCAGTGCCTTCGGAACGGCTGGGCGGTACTGAAATGCTTGACCTGCTGATCCACAACGCCACCCTGCCCGATGGCCGCAGCCACATGGGCGTGGCCGTGCAACAAGGGCGCATCGTCGAGGTGTCGCCCGGCCTCTCGCCCGAACAAGCCCCCGCCGCCGAGGTGGTGGATGCGCAGGGCCGTCTGCTGACCACGCCGTTTGCCGATGCCCACTTCCACATGGACGCGACCCTGAGCTACGGCCTGCCGCGAGTCAACCAAAGCGGCACGCTGCTGGAAGGCATTGCACTGTGGGGCGAACTCAAGCCCCAACTGACCGAAGATGCACTGGTGGAGCGTGCCCTCGCCTACTGCGACTGGGCCGTCGCCAAAGGTCTGCTGGCCATCCGCAGCCACGTGGATACCAGCGACCCGAGTCTGTTACCGGTTCGGGCCATGTTGGACGTGAAAAAGCGTGTCGCACCGTACCTGGACCTGCAACTGGTGGCCTTCCCGCAAGACGGCGTGCTGCGCACCCACGGCGGGCTGGACAACCTGAAACGCGCCATGCACCTGGGCGTGGACGTGGTGGGCGGCATCCCCCATTTCGAACGCACCATGGCAGACGGAGCTGAAAGCATACGCCTGCTGTGCGAACTCGCCGCCGAGCGCGGCTGCATGGTGGACATGCACTGCGATGAGTCTGACGACCCACACTCGCGCCACGTGGAAAACCTGGCCTTCCACACCCAGCGCCTGGGGCTGCAAGGCCGGGTGACGGGCTCACACCTCACCTCCATGCACAGCATGGACAACTACTACGTCAGCAAACTCATCCCGCTGATGGCCGAGGCAAGGCTGAACGTGGTGTCCAACCCGCTCATCAACATCACCCTGCAAGGTCGGCACGACACCTACCCCAAGCGCAGAGGGATGACCCGCGTGCCCGAATTGCTGGCTGCTGGCCTCACGGTCGCTTTCGGCCACGACTGTGTGATGGACCCCTGGTACAGCCTGGGCAGTGGTGACATGCTCGAAGTCGCTCACATGGGACTGCACGTGGCTCAGATGACCAGCCAGGCCGCGATGCGGCAGTGCTTTGACGCCGTCACCACAGCCCCGGCACAGATTTTGGGGCTAGACGACTGGGGCCTTTCGCCTGGAAAACGGGCCAGTTTCGTCCTGCTGCAAGCCACCAGTGTGGTGGAAGCCATCCGGCTGCGGTCCCAACGGCTGGCGGTTTACCGTGACGGCATTCTGCTGGCACGCAGTGAACCGGTGGTGAGCGAGTTGAACCTGCCCGGGCGTCCGAACCGCACCGACTGGGCGATGCGCTGAGACGCCTTGGAGCGGATGGTCAGACCAGCCGAGACACATGGGTTCGTGCGCCTTCCAGATGCCCGGCCAGACCATCCACGCAGTCGGCAAAGTCCGCTGAAAAAAGCTGTTCGGCACAGATGTGCCCCAGAAAGTGGCCCGCCAAGTCCAGCGCTCGCCGCCAAGTGGCGGTGGTCCACCCTGGCATGCAGATTGGCGGGTGGCAGTTGGTTGGGCATGGCACCACTGGCGCGAGACGCAAAACCCATGGGCAGCATGTCGTAGGCTGGAGCCAGTGTGTAGGGGTGGCCATGCTCGCTGGTGAACGACAGGTTGCCGATGAGGGTGCCAAAGTCGTAAAGCAGCGCAGCCCTCCGGGCCGAGGCGCGGTCGATGTGCCCAGCATCCGCCAACCGCGTCGCCAGACTGGGCCACGGCGCGGGGGTATCGCCCCACCTCGAGCAAGCGCTGCCCCTCATGCACAAACTCAGCACTTAACCATGACCTTATCTCGCGCACCGAAAGTGCTGATCCGGCCTTACATCGCAGCAGATCGTGACGTGTGCATCGCGGTTTTTCGCAGCAACTCGCCTCGCTACTTCGATGGTGCGGAACAGCCCGAATTCGAAGCGTTCCTCGACAAGCCGATTGGGAGCTACTTCGTTATGGAGCTCGCTGGCTCCATCGTGGCATGTGGTGGTTGCTACGTTCGCGACCGCACTGGCCGCCTCAGCTGGGGCATGGTTTCGATTGAGAATCACCGTGCATCCATTGGAAGCATTCTTCTTGCTTGGCGCATTGATCACTTGTTCCGACTGCCCGAAGTGTCTGACATCGCAATCGATACGAGTCAGCACACTGCGGGCTTCTATCTGCGCCATGGCTTCCGCATCACTGGGCAAGTCTCCGACGGTTTTGGCTTGGGCATCGACCAGGTTTCAATGTCATTGCAGCGCCAAGACTGTCAGTCGCAGTCGAACCATTCGCTCAAGCCGACCACCTGCAGCGGCTGACCTGTGCAGAAACCGCTGGGTCATTGCAATGTCGCTTGACGCACCGATGCCCTGGGAAATTCTCTTGCGGTTCGCTCATTTCCGTTGGCGGTTCCCGGATAGGAAAGTTTGGGCTCAATAGCTACTGAGACACCAAAGACGTTCAATGGCACGCCCAATCAAAACATGGTTGCACGCTATGGCTCAGTCGGCGCTCAACCTCGCCTCCCTCACCCCGCCCTCTCCAGCATCGCCCGCAGCAGGACGTTGCAGCCTGCAGCCAGATGCTCGGGCTTGGCGTCCTCGATCTCGTTGTGACTGATCCCATCCTTGCAGGGAATAAAGATCATGCCGCTGGGGGCCAGGCGGGCGGTATACACCGCATCGTGACCGGCGCCTGAGACGGCGGGCATGTGGCTGTAGCCCAGGGCCTTCGCAGCGCGTTCCACGGCGTTGATGCAGTCCGGGTGGAAGCCTTGCGCCGGGTAGCTGGAGACCAGGTCGATCTGGATGCCCAGACCAGTTTCAACTGCCAGTTTGTTTGCAAACGCCTTGACCTCATCGACCATCGTGTCCACCAGCGCATCGGTGCTGTTGCGCAGGTCGATGCTGAATTTCACACGGCCTGGGATGACGTTGCGGCTGTTGGGGTGCACCTGCACCATGCCCACGGTACCCCGACCATGTGGTGGGTGGCGGTGGGCGGCAGCCACCACGTCTTGCATCAGCTGGGTGGCCACTTGCAGCGCATCCTTGCGCAGCGCCATGGGCGTGGGACCTGCGTGGGCTTCCATGCCGGTCACGGTGCAGTCGAACCAGCGGATACCCAGCACGCCCTGCACCACGCCGATGGTGACGTCGGCATCTTCCAGCACAGGGCCTTGCTCGATGTGGGCTTCGAAGTACGCGCCGATGGGGTGGTCCCCCGGCTCCTCGGTGCCGATGTAGCCGATGCGCGCCAGCTCGTCTTTCACGGTTTTGCCCTCGGTGTCGGTGGCGGCATAGGCGTGTTCGAGTGTGAAGGCTTTGGCAAACACGCCTGAGCCCATCATCACCGGCACGAAGCGGCTGCCCTCCTCGTTGGTCCAGAAGGCCACTTCAATCGGCGCTTCGGTCTCAATGCCGTGGTCGTTCAAGGTGCGGACCACCTCGATACCGGCCAGCACGCCGTAGTTGCCATCGAACTTGCCACCGGTGGGTTGGGTGTCGATGTGGCTGCCGGTCATGATGGGGGGCAGGCTGTTGTTGCGCCCTGCGCGGCGCATGAAGACGTTGCCGATCCGGTCCACGGTAACGCTCATACCGGCCTCGCGCGCCCAGCGGGTGACGAGGTCGCGGCCTTGTTTGTCCAGATCAGTGAGGGTCAGGCGGCAGACGCCGCCCTTGGGCGTGGCACCAATCTGGGCCAGTTCCATCAGGCTGGTCCACAGGCGGTCGCTGTTGATGCGCAGGGTGGAGAGATCGAAGGCCAGGGTCGTGGTGCTCATGAAATACTCCTGATTCAATAGCTGCTTGCGCTTATTTTAAAAGCGCCAGATACCAAAAAGACTTAAAAATGACCGTTCAACGTGCCACGGGAGTGGGTGTAGCCAGCCGTGCCTTGCGGGCCAGCGACTCGAAATGGCTACCGTGGCCCGTGGCCCCGGTGAAGGCGGGGCGTTTGATGTAGCGGCCCGCGCCGCGCTCGGCCCGCAGGTCGCCGTTGGCAAACACCAGCTTGCCCTGGCTCAGGGTGTGGCTGGGGGCACCGGTGACGGTACGGCCCTCGAAGATGTTGTAGTCGCCCTTGCTGTGCTGGGTCTTGACCGACAGCGTGCGGGTGGCGACGGGGTCCCACAGCACCAGATCGGCATCGGCCCCCACGGCCACGCAACCCTTGCGCGGGTACAGGTTGAACAGCTTGGCGGCGTTGGCCGAGGTGATGGCCACGAACTCGCTGCGGGTGAAGCGCCCGGTGTTGACGCCCGCGTCCCACAGCACCTGCATGCGCTCTTCCACGCCGCCGGTGCCGTTGGGGATTTTGGAAAAGTCGAAGCGTCCGGCGGCCTTTTGCTCGGCGCAGAAGGTGCAGTGGTCGGTGGCGGTGGTGTGCAGGCTGCCCGATTGCAGACCGCGCCACAGGGCCTCCTGGTGCGTTTTTTCGCGGAAAGGCGGGCTCATGACGTGGGCGGCGGCGGTGGCAAAGTCGGGGTGGCGGTACACGCTGTCGTCCACCACCAGGTGCCCGGCCAACACCTCGCCGTACACGCGCTGTCCGGCGGTACGGGCACGGGCGATGGCACTGGCGGCCTCTTCACACGAAACGTGCACCACGTAGATGGGCACGTTGAGCACGTTGGCAATGGCAATGGCGCGCTGGGCGGCTTCGCCCTCCACGGCGGGCGGGCGGCTCAGCGGGTGGCCCTCGGGGCCCAACACGCCGAGGTCTTTCATTTCCTGTTGCAGCAAAAACACCAGCTCGCCGTTTTCGGCATGCACCGTGGGCATGGCACCCAATTCCAGGCAGCGCTTGAAGCTGTTCACCAGCGTTTCATCGTCGCACATGATGGCGTTTTTGTAGGCCATGAAGTGCTTGAAGCTGTTGACGCCCTCTTGCTGCACCAGCGTGCCCATGTCACGCTTCACGCTCTCGTCCCACCAGGTGATGGCAACGTGGAAGCTGTAGTCTGATGCGGCCTTTTCGGCCCAGCCGCGCCATGTCTGGTAGGCCTCCATCAGCGGCTGCTGCGGATTGGGAATGACGAAGTCGATGATGGTGGTGGTGCCGCCCGCCATCGCTGCGGCGGTACCACTGTAAAAGTCGTCCATGGTGACCGTGCCCATGAAGGGCAGCTGCATGTGCGTGTGCGGGTCGATGCCGCCGGGCAGCACATACTGGCCGCTGGCGTCCAGCTTGCTGGCCCCTGCGGGCGCATCCAACCCGGTGCCAACGGCCGCAATCTGCCCATCGACACACAACACGTCGGCTTGGAATTCGCGGTCGGCGTTGACCACGGTTCCGCCTTGAATCAGCACTGCATTCATGAAAGTCTCCTGGGGTTTTGGCAAGTGGGGTTCATGCGGGTTGGGCGCAAGCTCAGGCCCGCATCGGGTTGTTGGGGTGCTGCGTCCAGTTCATCGGCGTGGCACTGACGGGTTTGCCCGTGCGCTGGTCGACTTCGCCGGGGGCCAGGTCGCGCAGGGTGATGCACTCGGGCACGGGACAGACCAAGGCACACAGGTTGCAGCCCACGCATTCGGCTTCGTTCACCTCGAAATGGCGCTTGCCGTCCTTGATGGCCCAGATGGCCTGGTGACTGGTGTCTTCACAGGCAATGTGGCAGCGGCCGCAGTCAATGCATTTGTCGGGATCGATCACGGCTTTGCTGACGTGGTTCAGGTTCAGGTAACGCCAGTCGCTCACGGTCGGCACAGCCCGGCCCACGATCTCGCCCACACTCTTGAAGCCCATGTCGTCCATGTAGTCGGACAGGCCACTGGCCATTTCCTGCACGATCTTGAAACCGTACACCATGGCAGCGGTGCACACCTGCACATTGCCCGCACCCAGGGCAATAAAGTCCACTGCGTCGCGCCAGCTGCCCACGCCGCCAATGCCGCTGATGGGCAGCCCGGCGGTTTGCGGATCGCGGGCAATTTCGGCCACCATGTTCAGCGCAATGGGCTTGACCGCCGGGCCGCAGTAGCCACCGTGGCTACCCCTGCCGCCGGTGCTGGGCACCATGGTCAGGCTGTAGGGATCCACACCGATGATGCTGTTGATGGTGTTGATCAGGCTGACTGCATCGGCCCCACCGGCCTTGGCGGCGCGGGCGGGGTAGCGCACGTCGGTGATGTTGGGCGTGAGCTTCACGATGACAGGCAGGCGGCTGTACTGCTTGCACCAGGCCGTCACCATCTGGATGTATTCGGGTACCTGACCCACGGCAGCGCCCATGCCGCGCTCGCTCATGCCGTGCGGACAACCGAAGTTGAGTTCGATGCCGTCGCAGCCCGTGTCTTCCACGCGGGGGAGGATGGCTTTCCACGCGTCTTCGTTGCACGGCACCATGAGCGATACCACCAGCGCGCGGTCGGGCCACAGGCGCTTGACCTCGGCAATTTCGCGCAGGTTGGTTTCCAGGTCGCGGTCGGTGATCAGCTCTATGTTGTTGAAGCCCAGCAGGCGCCGGTCGTTGCTCAGCAGCGCGCCATAGCGCGGGCCGTGCACGTTGACCACGGGTGGCCCGGCTTCGCCCAGCGTTTTCCAGACCACGCCGCCCCAGCCCGCCTCGAAAGCGCGGTTGACGTTGACGGCTTTGTCGGTGGGCGGCGCAGAGGCGAGCCAGAAGGGATTGGGGCTGGTGATGCCCGCGAAAGTGGTGCTGAGGTCAGCCATGGCGGTTACTCCGAAATAAGTAGCTGTTTACGCTTGTAAATAAAGCGGTAGAGGCCGGAAAAGCTTAAAAATAGGTGCCCATGCGGCATGGGCAAAAGGCCCCCAGCCTCTCAGGCACTCAACGCCTGATGGATGGCCAGGGCAGCGCGGTGGCCGTGCGCCACGGCTTCCACGGTCAGGTCCAAGCCTCCGGCACGGCAGTCACCGCCCACCCACACGCCGGGCAGGTTGGTGTGGCCGTTGTCGTCGGTGGCAATGCGGCCATCGGTCAGCGCCAGGCCGGTGTCGGCCAGCCAGGCATTTCCCAGAGTCTGGCCAATGGCTTTGAGCACCGTGTCGGCAGGCAACTCCACGGTGTCGCCAGTGGGCGCGAGCTTGCCGTGGGCCATTGCCTGGCGGGCAAAGCGCACCGCCGTGACGTGGCCTTCAGCGTTGCCCTGCAGCTCAGTGGGGGCCAGCCAGTGTTCGATGACCACGCCGTTTGTCAGCGCCCATTCCTGCTCCTCTTTGGAGGCCGACATGCTGGCCTGCCCGCGCCGGTACACCAGCGTGACCGACTCGGCCCCCAACAGCTTGCTTTGCACGGCGGCGTCCACAGCGGTCATGCCGCCACCGATCACGACCACACGGCGCCCCACGGGCAAGGTGGCTTTGTCGGCGGCTTGGCGCAGGGTGGAGATGAAATCGACCGCGTCTTGCACGCCACCCAAGCCCTCGCCGGGCACGCCAAGCCGGTGTGTGTCGGCCAAGCCCACGCCCAGGAACACAGCGTTGAACTCGTGTTGTAGCGTGGTCAGCTGTGCGGCGGTGTTCATCACCCAGCCTGGATGCAGGGTGATGCCGCCGATGTCCAGCAGCCACTCCACCTCGCGCTGGGCAAAGTTGTCAGCCACTTTATAGGTGGCCAGGCCGTATTCGTTCAGGCCACCGGGTTTGGCGTGCGCGTCAAACACGGTCACATCATGCCCATGGCGAGCCAAGGTATGGGCACAAGACAGGCCCGCTGGGCCTGCACCCACCACGGCAACGCGCTTGCCCGTGGGCGCAGCGCGGGTGAACACCTGCGGACGGCTGCTGGCCATCAGCGCGTCGGTGGCGTGGCGTTGCAGGCGGCCAATGGCCACAGGTGTGCCGGTTTGCGTGTTGCGCACGCAGACCTTTTCGCACAGATCTTCGGTGGGGCACACACGGGCGCACAGGCCACCCAAGGGGTTGACTTCCAGGATCTGGCGGGCCGCGCCGCGCTCGTTGCCCTCGGCAATGCGGCGTATGAAAGACGGGATGTCGATGCCGGTGGGGCACGCGGTGGCACAGGGTGCGTCAAAGCAATACAGGCAGCGCTCGGCTTCCAGCACGGCTTGCGTCGGGGTCATGGGTGGGGTGGCTGCCTGGGCAAACCGGTTGGCGCACGCGTCGGCACTGAGTCGGCCGGGGCGAACATCGGGCAATGAGGGGGTGGACACGCTGGCGGCTCCTGAGGGGATGGAATTGAAGTTGACCGTTTGGTCAACTTTGCCGACAGATTAGCAACAGGTGTGCCAAAAGAAAAGGGGGCTCAACCCAGGCAGAGCGCTTGTAAGGCATACACACAAGCCCCGGTACAGGGCGGGCCACCGACGGCGTGCGCCGCCAAGGTGCATCAGCGCGCTCAAATAGGGCGTGCCCGTTGACCATCGGGGAGCGCTGAAGACCCCCCGGAGCGAAAAATTCAGATGTAACCCACCACCTGAGGCGCATGGCGCACGTGCAGTGCCAGCGCCAAAGCGTCCATATGGTGTGCATGGCGGCTCAGGATGCGGTGAGCCAGCGGCAGGTATTCGGCCTCCTCAAACCGGGCGTGCGCCGTGTAGAGCACGGCAAACTGTGCCAGCGCCTGCGCATCCAGCGACGTGTCCTGCCCTTTGGCAACGGACTTGAGGCCGGGTTCCAGCCGCTTCCAGCGGCTCTCCAGGTCGCGATGTTCCGCGCGGAGCCGGTTGGCCAGTGCAATCACCCTCTCTTTTTCTTCACCAGCCACCGCACTCGCCGCCACCACAGGGAACAACTGCTCTTCTTCTTCAGCATGGTGCTCGAACACGGCATGGCGAAAAAACGCCAGCGACTCCTGTGCCGTCTTGCGAGCCTGCGCCGCAGCTTCGAGCAACGCAGGCAACCCCGACACAGCATCAAGCTTGGCCAGAATGCCAACGTGGCAATTGGAAAAATCGTGGAGCGGAGTTGTCTCGGGCGCTGAAGGGTTCATGGCTGTGCGGTTGAAGTCAACGGCACCAGACGCCGTCGCCGCCGAGTTTGAATTCAACCCTCGCAAACACGTTTGATCCACATCAGGAATTTGGCCTGCCCGGCTGGGATCGAACCAGCGACAACCGGCTTAGAAGGCCGGTGCTCTATCCAACTGAGCTACGGACAGTTCAACAAGACAAAAGGCCCAGCACTTTGCGGCGCTGAGCCTTTTGTTTGTAAGTTGGTCGGGGCGGCGGGATTCGAACTCGCGACCCTCTGCTCCCAAAGCAGATGCGCTACCAGGCTGCGCTACGCCCCGACAAGCCTCAGATTATAACCGCTGAAATCAGTTCTCCAACCACTTCTGCATGAAGCTCGCCCGACCCATCGAGGGGTCGAGTTGGTAATCGGCAAAACCCATAGCCTCGTAAAGGCGTAGGGCGGGGACATTACCCGACAGCACTTCCAACGTGAGCTTGCAGGCACCGCGTGCCTTTGCCTCGTGTTCTGCCCCCGCCAACAGCAAACGCCCCACCCCGCGTCCTCGGTGGCTGGCCAGCACGGCTACATCGTGCACATTGACAAGAGGCTGGCATGCAAATGTAGAGAAGCCCTCGATGCAGTTGATCAACCCCACAGGAGCATCGCCGTCCCAGGCAATCAGGCTGAATGCCTGAGGGCGCTGCGCCAACTGAGTGGCCAGGTTCAGCCTCGCGTGATCGCTCAGCGCTTCACCGCCGCCGGCGGGGTCGGAAGCATAGGCATTGAGCAGAAACACCATCGCGCGCGCCTCCAGCGGGTTGGCGTAATCCACCCGCCGAACGCAGATTGAAGAATGGGTGGGGTTCATCGTCGGGTTGTGTGGTGGTGTTGAGATGTGAAGACTCAGGCTGCATCAAGGGTTTTGGCCAACCGGTGAGCCATGGCCTTGGCCGTGCCGGCATCGCTGGCTTCCACCATCACACGCACCAAAGGTTCTGTGCCGCTGGGGCGCACCAGTACGCGACCGGATTGGCCCAGTTCCTCCGCCACCAGCGCCGTTTCACTGGCAAGCAAGGTGTTGCTTTTCCAATCTTGGCCGGGTGCCAGCCGCACGTTGACCAGGGTTTGAGGAAACAGGGTGACGCCAGAGAGCAGATCAGCCAGGCTGCGGCCAGACCGAACACTGGATTGCAAGACCTGCAAGGCCGAAATCAATCCATCGCCGGTGGTGTGACGGTCGAGCGTGAGCAAGTGACCAGAACCCTCGCCCCCCAGCAACCAACCGCGCTTTTCCAACTCTTCGAGCACATAGCGGTCGCCCACCTTGGCGCGAACAAACTCGAACCCACGGCGCTTCAGCGCCAGTTCGACGGCCATGTTGGTCATCAGGGTGCCAACGACGCCCGCGAGCTCGGGGCCGGGCACCAGCCCACGCGAGCGCATGCGCAACAGGCGTTCATCCGCGATGATGTAAAGCAGTTCGTCACCATTGAACAAGCGGCCTTGGGCATCAACCAGCTGCAAACGATCGGCATCGCCGTCAAGGGCTATACCCAGATCGGCACGGTGGGCCTTCACGGCTTCGACCAATGCTTGCGGATGCGTAGCGCCAACGTGGTGGTTGATGTTCAGGCCATCCGGGGCGCAACCGATGGCCACGACTTCAGCCCCGAGCTCATGAAACACCTTGGGGGCGATCTGATACGCCGCTCCGTGTGCGCCGTCGACCACAATGCGCATGCCTTTGAGCGTGAGGTCAGTGGGGAATGTGCTTTTGCAAAACTCGATGTAGCGGCCTGCGGCATCGTCCAATCGACGGGTTTTACCCAATGCAGCTGCATCCGCCCACACAGGTGGTTGGCTCAGGGCGGCCTCGACATCCAGCTCCCAAGCGTCTGACAATTTGGTGCCCTGAGCGCTGAAGAACTTGATACCGTTGTCTGCAAATGGGTTGTGACTGGCGCTGATGACCACTCCCAGACTGGCCCGCTGCGCACGCGTGAGATAAGCGACCGCTGGTGTGGGAACCGGACCGAGCAAAACCACATCCACCCCAGCGGAATTGAAGCCGGACTCCATGGCGCTTTCCAGCATATAGCCAGAAATGCGGGTGTCTTTGCCAATAAGCACGGTGGGATGAGCCTCGGTGCGCTTGAGCACTCGGCCCACGGCATGCGCGAGTTTCAACACAAAATCAGGGGTGATGGGCGACTGCCCTACCGTTCCACGGATACCGTCGGTTCCAAAATATTGGCGGGTCATTGAATATCCTCTTTTTAATCTGTTCCTCAGGTGCCAGCCCGCTGTGCGTCACCCTGCAGCCTGCGACTCTACCGCCTGCCACACCGCCAGCGCCTGACAAGTCTCCCGCACATCGTGAACCCTGACAACGTGAGCGCCCCGTTGAGCAGACAACAAGGCTGCCACCACGCTGGGTACGAGCCGACTGGTCGCTACCGATTCCCTGGCAGCCGAGGCTCCTCCATCACCCACCACATGCCCTAAAGTGCTTTTGCGAGACCAGCCCGCCAGCATGCCCAGCCCCAGGGACAACAGGGCTCGCTGACCAGCGAGCAATGAGAGGTTTTGCGCAGGTGTTTTGCCAAAACCAATGCCAGGGTCAATCAAAATTCGATTCTTTTCAACCCCTAGATCTTGCATTTTTTGAGTTCTTTGCTCCAAAAATTGCATCACCTGCCTGACCACCTCGCCTTCCATCGGGTGAGTTTGCATGATTTGCGGGTCGCGGTGCATGTGCATCAGGCAGATGCCGCAACTGGGGTGCCGGGCAACCACGTCCTGTGCAGACGGGCAATCAGCGGTCGCGGGCTGCCGCAAGGCCCATATGTCGTTGACGATATCGGCCCCGGCATCAAGCGATGCGCGCATGACCGCCGGCTTGTAGGTATCAACCGACACAGGAACACCCAGCTTGACTGCCTCACGCAACACAGGCAACAGCCGAGCAAGCTCTTCATCAAGCGGCAGGGGATGTGCGCCAGGTCGGGTCGACTCAGCCCCCAGGTCCAGAAGGTGGGCACCCTCGTTCAACAGTCGTTCGCAGTGGGCCAGGGCCGCTGACGTGTTCGCCCACTGCCCACCATCTGAAAAGGAGTCGGGCGTAACGTTGACGATACCCATGACCCGGGGACGAGACAGGTCCAAACGAAATCGACTGGTTTGCCAGTACATGCAGGGGTTAGAAACGCAGGATCGGAAAAAAAGAAACCGGGGCCAAGGCCCCGGTTCGGAAGTTTGCCGCGAAGGCCTCCCGCTCAAGCGGCCGTGGGCGCAGGCTCAGGGGTGACTGCAGGCGCTCCGCCACTACCACCACCCCCGCCCACTGACGGGTTGCGGGGCGTCCAATCTTTGGGTGGCCGTGGTGGTTTGCCAGCCATGATGTCATCAAGCTGGTCGCTGTCGATGGTTTCCCATTCCAGCAAGGCCTTGGCCATGGCGTGCATTTTGTCGGCGTGTTCTTCGATCAGGTCGCGCGCCAGCTTGTACTGCTGGTCAATGATGCGGCGTACCTCGGCGTCGACCTTCTGCATGGTCTGTTCGCTCATGTTGGTGGTTTTGGTCACCGAGCGGCCCAGAAACACTTCGCCCTCGTTCTCCGCGTACACCATTGGCCCCAGAGCGTCGGTCATGCCATAGCGCATAACCATGTCGCGAGCGATGGAGGTGGCACGCTCGAAGTCGTTGCTGGCACCGGTGGTCATCTGGTTCATGAACACTTCTTCTGCAATGCGCCCGCCAAACAGCATGCTGATCTGGTTCAGCATGTAGTCTTTGTCGTAGCTGTAGCGGTCTTGCGCAGGCAGGCTCATGGTCACGCCCAGGGCACGGCCACGGGGGATGATGGTGACCTTGTGCACAGGGTCGCACTTCGGCAAGAGCTTGCCAATCAATGCGTGGCCAGACTCGTGGTAGGCCGTGTTGCGGCGCTCTTCTTCGGGCATGACCATGCTCTTGCGCTCGGGGCCCATGAAAATTTTGTCCTTGGCCTTTTCAAAGTCCTGCATCTCAACGGTGCGGGCATTGCGGCGCGCAGCCATCAGGGCGGCTTCGTTGCACAGGTTGGCCAGATCGGCACCGCTCATGCCGGGCGTGCCACGGGCGATGACGCTGGGGTTCACGTCTTGCCCCAAGGGCACTTTGCGCATGTGCACATTCAGAATTTGCTCGCGGCCACGGATGTCTCGAAACGGCCGGGGCGCAACAGCGCAGCATCCAGAATGTCAGGGCGGTTGGTGGCAGCGACCACGATCACGCCCAGATTGGTTTCAAAACCATCCATCTCGACGAGCATCTGGTTCAGCGTTTGCTCGCGCTCGTCATTGCCACCACCCAAGCCTGCGCCGCGCTGGCGGCCCACCGCATCGATTTCGTCGATGAAAATGATGCAGGGCGCGTTTTTCTTGGCGTTTTCGAACATGTCGCGAACGCGGGCAGCCCCCACACCTACAAACATTTCCACGAAGTCGGAACCCGAAATACTGAAGAAAGGGACCTTGGCTTCGCCTGCAATGCCCTTGGCCAAAAGTGTCTTGCCGGTACCGGGAGGGCCGACCAGGCCACCGAGTTTCTGGAACTTGGCAGGGTCCTTCAGGAAGTCGACCACTTCTTTGACTTCCTCTTTGGCCTCATCGCAACCGGCAACGTCGGCAAACGTGACGGTGTTGTTGTTCTCGTCCAGCATGCGCGCCTTGCTTTTGCCAAAGCTGAATGCACCCCCTTTGCCACCGCCCTGCATTTGGCGCATGAAGTACACCCATACACCAATCAGCAGCAGCATGGGACCCCAGCTGACGAGCAAAGTCATCAGCAGCGAACCTTCTTCGCGGGGCTTGACGTCGAACTTCACATCGTTGGCAATCAGGTCGCCCACCAAGCCCCGGTCCAGGTACGTAGCGGTGGTGCGCACGCGGCGGTCGTCAATGGTGACAGCCGTGATCTCTGTGCCGCCTTGCCCCTCAGCAATGGTGGCACTCTTGATGCGTTGGGCTTTCACCTCGTCGAGAAACTCTGAATAGCCCAAGTAGCCTGCGCCGGCCGCAGCACGACCGTCAAACTGCTTGAACACGGTGAAAAGCACCATGGCAATCACCATCCAGACGGCGATTTTCGAAAACCACTGATTGTTCAAGTCGGGCTCCTGCAAATTGGGTATGAGAACTCAGTTGGGGGCATTTTAGGACTTTCAAGAGCGCAGGGGCTTGACAT
>JFJP01037633.1_pt1 | contig 25020 bp, 21 predicted proteins | sample 431651 | NCBI WGS metagenome assembly JFJP01 (sample SAMN02602958, study PRJNA72255) | Microbial mat metagenome, whole genome shotgun sequencing project. | biome: fresh water; feature: sink hole; material: water; isolation source: purple microbial (photo- and chemosynthetic) mats found in...
GCTTCAAAAATTATTTACTTGTCGGCCGATGCATTTGGTGTATTGCCTCCAGTATCTATTTTGGACGAACAATCAGCTCAATATCACTTCCTTTCAGGCTTTACTTCAAAATTAGCTGGAACAGAACGTGGTATCACTGAACCAGTTCCTTCTTTTTCTCCTGCATTTGGTGAGGCTTTCTTAACTTTGCACCCAACTATGTATGCAAAAACATTGATTGGAAAAGCTAAAGAACACAATGCTAAAGTATATTTGGTAAACACAGGTTGGAACGGTACAGGAAAACGTATTTCGTTGAAAAATACTCGTGCAATTATTGATGCAATTATCGATGGTTCAATCGAAAATGCACCAACTGTTCATATTCCAATTTTGAATCTCGTAGCTCCAACAACTTTAAATGGTGTAGAAGCAGGAATTCTTGATCCACGCGATACTTATGCTGAAGTAGCTGAATGGGAAACTAAAGCAAAATCGTTGGCTGCTAAATATCTCAAAAACTTTGAGCAATATTGCGATAATGACGATGCGAAAGCATTGATTCCATCGGGTCCACAATTGTAATTTAGATCAAAGAACAAAGAGTAAAGATAAAAAAACTTTTTGCAACTATAAAACGCGCTGTTCGATAATTTCGTACAGCGCGTTTGTTTGTTTATTTGTTTGTTTGTTTGTTTGTTTGTTTGTTTGTTAATTCGTAGAGATTATAATTTTGAATAACTCTTCAGAATTATTGACAAATACTTTAGCTCCCACCTCTTCCAATTCACTTTGTGGGCGAAATCCCCATAGTACTCCAACAAAGTTAACTCCGGCATTATAAGCTGTTGCAACATCAACACCTGAATCACCCACATATAAAACCTCTGATTTATCAACATCAGCATTTGTTACAATTTCGTTCAAAATAGATGGATTAGGTTTTGCCAGAAATCCTTCGCGCTGACCGAATACATCTATAAAATGAATTTCAGCAAAAAAGCGGGCAGACAAGTCCACGGTTGCTTGATGAATCTTATTTGATGCAACAGCTAATTTAAAGCCTTGCTCTTGTAGCTTAAATAGCAAATCAACAATCCCATTGTATGGCTTTGTGAATGTGTCAGAATGGCTGTAATAGTGCTTAATAAACTCAATCTTCAACATCGAAACATTATCGGTATTACGTTTATTTTCGGGTAAAGCACGTTCAAGTAGTTTATTAACGCCATTTCCAATAAAAAAACGGTAATCTTCAGTTTTGTGTGTGGGAAAATTATAGTAGATTAAAGCATGATTTACGCTATTGGCTAAATCTTCTATTGTATCAAGTAAAGTTCCATCGAGATCAAAAATAATTAGTTTATACATAAATAGTTTAAAAATTTGAGAAATTAAAAAATAGAATATTGAACTGTAAAGATATTACTCTCATATATCACGTATTTATTTTTGCAAAGGTACATCAATTGTACATATTTTTTTGTAATTTTGTCAGCCTTATTTTATCGATGGTAAATTTTGAAGTTAGTTTGTTACATAATTATGAATAGTTACCAATCGTAAAATTAATATTATGCCAAAAATTTCTATTATTGCTGCTGTTGCAGACAATTACGCTATCGGAAAGTCGAATAAACTGCCATGGCACTTACCTGCGGATTTAAAGCATTTTAAAGCATTAACAACCGGATCGGCAGTGTTAATGGGAAAACGAACATTCGAAAGTTTGCCAAATGGACCACTTCCAAACAGAAAAAATATTATATTATCTTCGATGTTTAACGAAGGCGTTCGCGAAGGATATTTTGAAGCAAATTCAATCGACGATGCTTTAGAATTATGTAATAATTCAGAAAATATTTTCATTATTGGAGGTGGAGCTGTGTACAAACAGTCAATGGAAATAGCTGACTATATGTATATTACTTGGGTACATGCCGATTTTCAAGCTGATGCATTTTTTCCTGAAATTGATTTTAATAAATGGAAAGAAATAAGTAGAGAAGATTTTGAACCCGACGAAAAAAATCAGTTCTCATATTCATTTGTTAAGTACGAAAAGATAAAGTAATATTTGATATTTAATTATCGATAGATTAAACGCTGAAATACTGTATATTTAAGATATTCATATATATTTATTTGAACATTTTTAAAATATAAGTAGTTATAAAATAAAACAGCCTGTGAATGTATATTCACAGGCTGTTTTATTTTTTTGTAATGTTTATTGTTCCCAAATATCTTGTTCAATATTCATTAATTCATATTCAATGCGCTGTTGTTCACGTCTTAAGCTTACAGGGTCGCTATACGTTTGTAATAGCATTTTGTCAAACATATTACTGTCACCCAATAAGTAGGAATAAAACAGACGTTGAGTAAAGAAGTCATCAAAAGTCATACGTTGGTTTTCGTTTCCATTTGGTACAATTAACTCCTTAGCAATGTATGGCCTAAGTTCATCGTACAAAAACCAACAAACAACCGAACTTTGGAAATAATTCCAAATACTTTCATCTGTTTTAGCTATACCACCAGTATTCAATTTAGTAAGATTTATCTCATTTCTTGAAAAGTAAGGTGCAATAGCTATAATTTTAGAATACATTTTAGAGTAATGCTTATTAAAGAAAACAATCTCTTGTATAACATATTTCAATGAATTTGCAGAATATGTTCCGAAAGCATAATCATTTATAATAGGTTTATTTGTAATAGGATCATTTTTTATTAAAGGCGTTTTTCGTATTTTCATTTCAGAAGAATCCCAATCACAATCAATAAAAAACTCTGCAAATTTTTCCTTGCAAATTGGTTCCTTATTCCATGCTGGCTGTATGTCTTCATCCTTTTTTTCGTATCCTTTTAAGGTATCATTAACGGTTGCTTCAAGAATAACTCGAAGCAAATTCTTATATTTAACCGTAGGTGTTACAGGGAAATACAATTGACTATTTTGTTTTTCCCTCATATCAATTATTCTATAAATTATACGCGACCAAACAATATCATCACGACGATGATTTACAATGGCAATAGTATCTGATAATGATTTCATTTCTTCTGCCTGAGACTGCACTTTACCCGATTTTTCGAAAAAAGGTAATGTCTCATTTTGAGCGAAAATACACGAAAAAGCAACAATTAACAGGCTTTGTATTAAAACTATTTTTTTCATTTTCATTTTTTTTAATTACTATCCTAATCTTACAATTAAAGTACCAATATTTTGATTATAACCATCAGGTCCACGCGCAACGATATTACTTATAATTAAAGTTTTTCCTTTAGTTAAACGTGATATAAAATTCCCATCAATTTGAGTTCCAACAACATTTTTAACAGGGTATCCATCCGCAATCATTGTAAAAGAAATAATTTGAAAGTTAGCCTTCACTAACTCATCTTTTCCATAACTTGCAATAAGTACACATTCTTTGAGCTCGTCTGGCGACATAACACCATTTTGTTTCTGATTCCCAGATTTATCAGCTAAAAATGCAGTAGGTTTGGGAAGGCGCTTAATTCTAAACTTGCCCGATCCCATTGCTTTTATAGCCTTGTCAATCTTGGCTGAAACAGAAATAGTTAATTCTCCATCACTCATGGTTGTTATTTCATATTTTCCAGGTCCTCTTTGTACTGTCTTAGCATTTGGTACACTTAAAATAATGTTTTCGGGTGCAATCCCAGGAACAGAAACACTGAAATTATTTATAATACCTTTATAAACCACATTTAAGTCAGCATTTGATATTGTAGCCGAAGGTTGACTAACCATATATTCCGATTTGAATTTATAGGTACGTGTATTTCCATCATTTCCCTGCATTCTTATTTCACCAGCATAATTTTTCAATCCTATACTCGTAGCAGATGTTTCGTAAAGTCCTTTGGCAATTCTACTGCCACCAATATAATACTCTGGAGTAATTGTAGAATCGACGGCAGATAATACAATACGAGCTTTATATTTATCACCAGTAAATACGAATCTCGACTCGGGGATAACCAATGCTTCAATTTTGTTTACACGAAAATCAGACGCGTCAGTTTGGCTTTTGAGATATTGAACAAGTTCAGCTTCGGCCGAGCGAATATCATTTTGATATTTAGTGAGCAACGTTACAACAGCTGAAACAGGCATTAATTCGAACATCGACAATTCCCAAGGTTGCTTTTCATTGGTTTTTTCATTAATGACTGAATTAGTTGCAAAGATTTCTGAATAAAGCTTTTGTTTGCTGGTATTACCATCGTAGGCATTAAATATTTTATTTCTATAATCGTCAATTTTTGATTTCAAGATTTTTCCATTCCCACCAGTAATAGCATAAATAGCAGCTGCATCTAAATTATCTCTTCCTTTAATATTTCGTGCTTTCGGGTCGGCTTCTTCTTTGTCGGCTATTTTAACAATTTGAACTTTAAAATTTTCTAAATAATTAAATAAATCATTGGATTCCTTTTTAATGTTATTCGCTTTTGTAAGCCACTCTCCTACTTTTGTAGGATTTTTTTTGTATAAATCGTTAAAATCAATATACAAAGATGCATTACGTTGTTCGGCCGACTCAATAGAGGTATGTAGACTATTGTCAACCTTTGTAAATCCATTTAATATATCGCTTGACACATTCAGAGCTAACATCGCTGTTAACACCAAATACATCATACCTATCATTTTTTGCCTCGGTGTTTCCGGACAATTTTTAGCTCCACTCATTCTGTGTCAAATGTTTTAAATAGTAAACAAATAGTTAGTTTAAAGCATTTAGCATATTACCATATACTTGGTTCAAATCCTTTACCTGAGATGCTAATTTTTCGGTACCAGTTTTAAATAAATCTGTCTGTGCAGCAGCTATCTCGGTAGTTGATTTAATTTTTGACATTTCAACATTTAATGCGTGTAAATTTCCATCGAGTGTTCGTAGAGTTTCTGATTGCTTTGTTAAGCTATCAGATTGCGCTTGTACATTTCGAATTTGAATTTCGTAGATTGAATTTATTGAGGACAAACTTTTATTAATGTCATCAACTTTTGTTGCATAAACCTTTGTATTTTTATCGACACTTTGTATTCCTTCGGCTATACTTTTGTATGAAGTTTCTAACTTAAGAGAAGCATTATTGAGAACATCTTGTGAACCAATAAATTTGCCTGTTGCTTCGGAAGCGGAATCAATATTTTTTACCAAATTTTCAGTCGATTTAGCAACATTGGAAATGGTTGATAATTGATTAGCAGTGTTTGATAGATTTTTAATTCCATCCGATAACTTTTTAACATCGTCGTCGCTGATTGACTCTGAATAAGACAAACCACCTTTTGTAGCAGTTGCAGTAGCTGATCCAACAGCACCAACGTTAAGTTTGTTACCACTTTCGAAATCATAAATTTTACTCCAGTCTATTTCTTTATGTGGCTTATCAAAAGCACCAAATGCAAAAAGGATTGCTTCAACTGTCATACCAACTCCTAGCATAGCTCCACCCCATGAAGCATGTAGGATTTTACCCATCGCACCTACGATTACAACAGATGCACCAAGACTGTACAATATACCTATAAAACGTTGAGTTTTAGGTGCATGCCACATTTTATCAAATTTTGATTCTTCTACAGACATAATTTTTATATATTAAATTGCTATTTTTTTATTACAAACTTTAAATTTTAATCTCCGTTAAATGAGCGTACACAACGGAAGCCAATGTATGGACGGCTTTCATATTGATATTCATAAGTGCGAACGCCACATTGAAGGTAGTAGCCTATATCTTTCCATGATCCACCCTTAACAACTTTACGTTTCAACACATTCGAATCATCTTGCTTGGCACTATACTGAAAGTTTGGATTCATATCTGCTACAAGAGAACTTTGAGCATTTATATAAGCTGTTGATGTCCATTCAGAAACGTTTCCAGCCATATCAAATAGTCCATAATCGTTTGGCATAAAAGAGCCTACTTTCATTGTAGTGGCACCTGTATCGTCGGTATAACTACCACGGGTAGGTTTAAAGTTTGCTAAATAACATCCCTTAGAATCACGCAAATAATTACCTCCCCAAGGATACATTCCTAATCTACGACTTCCACGTGCAGCATATTCCCATTCGGCTTCGGTTGGTAAGCGATAGTCTTGCCCACCAAAAGCATTTGAGCTATTATACAAATCGGTACGCCAATTACAAAAAGCTTGAGCTTGTTCCCAAGTAACACCAACAACAGGGTAGTTCGCAAATCCTGGATGTGAAAAATACATTCTCATTTTAGGGTCATTGTACGAATATTGAAAATCACGTATCCACATCACGGTGTCTGGATAGATTTTCACAATTTTATTGGATATTAAATCCTTTCGAGTAATAAGTGGACGATTAATTGTTGAGTCAATAACATATCCATATTCATTAATGTAGGAGGTGTCAACGCGTGCAATAGAGCCTTTAGGATAGGCACCCGTATTAACATTCAACTTATTTCCAGCTAATGCAGCCTGATCATAATTAATCCATTCGTATTTATACATTAATTTACCAGGATCTAACTGCGGTTTAGATGCTAAATCATTTGAACCTTGATAATTAATAGATTTAAAAATACGTTGATAAACAGAATCTTTGCTCATCCATGGAACTTTTGTTCTCCAATTTAGATTCACCGTTTTTAATTGCTGAGGAGATAACTGATCTAAAGGAGTATTTTTATCGTTATATGTAGTATATTTTTGTCGTTCTTTGATATTAAGAGATTGATCTTCGATTAAACTTCGCATAATAGTGGAATCGCGAACCCAAGTAACAAACTGTTTATATTCATCGTTTGTAATTTCAGATTCGTCCATCCAAAAAGCATCAACAGTAACATTAATCGACTTGTCCTTTACAACATTGAATGGTGACTGGTCATTAGCCCCCATCATATATGAACCACGTTTAATAAATACCATACCAAAAGGGTTCGCTTCTACAAATCCTCTTTTAAGCATGCTTCGTTTAGATACACCTATAAGTTCTCCAATAGGTTTAGCGGCAAGAATAATTATTACCACCAAAGTTAAAATTATAAGACTTTTTTTCATTTGCTAATCTAATTAAAAAAATAACTGAAATAAATTTGAAACAAATAATTAATTATAAAGTTCAAAATGCTCTAAAAAAACTTCAATAGAAAACATTTTGATGCAAAAGTACTATAAATATCTAATACTTTTATATTTTGAATTCTGTTTTGAAAAAACATATTCAAAACTATAAGAAAGTACAAATTCGTGCGAACCAAAGTTTGTCGTAATAAGCTTGCTTGTTGATAAATCGAATGAATACCCAATCGATAGTCCTGCATTTATATTAAGTCCTGCAAATAAAACAACTGAATTAAGAGGTCTAATAGACAAACCTCCCCAAAATTTATTGTCGTATTCTAAACGAGAACTTATATCAAACTGCCAAGCATTAAAGTCAGATTTAATAAGCATTGATGGTTTAAGTATATACTTATTATTCTCAAAACTGTAATTGTAGCCCCCAGTTATATAAAGCGAACTTTTTTGTTGAAATTCAGAATTCAATCCCCATTTTACATTAGGTTGATTTGCATGAAGATACGATACACCAGCATACCAAAGATTTGAATTATACCAAATGCCTAACCCTAAATCAAAACTAAGTCCTATAACATCTGATTGTGGAATTGCATCATCGCCTGTAAAACTATAATATTCACTTGTAATATTATTTTGAGCAACACTGTCGCCAGAAAAGCCCAAACTGACAAACCCGAATTCAGAACCAATACTTAAGACTCCATCGCCAAGACTTCGTTTATAAGCATATTGTATATGAGCGGATTGATTATTGAACCAACCAATTTTATCATCAACAATACTTATACCAAGGCCACTTTTTCCATTTCCAATTTTGATAGGAGAATTTATAGAAAAAGCAGTTGTTGAACCACCACCAGGCATGCTTATCATATTCAATCTATGCTGGCCAATAACTTCAATAAAATTACTTTGTCCCACCGCTGCGGGATTAAAAGTATTTGCATGAAACATATATTGGCTTAATTGCGCATCAAATTGTGAATAAACTGAACCGACTATTAAGCTAAAAATACCAACTACTAATTTTTTCATTCAATTTTCTGAACCGATTTTGTAAATACATTTCCATTAAATTTTAAAAATGAAATGGTTACTTTATCATAACTTCAAAATTTCTGAAAAATTGTATTTGTAGAGATTATTTTTAGACAATTTGATTCGACTTTTGCACTTAATACTCTTCCTCATTGAAAAAGAAATCTTCTTTGCTCGGATAATCTGGCCAAATATCTTCAATACTTTCGTAAATTTCACCCTCATCTTCTATTTCCTGCAAATTTTCAATCACTTCGAGTGGAGCTCCCGATCGCATAGCATAATCGATCAATTCATCTTTGGTAGCAGGCCAAGGTGCATCTTCAATTTTTGAGGCTAATTCCAATGTCCAATACATAATCAACTGTTAAATTAAAATAATTTGATAACTGCTCTATTTTAATGCAAAAATAGAAAATATTTTTATAAATCAACGTTTTTCCACAAAATTTCTTTTGCACCAATTTTCAAAGAGACATATCGGGCTAGTGTAAAAAAATAATCAGACAACCTATTTGCATATATAATTAAATGATTATCAATACTATGCAAAATATCTAATTCAATAATTCTTCTTTCGGCACGGCGAGAAATTGTGCGACAAATATGACAAAAACTTCCTTCGATAGAGCCTCCTGGAAGAATAAAAGCCGTCAATTCGGGTAATTCAGCATTCATTTTATCAATTTCTTCCTCAATTTTTCGTATATCATCAGCCCTAATTATCGATTTTTCGCTAATTTGTGCAACAGATGTGTCGGTTGCGAGGTGCGAACCGATAACAAAAAGTTTGTTTTGGATTGTTTCCAATATCTCTTTTTGTGTGCCAATAGAGTCGTAACACATAAGCATTCCGATAAATGAATTTAATTCGTCAACCGTACCATAGGCTTCAATTCTTACGTCTGATTTTGATACCCGCGTTCCACCTATCAATCCTGTTTGACCATTATCGCCTGTTTTTGTATATATCTTCATATTTTTCTAAATAAAATGCTTTTATTAAATTTCTAAAATCGTAGTTTATAATTTTTTTTATATAAATCGGGGTTAAAAAAAAGGATTCCAAAATGAAATAAATCAAACGAAGAGGTAACTTTTGTATTTATTCTTAAGATTTCCCAAGCATGTTTCATACCTACTGACCAATAAATATCGTCGACCATTACAACGGCATTTTTGCTTAATTTAGGTAAAATTAATTCGAAATATCGTATCGTAGCATCAAAAGTATGATTGGCATCGATATAAACAAAATCAATTGTAGAAAGTTTATTCAAAGCACTATGTATCGTTTGATCAATATCACCAATCAGTATTTCAATGTTATTTAAGTTTAAATCCAAAAACGTTTGTCGAGCAATTTGAGCTGTATTTTTACAACCTTCGAGCGTAATGCAATTTCGATTTTTGGAAAGAGCCGCAAGATAAGCAGTTGAAATGCCAAAGGAAGTTCCAAGTTCCAATACTGTATCTAATTTCAGGCAATTAACAATTCTGCAAAGCAATTCTCCTTTGCGCACAGTGCAAATTGATTTTGCGGCAATATCACTTGTTTTAAACTGTTTGCTATCTCCAGTTCCAAAATCAGTTTTAGTTATTAAAGTGTTGTTATTTAATAGTTTGGCACGTTGCATTTCAATTTTATCATATATATAATACGGATTTTTTTCCTCCAAAATATATTTTACAAAATCGAATAAATAGGGTGAATGGATGCCGCTTCCCCCTGTATTACGAGCAGTTATAAAATGCGCTATAAAATAATATGTACGAAAAAAATAATTCATAAATTTTAACTGAAGTCTGATCAATTTTCTTCAAATTTTATGTCTGAATGCAACTGCCGAATTTATTTTTTCACAGATAATAAATTATCATACTGTGATTTATCGTTTAATTTTTCAATTGCTGTTTTTAAATCAACATCAGCCTTAAGCGAATACTCTATTTCGCCTTTTTGAAAATAATAGCGTTTAATTATCTCGAGACTTAACAATTCGACAATATCATTTTTGTTAAAATTGATATTCTGGTCAATGTCTGGTTTAAGTTTAGCTTCGAGTGCTTTAAGTTCGGCGTCAGCATATTTTTCTATTCCTTCCGAATTTGCCAACTCTAAAAACTCCTTATACATTTTTTCGGATTCGGTGGTATATGTAAATTTCTTTTCTTTTAAAAAATTCTTGAATGTAATAAAATCATCATCATCTAATTTGAAATCAACAGGTTTTGCAATACTTTGATGATTTGCAACATATTGATTCGCAAAATCGAAATACAGATTTTGAGCATAAATATAAAATGCAATATTTAGTTTGCGTTCGTCAGTAGTTTTCACATCAGGTACTATGCCACCACCGTCGCGCACTTTTCGGCCATTGCGCGTGCTGAATTCAGTGGTTAAACTGTCTGGGACGCGCCCTACGCTACCATCTTCGTTGCGATGCGAATAGTCGATAGCTTGAATGCAACGACCGCTCGGAATGTAATACTTTGCCGTAGTAACTTTTAAATTACCGCCATATCCTAAAGGACGAATATTTTGAACCAATCCTTTGCCAAAAGTGCGTTCGCCAATTATTATTCCACGATCTAAATCCTGTATGGCTCCCGCTAAAATTTCGGAAGCCGAAGCCGAAGATCTATTAACCAAAATAGCTAAATTCAGATTTGGGAAAAGTGGTTCGGTAGGCGTTTTGTACGTACGTTCTGTAAATTTACTTTTGCCCTTAGTTTGCACTACTTCGCTTCCTTTAGGTACAAAATAGCCAACAATTTTTACAGCCTCATCGATTAATCCGCCCCCATTATTTCGAATATCAATTATCAAGGATTCGATTTGATGTTTTTTAATCAACTCTGAAATAGCAATTTTTAATTCGGCGGCCGATTTATCGGTAAAATCGGTTAACTGCACAAATCCAGTTTTAGGTGCTACAAGAGCTGAATAGGTAATTGGATTTACTTGAATTTTTTCGCGTAAAAATTCTTTTTCAATAAGTTTATTCGTTCCTAATCTTTTTATTTTAAGGCGAATGGTTGTGTTTGGTGTTCCCTTTAGTTTCGCACTGACTTCGCTAACCGAAAGCCCAGTAACACTTTTCCCATCCACTTCCAAAATCACATCTCCAGCTCGCACATCATTTCTTTGTGCGGGCATACCTTCGTAAGGTTCAGATACATATATTTCTTTTCCATTTTTTGTAATTAATGCTCCGATACCAGCATATTCGCCAGTTGTCATGAACTTCAGATTATCCGTTTCTTTTTCGGGAATGTATACCGTATATGGGTCAAGGCGCGAAAGCATTTCGTTGATAGCAATCGTATTCATTTTGTCGTAATTCAAAGTGTCGACATAAAAGGCATCGAGCTCACGAAAAACGGAATTAAAAATAGATAAGTTTTTACTAATTCGGAATGTTTTTGTGTCTTGATTTTTGGTAGTACCAGCAGCTGAAACAATAAAACTAATAGAAATAAAAATTATAAAAACAGGAATTTTTCTCATATTAACACATTATTTTTTAGTTCGTTTGTACGTTTTAGCCCATTCCATAACATTAGCAGGCGGGCGTTGGTTCATCAATTCCTTTTTCATAAAATCCATGTATGGAGCAACATGACCGTAAAACATTTTCCAGCCAGCACAAAGGTAATTTAATCCATATTCGCCATCTTTGGTTCGAGCAAAACGGTTTTTGGGACATTCGCCATTGCAAGCAAATAGAAATTCGCATTCGCGACATTGGCGCGGTAGGGTATCGTGTTTGTCGGCTCCGAACTTTAATTGTTGCTCCGAATACATCATTGATGCCAAAGAGTCGGTATTAATATTACCAAGTTTGAATTCGGGAAATACATAATGATCGCAGGAATATACATCGCCATTAAATTCCATAACACCAGCATGACCACAATGACGGGCCAATGTACAAACGCCAGGCTGCTCGCCCATCCAATTTGCTAGGGTGGAGTCGAACATTTGAATGTATATTTTACCCACATCTTCCTTTACCCATTCGTCGAAAAGTCCGCATAAAAATTTACCCCACTGAATAGGCGAAACCGAAAAGTCGGCCAATTCGGCATCTTCATGTGGTGTTGTGAGTTTCAATCCATTTTCCTGACGGTTAATACGCTCAACAATAGGTGCAAACTGAATATACTGAACACCAATTTCCTTGAAAAACTTATAAAATTCGACTGGATAATCGGCATTATAATCATTTACAACAGCCATAGCATTAAATTCAACGCCGTATTTTTTAAGTAAATTAATGCCTTTCATTACTTTCACAAAAGTTGGCAAGCCACCTTTATTTCGGCGATATTCATCATGAAATTCTTGCGGTCCATCAATCGAAATGCCAATTAAAAAGTTATTTTCTTTAAAAAACTCACACCAAGCGTCGGTAAGCAAAGTGCCGTTTGTTTGAAGCACATTATCAATTTTTTTTCCACGACCGTATTTTTTTTGTAAATCGAGCGCTTTTTTATAAAATGGAATTGGGCGTAAAAGAGCTTCTCCACCATGCCAAGTAAACAGAATTTCGTTCTGAGTTTGTGCATTAATATATTCTTCGGTGAATTTCTCGAGGAGTATGTCGCTCATCATCTGACTTTTAGCCGAAGGGTATAAATATTCCTTTTCGAGGTAATAGCAGTAGGTGCAATTGAGATTACATGCCGACCCTACGGATTTGAGCATGACGTACATGGGTTTTGCAAAAGGTGCAAAAGTATTATTCATTGTATTGATTTTGTTTTTTATCCCCTAGCATTAAGGAAGAAAATAAAGTGTGAAGTGAAATAATCTCATTAATTAAACGGCAAATGTAGCCAAAAATAAAACACTAAAAAGACGATTTAACTTTAAAAACTATTCTTTTAAATCTGTTGAGTTATTTTGTTACAAAAAGTTTATTGAAATTATCGATCAAATGCTTTTTTACTTCTTGCATTTCCAATTTTCGACCCAACTCTTTTTCGAGCGAAGTAACCCCTTTATCCACATAGCCACATGGATTTATATGCCCAAAATAAGTAAGATTAGTGTTAACGTTAAGAGCAAAACCGTGCATGGTAACGAATTTTGAACTTCGGACTCCAATGGCACATATTTTCCGGCAGGTAGGTTTACCTGTATCGAGCCAAACGCCAGTGGCTCCGTCGAGCCGTTCGGATTGGATGCCATAGGCCTGAAGTGTATAAATAATTGCCTCTTCCATTAAAAAAATATACTGTTTCAATCCTAAATTGAAATTTGCTAAATCGAAAATGGGATACCCCACAATTTGACCTGGCCCATGATAGGTAATGTCGCCACCTCGGTTAGATTTCACAAACTGTGCATCGGCTGCCTGCAGTTGAATGTAATTTAATAATAAATTGTGTTCGTCGCCACTTTTTCCAAGCGTATATACATGCGGATGTTCGCAAAAAATGAGGGTATTTTCAGTCTGCTTCCCATCCGTTTTGAGTTGAATTGTAGCTCTAAAAATAGCTTCTTGTTTGTTCCAAGCTTCGTTGTATTCTATTAAGCCCCAGTCTATTGTCTGTATCATGTTGATGTGTTGATGTGATGATGTGCCCCGATAGCTATCGGGAGTGATGATGTTCTGAAATTACGGAAATTGAACTTGTTGAATTTTTCGCATTAAACTTTTGATTTTGGCTTGCCTTCGAAGCATATAGCCCGACGGGTTTCCAATTTTGAATTTTCGTGGATTTGGTAGGCTTGCTGCTATCAATGCGGATTGCGACTTGGTGAGTTTTGCTGCACTTTTATTAAAAAAGCGTTGCGAAGCAGCTTCTACACCATAAACGCCATTACCCGTTTCGATAACGTTCAAATACACTTCCATAATGCGCTCTTTAGACCAAACGAGTTCGATTAGCACCGTAAAATAGGCTTCTAATCCCTTTCGAATATAGGATCGCTGTGGCCAAAGGAAAACATTCTTGGCCGTTTGTTGCGAAATGGTGCTTCCGCCTCTAATGCGTCTACCTTTTTGGTTATGTTTCATTGCTTTTTCGATATCTTCGAACGAAAAGCCGTAATGTGTAAGGAAAAGATTATCCTCGGAGGCAACCACAGCTTGCACCATGTTGGGCGAAATTTCGTCGATGCTCACCCAGCTTTTATGGTTTTGCGGCATTTCGCCAGCTATTATTGCCTCTACACTGCGAATTAGCATTAGCGGTGTAATGTAAATAGGAATAAAACGAGCTAAAATAACCCAACTAATGCTTCCAACAAAAAAAACAATTATAGCATTTCGAATAAATCGCCACAATCGGGGGAAAAATGTTGATTTTGATTTGGGTTTTTTCTTGATTTGTACCATATAAATTTAGAATAAATCAATTTTTAAATATAGAAAAATATTTATGAGATTTGAACCACAAAAGAGCACAAAAGAAAACAAAAGTAATAATATTCGATTTTGAAAATAGAGAATTGATATATTTTCATTTAATTCAACTTACCAACTCTTTAAGTGCGCTTTCACAAGTTGCGTATTTGAATTTGAAACCATTATTAATCAATTTTTCAGGGCAATATCGAACTGGATTGAGCAATAAACTGGCTTCGGTATTTATAAAACGTGCACCTATCCGGATAGCAAACTCGGGAGCTGGGAAGCCAATGTGCTGCCCCATTTCCTGCCGCATTGATTTCATAAATTCTGCATTCGTTACTGGAGTTGGCGAGGTTACATTAATAGCACCTTGCAGCGATTTGTTTTTGAGAAGATATTCGATAATTCCAAAATAATCTTCTATGTGTATCCAGCTGAAAAATTGCTTTCCGCTACCCGCTTTGCCTCCCAAACCAAATTTTGTAAGCATATATAAGGGCTCGAATGCTCCACCATTTTTGCCCAAAACTACCGACGTGCGAAGTGCTACTTGGCGAATAGCGAGGTTGGAAAAGCTAAAAAAAGCTTTTTCCCATTCACGAACAGTTTCTGCCAGAAAATCTTTACCCTCTTCGTATTTTGTTTCTGTTTGGCAATAGTCATTTTCGGATTTATAAAAAGCAGAAGCACTGGCGTTTATCCACAATGCTGGTTTATGCTTACATTTTAGCAAAGCTTCACCTAATATTTTTGTCGTGTCAATTCTCGATTTAAGAATGAGTTTCTGATTTTCGGTAGTGTGTCGGCAATTTATCGTTTTTCCAGCTAAATTTATCAAAATATCAGTGCTTTCTAACGCAGATTTCAATTCAGTAATATTCCACTGGATATGCTCTTTGTTGCGAGATACAAAATTGACTTCTACGCCTTTTTGCAAAAAACGTTTTGCAATGTAGGAGCCAATAAAACCTGTTCCTCCAGCTATTAAAATTTTCATGTTGTTTATGAGTAAGATTAGTCCCCAAGCAAAAGGGAGAATGATAAAAAAGTGTTTGGTCTGTTTTACTTTTTAGGGCAAATTTAAACGAAAAAATTGGTATAAAAAAACTCTGCCGTAATTTTTTCAGCAGAGTTTCTTAATTATCATTACAAGGTGAATTTATTCGTAAGCACCCATTTTAAGCATATTTATTTCGCGCTCGTTCAGGAAACGATATTTTCCACGTGGCAAGCTCTTTTTGGTTAAACCTGCAAAATAAACACGATCTAAACGAATAACTCTATATCCCAATTTTTCGAAAATACGACGAACAACACGGTTTTGTCCCGAATGAATTTCGATTCCGACTTGTTTCATATCGCCATCTTTAACAAATTCGAGTGAATCGGCAGCAATTTTTCCATCGTCTAAAACCACACCACCTAATATTGATTCAAAATCGGGTGCTTCGAGTGGCTTATCTAGCGCTACATGGTATATTTTTTTCTTTTCGTATTTCGGGTGTGTCAACTTCGAGGCTAAATCACCATCATTTGTCAACAATATAACACCTGTTGTATTGCGATCGAGTCGACCAACCGGATAAATACGTTCGCTGCAAGCATTTTTCACTAAGTCGAGCACTGTTAATCTGTCGTGTGTATCTTCCGATGTAGTTACGCAATCTTTTGGTTTATTAAGAATTAAATAAACTTTGCGTTCGGAACGAACTGGTTGACTGTGGAATAAAATCTTGTCGCTGTGCATTACTTTCGTTCCCAATTCAGTTACAACAACATCGTTGACCGAAATAACGCCAGCTTGTATGTATTCGTCTGCTTCGCGTCGAGAACAGATTCCAGCATTTGCCAAGAATTTATTTAAACGAACTGGTTTTGTTAAATCGACATAACTTTTGCGAAATTCAGTTTGCTTTTTGGCGCTGTATTTTGCATTTGGATCATAGTTACCATCACGTTTTCGCATTGGTTTGCGAAAATTTTTCGCTTCATTCTGGTTGTCGAAACGATATTCGACAAATTCTGTCAATTGACTTTCAGCAGGGCTTTTAATGGCGAATTTACGTTCGCTATTAGGATTGTCTGACGAATTTCCCGAATTTGTTCGTGGACGCATACGCGGTCTTGCATTGTCATCGCTACGGCCTGTAAAGGGTTTGCGTTCGCCAAATTGTGGCCGTTCTCCTCTGTTTTCGTAAGGTTTGCGTTCGCCAAATTGTGGCCGTTCACCACGGTTTTCGTAAGGTTTACGTTCGCCGAATTGAGGCCGTTCGCCTCTGTTTTCGTAGGGTTTGCGTTCGCCGAATTGCGGACGTTCGCCTCTGTTTTCGTAGGGTTTACGTTCGCCGAATTGCGGACGTTCACCTCTGTTTTCGTAAGGTTTACGTTCTCCGAATTGAGGGCGGTCGCCTCTATTCTCGTAAGGTTTGCGTTCGCCAAATTGTGGACGTTCACCACGGTTTTCGTAAGGTTTACGTTCGCCATAGCTATTTCCGCCTCTGCTTTCATACGATTTACGTTCGCCAAATTGCGGACGGTCACCATAGCTGTTCCCACGATTTTCGTACGGTTTACGTTCTCCGAAGCTATTTCCATCCCTTTTTGGGAGTTCAAATTTTCGTTTTTCACCACCTGTTTCAGGTCTTGAATCACGGTTTTCGTAAGGTTTTTTTGTTTCTTCGCGGTTATAATTGCGATTATCGCTTTCGCTAGAGAATTTAGCTGCTCCTCTTGTGCCTTTTAAAATCGATTTCACATCGCGCTTCTCAAAGGGTTTACCATCACGGCTGGCGGGTTTTCCCTGCCATTTTTCATTACTATTCATTCTTAATATTTATGATTAAATAAATTAGGGTGCAAATTTCGGAAAAAAAGCCGAATTATCAATACAATTTCTTAGCATTTGTTTTTTAATAACATAAATAAGAGTAATAATGTTGATGACAATTCAAAAATTAGTTTCAAACAGTATTCATAATCAACAAATTAAAAAAATAATAGTTTTTATAAATATCAATTTCAACATTTTTGTGTAATAAAAACTTTGTCATATTATCTAAAATAACTATCTTTGCACCGCTTTAGGCGAAAAATGGCGGGATAGCTCAGTTGGTTAGAGCGTCGGATTCATAACCCGGAGGTCACGAGTTCAACTCTCGTTCCCGCTACAAAATGTAAAACTTCGTTACCCACAGTGGGATAACGAAGATTTTTTATTTTATTTTCAACCTTTCATACCCCTCCAGCATATTCCGAAGTCTTGCGGCAATATTCTCAACTCCGCCCACTACTTCCGATTCAATATTCAGTGGCATTACTGGGTCATGAAGCGACATGCGAAGCAGAAACCAGCCCATTTCGTTTGGCGCAGTGCAGCGAACGCGTAATCCTTCGTAGTTTGGTGAAACAATTTCCCAGCCATCCTCATTTGTTACTTTTGATGCTAATTCTGCTAATATTTTTCGTCCATAATTGCCAAAATCTACATCGTCAATTGTATAGCGAAGCTCCACACTCTCAATTGGTTGTTGTAATTTTTCAATTAAATTGGTTAATGTTTTTCCTGCTGCATTTAGTTTGGCCATTTCAACCAACAGTTTAGCAACTAAATAGGCGCCATCGTCCAAAAAATAATTTTCTTTCAGTGCTGCATGTCCTGATGTTTCAATTGCTAACCAACTTTCTTCACCTGCATTATTTAATCGGATGGATTCGTTTATCACATTTTTATAACCACGCTGAAAGCGATGGTGTTTGCCTTTTAATTCTGTTTCAATAAATTTTGTCAGTCCATCTGAAGTAATGGAATCGGTAACAATGGTACTTCCGGGGTGTTCGTTCAGCACAACTGCCGAAATCAAGGCAATAAGCGCATTCCGATTTACCGGATTGCCGTTGGCATCCACAATGGCCGAACGGTCGACATCGGTATCGAATATCACACCCAAATCAGCCTTTTCGCGCACCACAGCATCGCAAATCGACTGCATGGCGTCTTTATCTTCGGGATTAGGAACATGATTTGGAAAATGGCCATCCGGCTCCAAAAACTGACTTCCAACAGTAATGGCTCCAAGTGGCTGAAGCACTTTCGAAGCAAAAAATCCACCAGCACCATTTCCAGCATCCACAATAATTTTCAATCCTTGCAGCGGTTTTTCGTAATTCGATTTTATATTGGCATTTCGGCGAATATAATCGACCAAAAACAACGAATATTCATCAATAAACGACCACAAATTTACCGGCGTAGCTTCACAATCATCATTGTAAACTTTATTCTCTGCAATTTGCAAAATTTCCGTAATATCTTTTTTGTCCAATCCGCCTTTTGCTGTAAAAAACTTAAACCCATTGCGGTTAAAAGGCAAATGACTGGCAGTTATCATTACACCCGCAGTAGTAGCTTTATCACACGAAATGGTTGTCATAAACATGGCCGGAGTGGATGCCAATCCGCAATCAGAAACCTTGGCTCCTGACTTGTTTAAACCTTCGATAAAAGCATTTTTCAAAATGATACCCGATAAACGTGAATCAGTGCCAACTGCCACTGAAACATTGGTTTGTCCTGATTTGTTTCGTAACCACTGTACAAACGATTTTCCTAAAATTGTTGCCACTTCGGGGGTTAAATTCACCTCTTCGCTTGGCACTCCTTCCAATGCCACGCCCCGAATATCAGAGCCATTTTGTAATTTTGACCAGTTCATTGTCTGTTGATTTTATATTTTTAATGGAAATGCTATAAAAAAAGAGGAGTTATTTGTATAAAACAAACAACTCCTTTTAAGTCTTAAAATCCAAAGTCTTATTTTTTCGACTCTTCGATAGAAACTTTTCTGAATTCTTTCAAAAGTTTTTCCAAATCCAACGAGCTTTTGCGTGCACGAGTTCCGGCAGCTTTGTTGCCTTTTTCTACTTGTAAGCTTGCATCAGATGCAAATGCTGCAAATTCAGCATTGATTTTGTTTACTAATTGTTCCATGTTAAAAAATTTTTTAGTTAGTATATTCGACCGTTTATCTCAGTCATTTTTTTTTACGCCACAAATATATACAATATCAAGTTAATCTCAATCAAAATTAGCCAATTCTTTTTTTAAAATGCATATTTTATGCAAAAAATTAGTCAAATATAACTTTTTTGGTCATAATTCGACCTTCAGTAGTCAATATTTTTGTAATATACACGCCCTGAGTAGTTGGCACTTGCAAGATTGAATTATTCGAAATGGCATTTATCAGTTGTCCCGAAAGCGTATAAACTTCCAATCGCTTCACTGGTTGATTGACATACAATTTCCCATTTCTGTAACGCAATTGAAATTTATCTGCATCCTTATTTTCCGTGTCTGTCGAAATTGTATTTACAATCATTTCGTACATGCCGAAACCATTTTCGCCACAATAAATATAAATTTTAGCGCTATTTCCATTTGTTACAACTATGGGCAAAGCAGTACGATACGCGTTGGAGGCAGTACCCATTCCAGCCTGCGGAAATGTCCAAAGGCAATCTATATCGGCAAATGATTTAGTGGCATCTTTAAATTTAAACAATCGGAATGACGAAGCTGGACTAATGGTGGTATTTGTGGCCGATGTAACCATAAAGTATTTATCGCCAATATTAAATTCGAAAACACCATTATTTCCTGGGTTCATGCTTAGGCTTTGTCCAGCGAGTGTTATCGAGTCAATTAAAGCCGACGGCTGGCGATGAAATCCATCTAAAATACTACCAGTAGCATTTAGTAGAGTGGGGTAGGTGCCACCACCATCAATATAAAATTTGTCGGCTGCAATAGGGAAAATGTGCGGATTACCACCCAAACTTTCAATGCCTGTAAAGTAAGTACCAATGCTTGTATTGTCCAATCGAATAACTGATGGCGTACCAGCTATTCCATTTGTAATAACCCATTTATATACTTCCATTGCGGCCGCCGATGCATTTGGAGCGTAAATAACGGCATTCGAATTAATATCTCCCCACACGCCAAAATAATCGAAGCGTAATGTGGTTGCCAGCGGGAAAAGATTTGCTAAGTTGGCTTGGTCGATAAGTAAAGTACCGTTTCCAGTTGCCATATCTATTTTGTAAATTTGGAAACGCTGCGTGTTTGTAGTAATCAAGTTGCCAACTAATACATTGCCCGAAGCATCCACTTTTATATTATTAAATGTAAGAGTTCCAGCTGTGTAAATGCTATCGGCCGTATTTGCAACATTTCTACCAGTGTAAATAAATAAATTTGGATTCAATATCACAGGCATTTCTTTGATTCCTGTTTCGCCATTTACAGTTACAATTTGCTTGTTGCCGCGGTCGATAAATAACATTTTACCATTGCGTACAGCCATATCGCGAGCCGTTCCAGAAGCTGCAATAAGCTCGTTTCCAGTAGTGTAGTTATTTGTGTTTTTTGATAAAATCCATTTGTTGCTAAATGAGAAGTTGCCGCTAAAGCGAGGTTCGTAAAAGGCAGGATCGGTTGCTACCACCAGCTGATTATATACATTTCCGGTAAGTGCAATTGTTTTAGTAGTTGCATTACTCGAACTTACCGATACATTACCCGAATAAGCACCAGCAGATAAACCGGCAACCAACCGAACGTATAAACGTAAAGTTTGTCCATTAACAGCTGCTTGGTCTATTAAAATTTGCCCCGAACCCGAAAAATCTACACCATTTGATGTTGATACTTCGTAATTTTTTGGTGCTGAAACTAGTACATATCCACCGAGATTTGTGCCTGTCATGTCGAATGATTTTTCGGCCGAAGGTCCATTATTTAAAATATATTCAAAACCACTTATTTTTGTTGCCGAAATGCTAACGCTTGTTGCTTCGCTAACGTAACCCAATAGATTTATTTGTTTCGTTGTTGCACCTGTTGAAGTTATGACAATGCTATTTTCATAGGTACCTTCTGCTAAGTTCGTTTTTAATCGGGCATAAATGTTTGTCGGTGAAAGGCTTCCGTTGGATGGCGTAAGTGTAATTGCAGATAATCCTCGAAACGAAGTGCCGGTAAAGGTAGATAATTCATAGCTTTCGGGGGCTGTAATTATGATGTTATTTGTTAAACCTGTACCATTTATACTAAACGATTGAATGCCTGAAGGTCCATTTCCAAAGATATACGAAAAGTTTGTGAGCGACGATTTCGATACATTGAGTATTGCGGGCGCAGGATTTACGATTCCCGAAAGTGCAATTTGTTTTGTATCGGCTCCAGTCGATGTAAAAGTTATGTTGCCTGTGTAATTGTTTTGCAACAATCCAGCTTTTAATCGTACAAAAATATTTAGATTTGTTATTTTACCTGCAATTTGTGATACTGTCATCGAATTTGAACCCGAAAATGATGTCCCCGAATTTAATGATATTTCGAATCCTGTGGGTGCCAGTATCGTTACAGAACCTGTCAATCCAGCTCCGTTGAGCGTAAACATCGATTGAGTCGATGGCCCACTTCCCAATGAATAATTAAATCCAGTAATCGAATTTGTTGATGTAAATAGAGTTGGTTTGCTCACTATTGTGCCCGACAAAGCTATTTGTTTGGTTGCTGCGCCATTCGAAGATACGTTAATTGTTCCACTGTATAGGTTTTCAGTCAATCCAGCTTTCAGGCGAACATATATAGTCGTATTTGCAATGTTTCCACCCAATTGATTTTGCGTAAGCGATGAACTTGAGTAGCCGGTTGATAAGGATGTAGATAGCTCGAAATTGGCAGATGGTGTTATTGCTAAATTGTTTGTGAGGCGAGTAGCTGACACTACAAACGATTTGGCGCTCGATGGGCCGTTACCCAAGGAGTAGCTTAAATCGCTGATAGTATTTTCGGATATACTTATTTGATTTCCGTAAAATCCAGTTGGTAAGCCGTCGGTAGTTCCTGTGAGGTAAGTAGTAGCCTGGGCAATGCCAGTGTTTTCGTCAAGCAACGGATTGGAAGTTCGTGCAGCGGTACTCAAAGGATATAGTAAGTTTTTGTTACCGGCAGCGGTGTAATAAATGCCGCAGTTGGAAGCAAGCGTGGCATTGTAAATATTAACAGTATTGTCGTTTATGCTGTTTACAAACAAGGAGTTGCGAATGTAACTTGTCGTGGCTGGGTTTCTCAATTGAATTTCTCGTTGATCTGAGTCAACAAAAGTACAATGGTCGATGGAATAACTGTTGTAGCTGGCTGCATTTAGATATAAAAAAACGGCGCTGCTTCCGTTCGAACTCGGACCCAAAAATAGGCAATTAGTAAACTTAACATTATTAGGGCTATACAATACTACATTGTTGGAATATAATACGCCAGTTCCAATATCTCTAAACTCAGTATTTGTAACTTCAATATCGCCCCCATGGGCAGTTACGGGATTTGTATTAGTACCCGAACCTTGATAATAAATAGTGCGACTGCTGAAGTTCCTTAGTATGCAATTGTTTATTTTGATATTTATTCCATAGTTTGGAGAAGTTAGGTTTGATAGTATAAAATTGGACGCATAATAACTCGCATCTGCATTATACCCATCAAACTCAATACCATCGAATGTCCAGTTTTTTGTTGAAGGAATACTTAATGAAGCATTATGGCGTAAAAAACCACCTGAATTACCCGAAAAAATAACTTTTGGGCGAACAGGTAAGCCACTTTTTGCTCGAATGGTAATTGCTTTATCGGTTGAAATATTTAATAGAGCCGACCAATAATACACACCTCCTGAGCTTGTGAGCTCAATAATGTCCCCATCATTCATTATGTTTGCAACATCGTAAAGATTTTTAGGAGCTGATACTTGGGTAACGGCAGCGTAAGAAGCTGTTGAAAAAGCAGCTATGAAAATTAATAACTTACACCTAATAGAGGTTTTCATGACAATACGATTTAATTGTTAACAGAGATTTTTGTTTAAATCACGAATTTGATCGATGCTCAACTGCTTGAATTTAACCCTCAAATATACAATATTTTATTTGTAAATTTGACTAAATATTACCACAGGTGCAAAATTTTAATTGAAAGTAAATTTCTTAGACTGAATTTGTTGTAAAAGGTTTAGTGTCTTAATAATAAAATTTTCTGCATTACAGATTTAATTAATTTATACCTAATTCTACTTTGACATATTAAAATAAATTGTAGATAATTTCAGAGACGAAACTAATCAACACCCCTTTAGGGGCTTGGGGCAGTAATGAATTGAATTTTATCTGCCCCTAAATCCCCTGAAGGGGACTTGAAGTTACTATCGATTTATTTATTTTTATCTAAAAAATATAATCTGTCAAAGTAGTACTATTATTTATTCTTATTTAGCGGATGAAATTCCATAATCGTATTTCGCAGCATTTTTACATCAATATGCGTATAAAGTTCGGTTGTGGTAATGGATTCGTGCCCAAGCAATTGCTGAATAGCACGAAGGTTAGCGCCGTTTTCGAGCAGATGCGTGGCAAACGAATGCCGGAAGGTATGCGGACTCACTTTTTTGCGAATTCCAGCTAACTCTGTCAGAATTTTTACAATTTCAAAAATCATGGCGCGCGTCAATTTCGCACCTCGTTGGTTTAAAAATAAAAAATCCTCGTTTCCTTTTTTAATTTGTAGTAAATTTCTGTCTATCAACCAATTTTTAATTTGCGTAATCGACGGTGGCGAAAGTGGCACAAGGCGCTGTTTGCTACCCTTTCCTTCAACCAGCATGTAACCTTCGTTGATATAGATCCGCGACAATTGCAAGCTAATTAATTCCGTAACGCGCAAGCCCGACCCATAAAGCGTTTCGATAATGGCTTTGTTGCGTTGCCCAAGTGGTTTGCTCAAATCTATTGCTTGCACAATGGCATCAATCTCCTCAACAGTAAGCACTTCGGGCAGATAAAGCCCAATCTTCGGACTTTCCAACAACTCCGTAGGGTCGTTATCAAGTTTATTTTTATATACTAAAAAATGATAATAGGATTTTATACCCGACAAAATACGTGCTTGCGAACGCGGGTGAATGCCCACATTGGCAATTTCGATAACAAAATCGCGCAGTACAGCCGTTGTAGCAGCTATGGGCAAAATTTTAGCATCGGCCAAAAATACAACCAATTTATTCAAATCGCGCTCGTAAGCATCCACCGAATTAGGCGAAAGACCTTTCTCAAATTTCAGATACAAGTGGTATTCGTCGGCAAGAGGGAGCATTTTTATTAAATAGAATTGTTTGAAAAATAAAATTCAAAGATGCAAAGATATAAAATGATAGTCATTAATAATCAATTGAAAATACCTCGTCGTAAATTAATTCATATAGTTTATAAACTTACATGTCTATTTGTTGCTATCTTATCAATATCTTTTCTACTAGCATCTGGATATATTCCCGATTTTGTTCTTCTTGAAACAATACATGATCTTTGTTGAAATCTGAAATCGACAATTCGCCACGCCAATTGATTTCCAACAATTTAGTATTCGAAACGATGAACGAATTGAGTATTAACTGT
>JFJP01005440.1_pt1 | contig 25016 bp, 24 predicted proteins | sample 431651 | NCBI WGS metagenome assembly JFJP01 (sample SAMN02602958, study PRJNA72255) | Microbial mat metagenome, whole genome shotgun sequencing project. | biome: fresh water; feature: sink hole; material: water; isolation source: purple microbial (photo- and chemosynthetic) mats found in...
AAGTCTTCATTCAAAAAATTTTGAACATAAATTGGTCGATTGCACGTTGTTTCACGTTAAAAAATCTTCTGCCGTCTGCGTCGCAATCGTGATTTCTCTCTTCTTGAAGGGGAAATTGACAGTTAAGAACTGTCCATCCATTTTTACAACAACACCTGGCCCCAGCGCTTTATGGGCCACTTGTGTTCCGACTGCGAATTTTGATGTGCGCTTTGGCGCTGCAGGTGCGGGCATCTTGTGGGGCTGCGACAGTCGAATAACTGACGTAGCAGGAACTGAACGTCGCAGCAAACCATCTGAGGTAGTTGGGGAACTTACATTTTGAGGGGTGTCTGCCCTTTCCATCAAAGAAGATTGCGACGCCGTCAAATCATCATTTTCTGTAACCTGCAAACTTATATCTAATACGGATACTGACTGTTTTTGATGGGTATCGGATAAACCCACTGGCCATTCGCGGTATTCAACCAGCGAGGGAAGCGCCATCAGAGTGCCTAAAGGCGCGATACCCATTGAGTCAAGTCGTGCAGTGAGTTCATTCAGAACTGCATCCTTTTCCAAGGTCCACGTCGAAGCGAAACACCGCCAAAATGTCCATCCCGCCCGTTCAAGTACCCGTTGACGATTCATGTCGGCAGCCCATTGGTCAGGACCGTGAAACTGATCCCCGTCACATTCGATTGCTAGCCGTGCATCGTTCTCACCTTCAACGACCATGTCAATCCGAAATGCGCCAGCTTTGGCTTGTGGGACAACCCGGTAGCCTCTGTCAAAAAGTGCGCTGTAAACCTCGCGTTCAAACGGTGATTCACAATGAGCAACCAGGCTTTGGGCTTCATCGACGTTAACTTTATTCGGCGGACAAAAGTGCTGCAACAGTCCAACGCGAATATCCGAACTGGACAGGTCAGATAACGTTACTGACCGCACCAGATACATGCGGTCACGCGCCCGACTTGCTGCAACGTTAAATCGCTGGTCATACATGTTTCCAGACAACGCCGTGCATGCTCTGGCGTCAAAAACATGATGTCGCGCTCGCTCCCTTGAAAAAAGGAGGCATTTCCACATTTAAATTTTCGCAGCATGAGTTCAGCGGCCTCACAGCGGGATCGCACCAATGTATCTATGTATTTAGCTTGCTCCGATCCTAGCAATGAGATCACCCCGAGAGTACGTCCGGCCAGTTTTTTGTTTAATAAAATCGCGGTGATTTCAGCGGCAATGGCTTCCGCCTCTGGTCGATTGATTTTTTTAATCGCGTTACCCGATGGGACGTAAATATCCACCAACGGCGGATCAATGCGTTCGGACTGCTTGGAAACGCGTAGTGGCTGCAGGGTATTGCCGTAAAACCTATTGCTATAGGCGATGATGGCAGGCACACATCGAAAATGTTCATGCAACACCACCTTATGGGCCGCGAACACCGTTGAAGCTAGGTCATAAAGCGACATGCCCAGCGTCAAAACGGATGCGAAGGGCTGGTTATTCAAAAACTGATTTCGCAGCGCTTGAACATGCGCTGTGGCAATGAATCCCCCATCCGGCGACACTTGCTTGTCATCACCAACGACCAGAACCTTCTTACCTCTAAGCACTGCTGGTAGAGCCCAAATATGGGACAGTGCGCTGGCAAGAGTGGCTGTGGGTGCGCACAAACAAGGGTGTCGTATGCTTGGTCTTCAACCCATCACTCTGTCCTGCCGACCATGACCACATCCACCCCAGTTCTCCCAGATGCAACCGATGTCACCTTGAGCAAGCTTGACAGTGCTTTGCTCAATATTCTGGTCAAGGACGGACGGGCTTCTTTTGCCGATATTGCGCGCCAGCTTGGGGTGTCGCGGGCGCATGCACGGGCGCGGGTGCAGGCGCTGGTCAGCAGTGGGGTGATTGAGCTGTTTGGCGCGGTCATCAACCCGGAAAAGCTGGGCAAAGTCATTTCGACCTTTATTGACCTGCGGGTAGCGCCAGCGGCGCTTGAGGCCATTTCGCAGGAATTAGCCGATTGCCATGAGGTGGTGAGTCTCTACATCATGAGCGACCTGCAAAGTCTGCACATCCATGCGCTCACGGACAGCATGGAGACTTTTGACGCCTTCGTGCGCAAGCACATCTTCAACCGACCAGAAATCTTGTCGGTGGACTGCAAGACGCTGATGACCCGCGTCAAAAACCGGCGCGGTGGCGCCCGGCTGTAGGCCCTGGCCGGGTCAGTCAAGGGTTTACCCCATCGTGGTGCAGGTGCACGCTATGTGTGCGCCTCGGTGCGTGGGTGCCAATTGTCATATTTGGTGGTTGTTTTGAGGCATTCAGCGAACCCAACGAAACCGATGTGCATTAGTTCGCATTACAAATGGCAGAAAAACATGCATTTGATAAACATTCGAATCTTTTGGAGTGAGTTATCTGAGTGTTTTTATGGATTTCAGGTTTTAAAAATGCAGACTAGGTTTTGCATAAATCGATATAAATCAATTACTTAGGTGATTTGTGTTTGCTGGCACAGCTTTTGCTTTGAGGTAGTCGGGCCGCTTTACAAACGGTTTCACCCTCGACTGTTAATCCTCACATGCAACTGGAGCCATCTCTCATGACGCTGATTCGCCGCAAATTTCTCACGACCGCTGCACTTTCTGGCGGTGTCCTGAGCGCACCGTCGCTCGTGCAAGCCCAAAGCAAAGGAACGTTCAACTAGAAGATGACCAGTGCCTATGGCAAGGGCTCTCCCTTTTACATGGACGGCCCGGGCAGCGCGACCGATTTGGCCAAACGCATCCGAGAGATGTCGGACGGACGCCTGAACATCCAGGTGTTCGGCGCCGGCGAACTCATTCCCGCCTTTGAAGGCTTTGACGCAGTGCGCGCCGGCACGGTGGAGATGAACCACGCCAACGCCTACTTTTGGACCGGTAAAACGGCCGCCGCCCAGTATTTCACGGCAGTGCCCTTTGGCATGAACTTCCAGGGTATGAACGGCTGGCTGTATGACGGCGGTGGCATCGACCTGTGGAACGAGGTGTACGCGCCCCTCGGCATGGTGGCCATGCCTTGCGGCAACACCGGCGTGCAGATGACGGGCTGGTTCAAGAAAGAGATCAAAACCGTGGCCGACCTGAAGGGCTTGAAGATGCGCATTCCCGGCCTGGCCGGCAAGGTGTACGCCAACCTGGGCGTGGACGTGAAAGTGCTCCCGGCGCTGGAGCGCGGCGTGATCGACGCGGCCGAGTTTGTGGGCCCGTTCCAGGACCGTCGCCTGGGCTTGCACAAAGCAGCCAAGAACTACTACACCACCGGCTGGCATGAGTCGTCCACCGTGTCTGAGTTGCTGATCAACAAGGCGGCCTGGGAAAAGCTGCCGAAAGACCTGCAGGCCATCGTCAGCAACGCGTCGGCCGCCTGCAACGTGATCAGCGAGGGCTGGTGCCAGAAGGCCAACTCGGATGCGATGGAAGACTTGATCAAGAACCAGGGTGTGATTGCGCGTCCGCTACCTGATGACGTGATCAAGGCGCTGCGCGCGGAAACCAACAAGGTGCTGACCGAGGCCATCAAAGACCCGCTGACCAGGAAGGTGCACGACTCGTACTTTGCCTTCAAGGCCAAGTACGACCGCTGGAGCGAGTTCAGCGAAGAGGCCTACCACCTCAAGGTTCGTGGCTGATTCAGGAGCGGCATCATGTTGAAGGCACTGCGGCCTGTGGCCGCTTTCATTGAGGGTTTCATCGACCGCATCGGCGGGCTCACCGCCTGGATCGCGCTGGTCATGATTGGCCTGGTGGCAACCAATGTACTCCTGCGCTACACCTTCAGCCTCGGCTCGGTGTGGGCGCAGGAACTCGAGTGGCACCTGCTGGCCGCCCTCATCCTGCTGGGCATGAGCTACGCGCTGCAGCGTGGCGAGAACGTGCGGGTGGACCTGTTTTACGCGCGCTACTCGCCGCTGGGCAAGCGCGTGGTGGACGTGGTGTCTGCGGTGTTGCTCATCACCGTGAGCCTGTTGTTCATCTGGTTGTCGCTGGGCTATGTGGAGCAGTCGCGTTCGATCAGCGAGGCCTCGCCCGACCCGGGTGGCATCCCGCTGCGCTGGCTGGTCAAGTCGCTGATTCCGCTGGGCTATGGCCTGCTGGTGTTGCAGCAGCTGGTGCGCCTGCTGGACGCGCCGCTCGCCGGTCACAAGGAGATTCCTCATGTTTGAAATGTCGACCTACGCCGTCTTCATGCTGGTGGGCTTCTTTGTCATGCTGATGATCGGCATCCCGGTGGCCATCAGCCTGGCGGTCAGCGGTTTCGTGTTCGGTTGGCTGGGCTTTGGCGAGGGGCTGTTTAACCTGCTGCCCGCGCGCTTTTACGGCATCGTCAGCGGCTACCAGTGGATGGCCATTCCGCTGTTTGTCTTCATGGGCGTGATGCTGGAGAAATCGCGGCTGGCGGACGACTTGCTGGACGTGATGGGCCACATCGCCGGCGGCCTCAAGGGCGGCATGGCGATTGGTATCGTGTTGTTCGGCGTACTCATGGGCGCCACCACCGGCATCGTGGGTGCAACCATCATCACGCTGGGCCTGCTCACGTTGCCCACGCTGATCCGGCGCGGCTACGACAAGAGCGTGGCGTGTGGGGTGATCTGCGCGTCGGGCACGTTGGGGCAGATTATTCCGCCCAGCCTGATTCTGATTTTGCTGTCTGACATCATGCAGCTGTCGGTGGGCACGCTGTTCGCCGCTGCCGTGGGGCCGGGCATGTTGCTGGCCGGCGTGTACATCGTTTACCTGGTGGTCATGGGCTGGCTGCGGCCAGAAACCATGCCGCCAATTCCGGTAGCCGAGCGCGACGCAGTGTCCATGCGTCAGCTCTGGCTGCGTTTTTTCAAGGTGCTAGTGCCGCCGGTGATGCTGGTGGTGGCGGTGCTGGGCTCCATCGTGGGTGGCGTTGCGGCCCCCACCGAAGCGGCCAGCATGGGCGCCGTGGGCGCGGTGATCATCACGGTGTTGTCGGGTCGGTTCAGTTGGGCCACGCTCAAGGCCACGGCGCTGGACACTAGCAAGATCACCGCCATCATGATGTTCATCCTCATGACCGCGCAGGTGTTCGCGCTCTCCTTCCGCGGGCTGCACGGCGAGGAGCTGATCGCCGGCATGTTTGAAGCCCTGCCGGGCGGCACCAACACCGCTATCTGGTTCATGATGCTCATCATTTTCGTGCTCGGGTTCTTTGTCGAGTGGATTGAGATCAGCTACATTGCGGTGCCATTGTTCCTGCCGATTCTCCTTAACCTGGGGGTAGATCCGGTGTGGCTGGCCATGCTGATCACGATGAACCTGCAATCGAGCTTCCTCACGCCGCCGTTTGGCTGGGCGCTCTTCTACCTGAAGGGTGTTGCGCCACCGGAGATCAACATCAAGGACATCTACAAAGGTGTGCTGCCGTTCATCGGGCTGCACTTCGTGGCACTGGTGCTGCTTTTCATGTACCCCCAAATCGCGCTGTGGCTGCCCAAAGCCATTGGCTGGTAGTGGCTTGACAAGGTTTTCAATGGAACTCTTTAACAACTACAGCGCAGCCTGGCTGCTGAGCCTGGCGCTGGCTTTGCTGGCCACCGGTGTGGTGGCGGGCATCTTGGCGGGGCTGCTGGGGGTGGGTGGCGGCATTGTCATCGTACCGGTGCTCTACCACCTGTTCACTCTGCTCGGCGTTGACGAAGCGGTGCGCATGCACGTGACGGTAGGCACGTCGCTGGCCACCATCATTCCCACGTCCATCATGTCGTCGCGCGCACACCGCAAGCGCGGCAGCCTGGACTTGGGTTTGCTGAAAAAGCTCATGCCGGCGGTGATTGTGGGAGTGCTGGTGGGCACGGTGTTGAGTGGCTACCTCAGTGGCCGGGTATTGACCGCGGTGTTTGCGGTGATGGCGCTGTTGGTTGCCATCAACTTGGCCTTCAAGCGTGACGGTTTTTCTTTGGGCAACGGCTTGCCGGGGCCCGTGGGCACGTCGCTCATTGGTGGTGCCATAGGCGGCATTTCCACGCTCATGGGCATTGGTGGCGGCACCTTGAGCGTGCCGATTTTGAACGCCTACCGCACGCCCATGCACACCGCCGTGGGCACGGGTGCCACGCTGGGCATGGTCATCAGTTTGCCGGGAGCCTTGGGTTTTCTCATCAACGGCTTGGGCGTGCCCAACCTGCCGCCCGGCAGTGTGGGCTATGTCAACTTGCTGGGCATGGCCCTGATTGTGCCGGCCACCATGGTGACCACGGCGTGGGGCGCGCGCCTGGCACACGCCATTGATGCCCGGCGCCTGCGCCAGGTGTTTGCCTTGTTTTTGACCCTGACCTCACTGCGCATGTTTTACGGTTTGCTGGGCTGATGCCTGCCGCACCGTTCGACAATTACCCAAAAGGAGACTCCCATGATTCACACACTCACCGCCCTGGGCGGTATGCAGGTGGCTCCCCATCATTTGGCGGCCCAAGCGGGCCGCGATGTGCTGCGCGACGGCGGCAATGCGGTGGAGGCCATGGTGGCCGCCGCTGCCGCCATTGCCGTGGTGTATCCGCACATGAACGCCATTGGTGGCGATGGCTTTTGGTTGATTCACGAGCCCGGCAAACCCCCGGTGGCCATTGATGCCTGTGGTGTTGCCGCCGGCCTGGCAGACCGGGCGTTTTACGACGGTCTGGACGCGATTCCAGCGCGGGGCCCCAAAGCCGCGCTCACTGTGGCCGGCACCATGGGTGGTTGGGCCAAGGCCCTTGAGGTGGCCGCACCGTGGGGCCAGGCCTTGCCGCTGTCCAGGCTGCTGGCCGACGCCATTCGCCATGCGCAAGACGGGGTGGTGGTCACCACCAGCCAGGCGCAGCTCACCCGGCAAAAGTTGGACGGCCTTAAAGATGCGCCCGGTTTTGCGGATGTCTACCTTGTCAACGGTGCGCCGCCGCCCGTGGGTCATGTGCTCAAGCAGCCTGCGTTGGGCCGCACCCTGGCCACGCTGGCCGAGCGCGGGCTGGATGACTTTTACCGGGGCGAGTTGGCCCAGCGCATGGGCGCCGAGCTGGAGCGCGTGGGCAGCCCGCTGCGCGCCACCGACCTGGCGGACTACCGGGCCCAAATTGTTGACCCACTGGCGGTGCGCCTGAACGACTGCACGGTGTACAACCTGCCGCCACCCACCCAAGGCTTGTCAGCGCTGATGATTTTGGGGTTGTTTGAGCGCCTGGGCGTCACTGAGGGCGAGGGCTTTGCCCACGTGCATGGCTTGGTAGAGTCCACTAAGCGCGCTTTCAGGGTGCGTGACCGGGTGGTCACCGACCCCAGGCGTTTGCCGGCCGACCCCAGTAGTTTTCTCACCCCCGAGGCGCTGGACGCGCTGGCCCGCCAGATCGACCCCCAGCAGGCGCTGCCCTGGCCTGACACGGTGGCGCCCGGCGACACCGTCTGGATGGGTGCCATTGACCGTGAGGGGCGCTCGGTCAGCTTTATCCAAAGCGTGTACTGGGAGTTTGGCTCGGGCGTGGTGCTGCAAGACACCGGCGTGTGCTGGCAAAACCGCGGTACCAGCTTTTCGCTCAATCCGGCGGCACTGAATACGCTGGAGCCCGGCCGCAAGCCCTTTCACACCCTCAACCCATCGTTGGCCTTGTTTGATGACGGCCGCGTCATGCCCTACGGCACCATGGGCGGCGAGGGCCAGCCACAAACCCAAGCTGCGGTGTTCACCCGCTACGCCCGCTTTGGACAAACCCTGCAGCAAGCGGTCACGGCACCGCGCTGGCTGCTGGGTCGCACCTGGGGCGATGTCAGTACTTCGCTGAAGTTGGAGAGTCGTTTTGACGCTGCGCTGGTGGCGTCACTGGAAGCGGCTGGGCACCAGGTCGAGTTGTTGGACGAGGCTTTCAGCGACACCATGGGGCACGCCGGTGCCTTGGTGCGTCACCCCAATGGTGTGATTGAAGGCGCAGCCGATCCGCGCAGTGATGGTTGTGCCTGTGGTGTCTAGCCTGAGAACCGTGAGCTAGACCCGCTACTTTCGGTGCCTGCTCCTACGGCTTATGCGCCCGGCACAGGGCGCGCTAATCGTTTCCGCGTTGAAGCTTCAGTGCATTTTTGGTGGTTGTAAATTTGGCACGTCTTTTGCTTTCAAATCTTGGATACAAGAATGGATTTCCAAAATGGTGAAAAAACTATCAGACATTTCAAGCATGTCTTCGGAACTGACTTCCGGGGCTGGGCACCTGCCACAGGCCTGGATTCTTCAATTTGACGCGCCTCTTTGTCGCTCCACAGAAGGGGCTCTCAGCGGCTTGAGATTTGCGATCAAGGACAACATTGACGTCCAGGGGCAGCCCACCACGGCAGGCTGCCCCGCCTTCAGCTTCATGCCAGGTGAGGATGCCGAGGTGGTGCGAAAGCTGCTCGATTCTGGTGCAGCGCTGACCGGCAAGACCAATCTGGACCAGTTCGCCTGTGGTTTGAACGGCACCCGTTCTCCTTATGGCGCGGTGCCCAATGCGATCAACCCCGCCTATGTGTCGGGCGGCTCCAGTTCAGGCTCGGCCTATGTGGTGGCCACAGGGCAGGTGGACTTCTCGCTGGGGACAGACACCGCCGGGTCAGGCAGGATACCCGCCGGGCTCAACAATATTGTGGGATTCAAGCCCAGCAAAGGCCTAATCAGTACGCGGGGGGTCTTGCCCGCCGCGCAGAGTGTGGACTGCGTCTCCATCTTCGCGCGCACGGTGGATGTTGTCGCGCGGGTGTTGCAGGTCGCCATCGGGTACGACTCGGCCGATCCCTTCTCACGCGCCTTGAACTTGTCCACGCAAGCCCTGGGCAGCCGATTTCGCTTCGGCGTGCCTTCCACGCTGGAGTTTTTGGGTGACGTGAGGGCGCAGGAGGCCTTTGCGCTGGCTGTTGATCGGCTCACTGCAATGGGCGGCGTTGCGGTTGTGATTGACTACACGCCCCTGGCGCAGGCCGCTGCGCTGCTCTATGACAGTGCGCTGGTGGCCGAGCGCTATGCGGCCATTCGTGATTTCTTTGACGCGCATGAAGACCAGGTGATTGAGCCGGTGCGCTCCATCATTGCCAAAGGGCGCCACTACAGTGCGGCTGACCTCTACCAGGCGCAGACGCAGTTGCACGCCTATGGCCAGCAAGCCGCCCGGATGTGGCAACACATTGATGTCTTGCTGGTGCCCACCGCGCCCACCCACTACACCATTGCCCAGATGCAGGCCGACCCGGTGGCCCTCAACCGCAACCTGGGCTTCTACACCAATTTTGTGAACCTGCTGGACTACGCCGCCATCTCGGTGCCCAGCAGCATGCGCCCCGACGGCCTGCCTTTTGGCATTACCTTGATCGGACCCTGCGGCAGCGACTGGCAGTTGGTCGAGCTGGGCCAGCGTTACCACCACGCCACCGGCTTGCTGCAAGGCGCAACGGGTCTGGCCCTGCCGGCACCTGAGCCCCTGAGCGCCATCGCTGCTCCCACGCCCTGTTTGAAAGTGGCCGTGGTGGGTGCCCACCTGAGCGGCATGCCCTTGAACGGCCAGCTGACCGAGCGCGGTGCCCGTCTGGTTCAAACCACCCGCACCTCAGAGCATTACCGCCTGTATGCCTTGCCCGGCACCGTGCCCCCGAAACCCGGCCTCAAGCGGGTGGACACCCAGGGCACCGCCATTGCCGTGGAGGTGTGGGACGTTCCGCTGGCGCACGTGGGCAGCTTTCTGGCGCTCATTCCGTCGCCTCTGGGGCTGGGCAAGCTCGAACTGGCCGACGGCTCCTGGGTCACCGGCTTTGTGTGCGAAGGCTACGCGCTCGACACCGCGCTGGACGTGACCGCCTTTGGTGGCTGGCGGGCCTACATGGGCTCGCTCAGCCCCTAACTTTGCGCCCCTTCTTGCATCGCTTTTCAGGCTTTCTCCCTTTCACTTTCATCGCACCGTTGGCATATCGCCCCCAATTTTTCATTCACCCGTAACTTTAAGGAAACACCATGACTGACACCTCAAACATCCCCGGCGCTTGTGCCACCTCAAGCCCTGTCACAGGCTCCTCCCGCCGGAAAGTGCTCCAAGGCGCGGGCGCCTTGCTGGGCACGCTGGCGATGCCGGCCCTCGTGCGGGCGCAAAGCGGCCCCAAAATTCGCATCGGCTACTGGCCGATTGCGGCTGGGCTGCCCTTTTATGCAGCGGTTGAGCTGGGCTATTTCAAAGAGGCCGGGCTCAACGTCGAGGTCATCAGGTTTGCTGCTGCACAGCAAATCATGGAAGGCATGCTGGCCGACCGCGTGGACGGCAGTGCCAATGGCACGGGCTCGGCCAATATCGCCGTCGGTGAAATTGCCGCCCCCGGCAGCTTCAAGATTTTTTGCGCCAACCCAAGCAACGTCAAGAATGTGCTCGACGAGGTGATCGTGCCGGTGGCCAGCACGGCCAAAATCATGGCCGACCTCAAGGGCAAGCGCATCGGCTGCGGCCCTGGCATCCAGAACGTCACGCTGGCCAAGACAATACTTGAGCGCGGCGGTGCCACCGGCGCCACCGTGGTCGAACTACCCATCGGCCAGCACGTGGCGGCCTTGGCGGCGGGTCAACTGGACGGCGCCTACACGCTGGAGCCCACGGGCACCATTGGTCGCCTGAACGGCACCACGCGCGTGCTCGAAGCCGGTGTCATCTCCAAATACGTGCTGGGTGACCCCATGGCACCGTGGTTCGGCGGCTCTGCGGCCCTGACCTCGGCCTTCATCAAGGCCAACCCCGAAGCCGCCAAAAAGTACATCGCCGCCTATGGCAAAGGCGTGGCCTATGTGCGCAGCAAGCCCGCCGAGGCGCGCCAGTTCCTCAAAGGCTATACCGCCATTGAGGGCGCGTTGACCAGCGAAGTGCCGCTCTCGGCCTACACCATGTACAACGAGTTCACCCCGGCTGATATTGCGCATTTCCAGAAGTTCTTTGACCTGTTCTCGGAAAAAGGCATCTTCTCATCCCGCCTGATGGTGGACTCCATGCTCTACAAGGGGTAAAAAATGGCTGAAACCACCTCCGTGACACAGGCGCCTGGCGCGGGGGCGCCTTGGGCGCCCCCGGTGCAGGCCACACCCACGTCGGCGATGGCGCGTGTGCCCTCGTGGGACCGGGCGATTCCCTTCATCGGTCCGGTCCTGCTGTTCATCGTCTGGGACATGGTGGTGCGCTTTGGCTTCATCAAGCCCATCTTGCTGCCCGCGCCGGCAGACACCATCACCAGCCTGATCAACGGGCTGGCCGGTGGGCCGCTGCTGAAAGACTTTCTCGTGACGCTGTGGCGCACGTGTCAGGCCTTCCTGATCGCTGCGGTGGTGGGTGTGCCGCTGGGCGTGGTGCTGGGCAGCAACGAGCGGACTTATCGCTCTGTCGAGTTTCTGGTGGACTTTTTTCGCTCCACACCCTCGTCGGCCCTGATTCCGCTGTTCATGATGATCTTTGGTGTGTCAGACATCAACAAAGTCGCGATTGCCGCCTTTGGCGCGTTCCTGCTTGTGGTGTTCAACAGCGCCTACGGCGTGATCAACGCCCGCAAGCAGCGGGTCATGGCGGCCCGGGTCATGGGCGCGTCACGCTGGCAGATTTTCAAGGACGTGTTGATCTGGGAAAGCCTGCAACCCAGCTTTGTGGGCTTGCGTTCGGCGGTGTCGATGGCCCTGGTGATTGTGATCGTGGCTGAGATGTTCATTGGCTCGGACAGTGGCCTGGGCAACCGCATCATCAACTCGCAACAGGTGATGAATGTGCGCGACATGTACGCAGCCATCCTGGCGGCTGGAGCCATGGGCTACACGCTCAACGTTTTGTTTTTGATGGCCGAGCGCCGCATTGTTCACTGGAGTGGCAGATGACTGAAGTTCTTAACGGCCCGGTGTATGCCGACATTCCCGCACCCATTTTCAAACCCGGCCCTGCCGGCACCCACATCACCATCCGCGGCCTGACCAAGTATTTTGCCGGCTGGCCCCTGTATGAGAACTTTGACCTGGACATCCCCAAGCACAAAATTGTGTCGGTGTTCGGACCCAACGGCTGCGGCAAGTCCACCCTGATCAACATGATCGCCGGGCTGGTGCCCATCGACGCGGGTGAGATTTTGTTCGATGGCAAGTCGCTCAAAGACACCAAGATCGGCTACGTGTTCCAGAACTACCGCGAGGCCCTTTTCCCCTGGATGCGCACCATCGACAACATCGCCTACCCACTCAAGCTGGAGGGCCAATCCAAGGCCGAAGTCGACCGGCGCATGGCCGAGCTGGTGGCCTCGTTTGACGTCAAGTTTGACCTCAACCGCTACCCCTATGAGTTGTCGGGCGGTCAGCAACAAACGGCTTCCATCATGCGGGCCCTGGCATCCAAGCCCGAGGTGCTGTTTCTCGATGAGCCGTTTTCGGCGCTGGATTTCGAGATGACGCTGTTCATCCGCGAAAAGCTGCAAGAGGTCTTCATGCAGACCGGCACCACCATGCTGCTGGTCTCCCACGACCTGGAAGAGGCCGTGTACCTGGCCGACGAGGTGCTGCTGCTCACCAAGCGCCCCACCAAAGTGGCCGAAATCTTGCGCTATGGCGACCCCCGCCCGCGCACGCTGGACACCCTGAGCGAGCCCAGCTTCATCCAGATGAAGAAGCAGAGCCTGGAGATTTTTCAGCGCGAGGTGCGGCGATGACCGAAACCCAGGTTCTCGCCTACGTCAAGGCCAGCGCCGTGGCCCAAGGTTTGGTGATGGACGACGACCGGGCTCGGCGCGTGGCCACGCATCTGGCGCGCACGGCGCACCTGGCGCAGCTGCTGGAAGTCGCTCCCATGACCGTGGAGGACGAACTGGCCGAGATTTATAGGCCTTTAGCCTTCCAGCCTTCGTTTAATAAGGGGTAGCAGCTATGAATACAATAGCAAAGGACATTGCGCTGCTCAAGAGCCACGAGCTGGCCCGGGCCATTCGCCAGGGTGACATCAGCGCGGTGGAGGCAACCGAGGCCGGCATCGCCCGCATTGAACACACCGACGGTGCGGTCAACGCCTTCACGGGCAAATCCTACCCACGGGCGTTGCGGGAGGCCGCCGCAGTGGATGCGCAGCGGTCGCGTGGGGAGGTCTTGGCGACCTTGGCCGGTGTGCCCTATGCGGTCAAGAACCTGTTCGACATACAGGGTGAGGTCACGCTGGCGGGTTCCAAAATCAACCGGACCCATGCGCCAGCGCAGCACGATGCATTTTTGGTGACACGCCTGCAGACGGCGGGTGCCGTGCTGATGGGCTCGCTCAACATGGACGAATACGCCTACGGTTTCACCACTGAGAACACCCACTATGGTCCGACCTGCAATCCGCATGACTTGAGCCGCATTGCGGGCGGTTCATCGGGCGGCTCCGCGGCCGCAGTGGCAGCAGGGCAGGTGGGGGTGAGCCTGGGATCGGACACCAATGGCTCCATTCGTGTGCCCGCATCGCTGTGCGGGGTGTGGGGCCTGAAGCCCACTTTCGGGCGCTTGTCGCGCCGGGGCAGCTACCCGTTTGTGCACAGCATTGATCACTTGGGGGCGTTTGCCGATTCGGTGAACAGCCTGGCGCTGGTCTATGACGCCCTGCAAAGTCCCGACCCGCTGGACCCCGGTTGCCACGCCTTGAGCGTGCAAGCGGTGGGCGACCTGGCGCAAGGAATCGATGGCCTGCGCATTGGCGTGCTTGGGGGCTATTTTCAGGACAACGCCAGCCCGGCGGCGCGCGAAGCCGTCATGAGGGCCGCCCAGGCCTTGGGCGCGACCGAGCAGGTCGAGTGGCCAGACGCCGCGCTGGGCCGCGCGGCGGCCTTCATCATCACCTCGGCTGAAGGCGCCAGCCTGCACCTGGACGACCTGCGTACCCGCGCCGATGACTTTGAGCCCTTGTCGGTGGATCGATTCATTGCCGGTGCCCTGACACCGGCGCACTGGTATGTGCGGGCGCAACGCTTTCGCCGGCTCTACCGCGACCGGGTCAACGCCCTGTTTCAGCATTGGGATGTGCTGCTGGCCCCCGCCACGCCTGTGAGCGCCACCGTGATCGGCGCCGAGTGGATTGACATCAACGGCACGCAGCACCCGGCGCGCGCCTCCATGGGCCTGTTGACGCAACCCATCTCCTTTGCCGGTTGTCCGGTGGTGGCTGCACCACTTTGGCCCACTGGAACCCAAGGCATGCCCATTGGCGTGCAACTGATCGCCGCGCCCTGGCGCGAAGACCTGGCGCTGCGTGCAGCGCTGGCCCTGCAAAACGCGGGCCTGGCCTGCCTGAAACCTATGGAAATTTAAGATGGACATCAACCTCCCCGACGTGCTCGAAGAAATCAGCCTGCAAAGTGCGCGCTATGAGCAGGCGCTGGTCACCAACGACGTGGCGGTGCTCGACGAGCTGTTCTGGAACAGCCCGCACACCCTGCGCTATGGGGCCACAGAAAACCTCTACGGCTACGCCGAAATTGGTGTCTTTCGGGCCGGTCGCCCCGCCCAGGGCTTGCAGCGCACGGTGCTCAAAAACGTCATCACCACCTACGGGCGCGACATGGCCACCGTCAACCTGGAGTTTCAGCGCGGCGGCAGTGAGCTCACCGGCCGGCAAAGCCAGACCTGGATGCGCACCGCGCAGGGCTGGCGTGTGGTGGCAGCGCATGTGAGCTTGCTCAAGCCTGTTGCAGTCTGAAATTTGGCATTATTTTTGCGAACGCATCTTGTATTCAAGATTGGATTTGTTAAAGAGCACCAACTTGAAGCATTTCATCCCCTGTTTCACCCCTTGGAGAACCCACCATGAGCTTGAGTAAATTGAACCGCCGCGACTCCCTTAAATCCCTGGCCGCGTTAAGCGCCTCCGGCACCTTGGGGGCCTGGAGTTCGCTGGCCTTCGCCCAGAAACCGCTGACCGTGGGCATCATCTATGTCGGACCGCGTGACGACTACGGCTACAACCAGGCGCAAGCCCAGGCTGCCGCTGAAATCAAGAAGCTGCCCGACGTGAAAGTGGTCGAGGAAGAAAACGTGCCCGAGACGGCGGCGGTGCAAAAGACCATGACCGGCATGATCGTGCAAGACGGTGCGTCGCTGGTCATTCCTACTTCTTACGGTTATTTCGATCCGCACATTCTGGCCGTCGCGCCCAAGTTCCCGAACGTGCGTTTTGCGCATTGCGGCGGCTTGTGGACTGAAGGCAAGCATCCCAAAAACGTGGGCAGCTTTTTTGGCTATATCGAGGAATGCCAGTATCTGAACGGCGTCATTGCCGGGCACATGAGCAAGAGCGGCAAGATTGGTTTTGTGGCGGCCAAGCCGATCCCGCAAGTACTGCGCAACATCAACGCCTTCTTGCTGGGTGCGCGCTCGGTCAAGCCCGGCATCACTTGCAGCGTGATCTTCACGGGCGAGTGGTCCATGTCCATCAAGGAGGCCGAAGCCACCAACAGCCTGGCCGACCAGGGTGTGGATGTGTTCACCATGCACGTGGACGGCCCCAAGGTGGTGGTCGAGACCGCCGCCAAACGCGGCAAAATGGTCTGCGGCTACCACGCCAGCCAGGCCAAACTGGCCCCTGCTGCCTACCTGACAGGCGCTGAGTGGAACTGGACGACCGCCTACAAAGCCCAGATTGAGGCGGCGCAGACCGGCAAGCCCCACCCCAATTTCTTGCGCGGTGGCCTCAAAGACGGCTACGTCAAGATGTCGCCTTACGGCACCATGGTGACCGACGCCGCCAAGAAGGATGCCGAGGGCATCAAAGCCAAAATGATGGCGGGCAGCTTTGATATTTTCAAAGGCCCGATCAAGGACAACAAAGGCAACATCGTCATCGCTGCGGGCAAGGCCCACAAGCAAACCGCCCTTGAGCTGGAAAGCATGGATTACCTGGTCGAAGGCGTGATCGGCTCGTTCTAAGCCTGATTGAGCAGCATGCGCAACACACTGAACGCCATCGCCTGGCCCTTGCTGGCCATCGCCGCCGCCTTGGGGGTGTTTGGTGTGTTGGTCAGTTTTGCCGGGGTGAACCCGGTGGAGGTGTGGGTCTTGTTGTTCAAGGGTGCGTTTGGGGACTGGTTCTCCTGGCAAAACACCTTGCAGCGCGCCGCACCGCTGATGCTCACCGCCTTGTGCGTGGCGGTGCCCGCCCGCGCAGGCTTGGTGGTCATTGGCGGCGAGGGCGCACTGGTGTTGGGCGGCCTGGCCTGCGCCGTGGCGGCCAATAGCCTGGATTTGCCGGCGGGCCCTGTCGGTATTGCCCTCATTTGTGCGGCGGGTGCCGTCGCCGGCGCGCTCTGGGTAGCGCTGGCGGGCTGCTTGCGCCAATACCGGGGCATCAATGAGACCATCAGCAGTTTGCTGCTGGCCTACATTGCGCTGGGGCTGTTCAAACACTTGGTAGAAGGGCCGCTGCGCGATCCGGCGAGCTTGAACAAGCCCTCCACCTATAGCTTGTCCGAAGGCCTGCGCATTGGCGGCATTGCCGGCTCGGATGTGCATTGGGGGCTGGTGCTGGGGGTGCTGGCCTGCCTCGGGCTGGCGCTCTGGATGCGCTGGACGGCCTCTGGTTTTTCGGTGCGCGTGGTGGGCGGCAACCCGCGGGCCGCGCAGTTGGTGGGCTTGCCCGCTTCCCGCCTGATTTTGATCGCCTGCGCCCTGGGTGGCGCGTGCGCCGGGCTGGCGGGTGCCGTGGAAGTGGCGGCCGTGCACACCAATGCGAATGTGTCCTTGATCGCTTTTTATGGCTACGCCGGCATTTTGGTGTCGTTCATGGCGCGCCACAACCCGGTGGCCATCATTCCGGTGGCCATTTTGTTTGGTGGCTTTGGGGCGGCGGGCAGCATGCTGCAGCGCCGCCTGGGCCTGCCCGATGCCTCGGTTTTGGTCCTGCAGGGCATCGCCTTTGTGTTGATTTTGGCCAGTGAAGCCCTGCGCCACGTGGACTGGAAAGCCCGGCTCCATAAGTTGTCCCGAACCTCCGGTGCCAAACCCGCGCCGCTGCCCCGTGAGGTGAAGCTGTCATGACCCCGGATCAATGGATTGCCCTGTTTTCAGGCATCGTGGGCGGTGCCTTGCGCGTCGGCACGCCGTTCTTGTTCGTCAGCCTGGGCGAGTGTCTGACCGAAAAATCCGGCCGCATTAATCTCGGCCTGGAAGGGGTGCTGGTGCTCTCCGCCATGGCCGCGTTTGGTGGCGCCTACCTGAGCGGTTCGGCGTGGGTGGGGGTGTTGGCGGGCGCGCTGGCGGGCGGTCTTCTGGCCGCGCTGCACGGTGTCTTGTGCTCGCTCAAAGGGGTGAATGACGTGGCCACCGGGATTGCCCTGATGATGCTGGGCACCGGACTCGCTTTCTATTTGGGCAAACCGCTGATTCAGCCGCAGGCGCCCCAAATTCCGTCCATAGCCCTGGGACTGTGGAGCGACTCCTCAGCGGTGCGCTCGGCCTTGCAGGTCAACATGCTCTTGCCGGTGGGCTTGCTCTTGGCGTTGCTGATGGCCTGGGCTTTCAAGCGCACGCGCTATGGCCTGTTGCTGCGCATGGCGGGCGATTCGGCGCACGCCGCCCGGGCGTTGGGTTATTCGGTGGGCGCCATTCGGCTGCTTGCAACCACGCTGGGCGGCATGGTGGCCGGTTTGGGCGGTGCCTCGCTCACCCTGTTTTACCCCGGCAGCTGGAACGAAGGGATCTCCAGCGGGCAGGGCTTGATTGCCGTGGCCCTGGTGATCTTTGCCCGCTGGAGCCCCCTGCGCTGCATCGGTGCCGCGGCTCTGTTTGGCGGCGCCGGGGCGATTGGTCCGGCCCTGCAGTCGGCCGGCATTGGCTGGGGCTACCACCTGTTCAGCACAGTGCCTTATGTGCTTACCTTGCTCATTTTGGTGCTGACCTGCAAGCCTGGCAGCGTGGCGCAGGGCAGTCCGGGCGAGTTGTCATCTACACGGTAAGAGGAGAATTTCATGAGTGGTTTGGGTGGGCTGAACAAGTCAAAAAATGGTGTCGTCATGGGGCTGGTGCAACTGCAGTTGCCCGTGGTCAACACCCCCGCTGATCTGGCGGCACAAACGCGGCGCATTTGCGACCTGGTGGGCAAGGCCCGGCGTAACTTGGGCACGATGGACCTGGTGGTGTTCCCCGAATATGCGCTGCACGGGCTGAGCATGGACACCAACCCCGAGATCATGTGCGCGCTGGACGGTCCCGAGGTCGCGGCGTTCAAGGCGGCCTGCATTGAGCACAGCATCTGGGGCTGCTTCTCCATCATGGAGTTCAACCCGCTGGGCAACCCCTACAACAGCGGCTTGATCATTGACGACAACGGCGCCATCAAGCTCTATTACCGCAAGCTGCACCCCTGGGTGCCGGTGGAGCCCTGGGAACCCGGCAACCTGGGTGTGCCGGTGTGTGAAGGCCCGAACGGCAGCACGCTGGCGCTCATCATTTGCCACGACGGCATGTTCCCCGAGATGGCGCGTGAAGCCGCCTACAAGGGCGCTGAAATCATCATCCGCACTGCCGGCTACACCGCGCCCATTCGCCATGCCTGGCACATCACCAACCAGGCCAATGCCTTCACCAACCTGGCCTACACCGCCAATGTGTGCCTGTGCGGCAGCGACGGCAGCTTTGACTCCATGGGCGAGGGCATGTTTTGCAACTTTGACGGTACCGTGATGGTGCAGGGGGGTGGCCGCGTGGACGAGATCATCACCTCCGAGTTGCGCCCCGACCTGGTGCGCGAGGCGCGCACCGGTTGGGGGGTGGAAAACAATATGTACCAGCTCTACCACCGGGGTTATGTGGCGGTGAAGGGCGGCGCCCAGGATTGCCCCTACACCTACATGCGCGACATGGCCGACGGCAGCTACCAGTTGCCCTGGCCTGTGGACGTGACCGACGGCACGCCCTGCGGTTTCGAGCCGCCCACCCGCAGCTACCGGGGCCCCGAGGCCCACCCGCTGGTGCCCGATTCAATGGCCACAAGCCGCCCCAAGAGCCTGCCATGATGCACTATATTCAAGCAAACCCCTACGCCTGGCCCTTCAATGGTGACCTGCGCCCCGAAAACACCGCGCTCATCGTCATTGACATGCAGACCGACTTTTGTGGCGTGGGCGGCTACGTGGACAAGATGGGTTATGACATCACGCTGACCCGCGCACCGATCGAGCCGCTCAAAGTCCTGATGGCGGCACTGCGCGCGGCGGGCTACCACGTGATGCACACCCGCGAGGGGCACCGGCCTGACTTGTCGGACCTGCCCGCCAACAAGCGCTGGCGCTCGCGCCAGATTGGCACCGATGGTGCCGGCATTGGCGACGCGGGCCCGTGCGGGCGCATTCTGGTGCGCGGCGAGCCGGGGTGGGACATCATCCCCGAGTTGGCCCCGTGGCCGGGCGAGGTGGTGATCGACAAGCCCGGCAAAGGCTCCTTTTACGCCACCGACCTGGAGCTGGTCTTGCGCACCCGGGGCATCACCAATTTGTTGCTGGCCGGCATCACCACCGATGTCTGCGTGCACACCACGATGCGTGACGCCAATGACCGGGGCTTTGAGTGCCTGCTGTTGTCAGATTGCACAGCCGCTACCGACCATGGCAACCACCTGGCCGCCTTGAAAATGCTCACCATGCAGGGTGGCGTATTTGGGGCGCATGCCGCCTCGACGGCCGTGTTGCAGGCGCTGGCACCCACCGCATGAGCCATGATCTGATCCCGCCGCGCAAAACAGTGACCGGTGCGCTGGCGCTGGAAACCATTGGGCTCACCAAGCGTTTTGGTGGATTCACGGCCATGGACCAGGTCAGCTTGAAGGTAGCACCTGGCACCGTGCACGCTCTTTTGGGGGAGAACGGCGCTGGCAAAAGCACACTCGTCAAGTGCGTGGCCGGCTTTCAGCAGGCCGAAGCGGGCAGCATCTTGATCGATGAACACGAGCAAAACATCGCCAACCCGGTGGTGGCCCGCGCTTTGGGCATTGGCATGGTGTACCAGCATTTCACCCTGGCGCCCGGCATGACCGTGGCCGAAAACCTGCTGCTCGCCGCCAACACCGTGCCGCTTTGGATCGACTGGAAAGCCAAGCGCGCCGAGTTGCAGGCCTTTTTGGCCACGACCCCGTTTCAACTGGATCTGGACGCGTGTCCGTCCGAACTGGCCGCCGGGGAGAAGCAAAAGCTGGAGTTGTTGAAGCAGTTGTACCTCAAGCCGCGTTTGCTGATTCTGGACGAGCCCACCTCGGTGCTCACGCCACAAGAGGCCGATGAAGTGCTGGGCCATGTGCGCGCCTTTGCCCGCAGCGGGCAATGCACGGTCATCCTCATCACCCACAAGTTTCGCGAGGTCATGGCCTACGCGGACGCTGTGACCGTGTTGCGCCGGGGTCGGGCCGTGCACCATGGCCGGGTGCTCGACACCACACCGGCGCAGTTGGCGCAGGCCATGATGGGTGAATCAGCGTCAAATGAGCGTTATTTAGAGTCAAATAGGCCTCTAGCCGTCGTGTCTATTGCGCCTGTAGCTATCAAATTAATAAATGAACCGCCGGCGACAGCCTTGCAGGTGAGCGGGCTCAGCGCTCTGGGCGACCGGGGTACCGTGGCGCTGCACGGCGTGAATATGGCGGTGGCTTGCGGCGAGATTCTGGGCGTGGCCGGTGTTTCGGGCAATGGCCAGCGCGAGTTGGTGGAGGCCCTGGTCGGCCAGCGGCCACGGCTGACCGGGCAGGTGAGCGTCATGGGTGAGCCCTACCGTGCCACCCGGGCCGACAACCATCGGCTGAAAGTACGCAGCCTGCCTGAGGAACCCCTTCACAACGCCTGTGTCGGGGCTCTCAGTGTCGCCGCGAACATGGCTCTGCGCGATTTTGAACAGGCGCCCCTGGCGGTGGGCGGTGTGCTGCGTTTTGGGGCCTGGCGCCTACGCGCGCGGAACTGGATTGCCGAGTACGGCATCAAGACCCAGGGCGAAAACGCCGCGATTGCCAGCCTCTCGGGCGGCAACGTGCAGCGCGCGGTGCTGGCACGCGAACTCGCCGGGGAGATCAATGTCCTGATTGCCGCCAACCCGGTGTTTGGGCTCGACTTCGCGGCAGTCCATGAAATTCATGCCCGCCTGCGTCAGGTCCGGGCGCAGGGGGCGGGCGTGTTGCTCATCAGCGAAGACCTGGACGAGTTGCTGGAGCTGTGCGACCGCATTGTGGTGATGAGCGAGGGGCGCATCGTGTTTGAGACCAGCGCCGCCCAGGCCGACCGCAAGGTGCTGGGCGTCCACATGGGCGGCGGCACCCAGCACGACGTTCATCCAACCCAAGACAAGGCCGCAGCATGACCCAAGCCACCACCCCGCCCAAAGCCACCAGTCACGCCCTGAAGCTGACGGCCCAACCCTTTGATTTTTCTTGTGATGTGGCCACCACGGCTCTGGTCATCATTGACATGCAGCGCGACTTTATCGAACCCGGCGGGTTTGGCGAGACCTTGGGCAACGATGTGTCACTGCTGCGCGCCATCGTGCCGGCCTGCCAGAGCGTGCTCTCGGCCTGGCGCAGGGCTGGCGGCCTGGTGGTGCACACCCGGGAGGCGCACTGCGCGGACCTGTCGGACTGCCCGCCCGCCAAGCGCAACCGAGGCAACCCACGGCTGCGCATCGGGGATGTGGGACCGATGGGGCGGATTTTGGTGATGGGTGAGCTCGGCAACCAGATCATTCCCGAATTGGCCCCGCAAAGTGGCGAAATCGTGATCGACAAGCCCGGCAAAGGCGCCTTCTATGCGACACCGCTGCACGCCTTGCTGGCTCAGATGAACATCACGCACCTTCTTTTCATGGGCGTGACCACGGAGGTGTGCGTGCAAACCTCCATGCGCGAAGCCAATGACCGGGGCTATGAATGCCTGTTGCTGGCAGACTGCACCGAGAGCTACTTTCCCGAGTTCAAGGCCGCCACCCTCGCCATGACCCACGCCCAGGGTGGCCTTGTGGGTTGGACGGCACCCAGTGCGGTGTTGCTCGCCGCGCTGACGCCCTAGTTCACATTGGCCACGCTGCTAAGGTGCCACTCAGATGCAAACCCCTGCTCATCCTGCTGCTCACACCCCTGCGATGGCGCTGGCCGCCGTGCCTGTGGCGCGCCGCTCCCGTGCTGACGAGGTCTACGAGCAACTCAAGCGCGACATTGCCGAGTTCCAGCTGGTGCCGGGCGACCGCTTTACCGAGAATTCAGTGACCGAGCGGCTGAGCGTGTCGCGCACCCCGGTCAGGCAGGCCTTGATCCGCTTGCAGCAAGAAGGCTATGTGGAGGTGATGTTTCGCAGTGGCTGGCGGGTTCTGCCGTTTGACTTTGCCAAGTTCGAGCAGCTCTACGATTTGCGCATGGTGCTGGAGACCACGGCGGCCCACCGCCTGTGTGATGAGGGGCTGCGCAGTCCCAAGCCCATCAACGGCCAACTGCTGGACGATCTCATGGGCCTGTGGCTGGTGCCTGTGGCCCAAAGAAGTACCGATACAGTGCAGGTCAGCCAGTTGGACGAGGCCTTTCACTGCGCCTTGGTCGAGGCCGCCGGCAACCCCGAGATGGCCCGCGTGCACCGCGAGGTGACTGACCGCATTCGCATCATTCGCAGGCTGGACTTCACCAAGCAGGCGCGAATTCAAGCCACCTATGATGAGCATGGCAGGATTCTTGCCGCCATTCGTGCCAAACGCGGCGACCAGGCCGCCATGCTGTTGCGAGCCCACATTGAGGCGAGTCAAGCCGAGGTCAGAAAAATCACATTGCACCAAGTGCATTTAGCCAGGGTGACAGCCGCGTAGCTGGACCGACCACCTGCTGTGGCATCACGCCGCGCATACCGTCGATTTGTTTGCCTACTAGGCCCGTCGGTAAGATTCGTGCGAAAACCTGCCACATCGGCAGAAAGCTATTGCGGCAAGGTCGTCCGAGTCGGCATTGCCTCGGGTGTCAGGTCAGTTGGGTAGTCGCCGAATCGCTTGAGCTTACTGGTGGCATATGGGCTTAAAAAGGCTAAATCGGCGGGACGGATATTGACACCCTTGGACTTCAGCGTGTGAAGAGCTTGGGTTTGGTCCATGACGGTTTGCAGCGCCACCGCATTGGTCACAAGTTCGTTGTAGACAATGGCTTTTTCCTGATCAGCAGGGTCGTTTGACCGCAGATGGCCGCTAGCACCGAACGTCAGGTGCTTGGAAAATTTGTGATGCCGTTCAATCTTGGTCGTCCCTTTGTGGACCGTGCGACGCAAGGACTCGTCCATGACCCATTCCAACAGGTACGTTGTGCGAACCGCGTTTCCAAGCTCCTTCAAGGCAAGAGCGAATCGGTTTCTGGTGCTGTAGCTATTGACCCTGGCCAATACTGCGGAGGGCGCCAATGCACCGCTTTGGATTGCCAGTGCGAGTTGCATGAACTGCGGATAGTGTTCCCGGATCAGCGCCCAATTGACCGTGCCGCCGAAAAGCGTGTCGATCTTTGTGAAACTGTTCGCGTTATCGGACCGGTACAGCGTCAGCTCTTGCCAACGCCGGATTCGCGGCATCAGTTCAATTCCCAGCAAGTATGCCAAGCCGAAGACAGCTGCCGACTGGCCATGGGTATCCGCATGCACGCGGCTTGGCTTCACATCGGAGAGGTTTTGAAGCAACGCATCCAGAATGAACGTCGCCTCATAGGCTAAATGTGCCCAACCCCCAACAAAGTAAAGTTAGCTCCAAAACCCCTCAATCCACCTTGTCATCATCTCGCGTAGCTCGATGCCAAAATTCAGCGTCAGCGTACCGCGCAGCCAGCGCCGCTATGTCAATATCTAGATCATCATCGCTGAATTCGATGGATCCAAACAAATTCACGTGTTGCCACGCCACTGGTGACATACCCTTGATGAAAGCCACCGCATCCAGGTCCCCTGCCGCCAATTTTTGCTCATACACCTTGGATAACAACACCATGTTGTAGTAGATGACAGCATTGGCGATGAGACGTGAACACTCATTCCACACCTGCTGCTCGGTCTCTGTTTTCACCTTGAATTTGCCACCATTGACGTAGGCCACTGATCGCCGAAACCGATGATATGCCTCCCCTCGGTTGAGGGCAGCTTGCACCCCTTGGCGCAAGTCCGCATCGTCGATGAAGTCCAAGATGTACATCGTGCGACAGATATTGTCCAATTCCCACAGCGCCTTTTGAGTTTGATTTTGCCGGGCGTAGCTGCTGAGTTTGCGCACAATGGTCGCCTGGGACGTATCCTTTTGGGCCAGGGAGACCATGATGCGTTGTACTGTGGGCCACTCGCGCACGACCAACTCTTCATCTGCTTGGCTGGATGGCCTAATCAGCATGTCCTCTGGGTACTGGCTTACCGGCTTAAAGCCAACCAAGCTGGCCGTCTTCTTGCGTAAGTTCTTGTAGCGTGGCGCAAAGGCGTGTTCAAAAGTGAGCAGCGTGAAGAAATTGACCTGGTTCGTGCCATGGGTGTCTGTCGAATGGCGTTTCGGCCTAATGTCCGAAGTGTTGTTGTAAAGCAGGTCAAAGACGTAATGACTTTCATGTTCATGAGTGCCAATAACCTTGGCATTAATCGGCACATGGTTTGCTACTACCGTTGAGACGCTAACGCCCTTTTCCAGGCCGAAATATTTTGGCGCATGTCGAGCATTGAAGGTGTTGATCTGGGTCTCGAAACGCTGGCCGTCGCTGCTGGAGTGCAATTCGTCGCGAATGTTAAACAGCCCAAAAACGGGCAATTTTGCAATGGAATTGCTAATGGCATCGATGGCTGCGTGCAGTGTTTCTGGTCGCAAAAAGTTGCGTGCTGTTGTCATCAGGGATGCATGGCCAATGCCCGACACCTCGGCCATCTTGCCCAGTCCCATGTTGGTGCCATATCCCACAATGCAGGCAAATATCTCGCGCGCATCCGGTGTCTGTTTGGTGTATCGGCCCAGTACATGGGTAAAGGCATTCAGAAACCCCG
>JFJP01030184.1_pt1 | contig 25013 bp, 29 predicted proteins | sample 431651 | NCBI WGS metagenome assembly JFJP01 (sample SAMN02602958, study PRJNA72255) | Microbial mat metagenome, whole genome shotgun sequencing project. | biome: fresh water; feature: sink hole; material: water; isolation source: purple microbial (photo- and chemosynthetic) mats found in...
CTTCCGGGTCGGTGTGGCCGTAGTCATAGCCGTACAGGATGCCGGAATCGCCGGCAACCGTGCCGCCCTTGCCGCCGTACTCCGGGCCGTTCTCGGATGTCCAGAAGCCGCCCGCCGTGGCGATAGATGACGGGTGAGGCGTACCGCTGAACAGGTCGGTCAGCATCGTAATCGCGCCAATGGCCAAGCCGATCATCGGGATAAACTCCAAAACCGGGGCCAGTCCACTAGCCAGCGACCCCAGTAGTTCCGAACCCATGAATGAGGTGGTGCCGTCCATACTCAGAAACCCGGCCAGGGAGCCTCCGCCGCCGCCGAATAGGCTCCCCAGGCCGCTGGCTCCGCTCATCAGGGTAGACGCGCCCCCGCCCATGCCCGGCATGATCCCGTTGATGATGTTGCCGGTCATGCCCTGATCCAGCCCGCGAGTGCGGCAGCCGCCATTTGCGCGAGCATCTTGAGGAAGATGTCTTTGAGCGAGTTGGCAAAATCTTTGAAGGCGTCTTTGTTGCCGGTGAACAACTGCTCAAACATATTGTTCCATTCGCCCGCAATGGAACCGGCAGCGTCTTCAAAAAGCTGTGCGGTCAGATTAACGGTTTTCTCGGCTTCTAACGTCAACGCCTGCAAACCCCGTTGCTCTTTTTCGAGTTGTTCCGGGCTGATCAGGCCGAGGTCTTTCCGTTCCGCTAAGGTCTTGGCTGCGGCTGCGATATTTTTGATTTCCGCTTGATACTTCTCCATCGGCGTCAGGCTGGCGGTATAGCCATCGGCGGCGAGTTGCTGCGCGGCGTTGATTTTTTTCAGCGCATCGACTTCGGCAGCAACGGTTTTCGCGTTCGCCTCGCGGGCGACGGATTCATCATTCAACAGGGTCGGCAGGATTTTGGTGAGCGCGGCGTTGGTTTCCTTGACCGCGGTGTTGTCGTTAACCTCCCCGGTCAATTCCGCCCAGGTGGGCGCGTGTTTTTTGAGTTCGTCCCGCTCGGCAATGAGTCCCACCGTGAGCTTGTCAATCGCGGCGACGCTTTCATTATCAAATCCCGACATCATTTCCTTGAGGCGCTGATCGGTTGCGCCTTCGGCCATCTCCTTTTGCAGTTCGCCAATGCGCCGGTAGAATTCTTCGATCTGCTCCAGGCTAGAAACCGTCGCCTTCATTTCTGTGTCCGCAACGGTGTAACTGAGTTGCGCGGAACCGGCGCTGATCAGGCTGTCCGTCGCCTGCTTTTGGAACATCATCAATTCGGTTTGCCGGGCGAGTTCCTCGGATCGCTTGGCCTCTTCCGCGTTCGTGTCCTTTAAATTCAGGGTGTAATTTTGAATCGCATTATCAAGAGCGAGTTGTGCTGCCTGTGCGGCCTGTGCTTTGTCTGGAATGCTGTCATAGGTTTTGACGTACTCGACCAGGGCATCTACCGCCTCTTTTTTCGGGAGACCTGCATCGACTTGCAAGCTGTTCAAAACGGCGGGCAAATCTTTTAATCCCGCCCATTCAACCGCAACGCCATTCACCAAATCCTGTTGCAGCTTGAGGTATTGATTCGTCTCTTGGAGTTCCTGGATTTGTTCAGTCCCGGCTTTCGTGCTTTCCCGCCGCGCCCGTTGAATCATCCCCTCTACGTCCAAGGCCACGGCAGCGCGTTGTTTTTCTGCTTCGGCGGCGTCGTTGCTGATCCGCGCCGCCTCTATTTGGGTCAGATTGCCCTTCGCTATATCCTGCTGCATTCCTGCCATAGACGCGCCAAACGCATCCGCGCCTTTGGCGGCAATCGCCAGTGAGGCCGCGTTGCGCAGGGCTTGCTCCGCCTGGTCAATCAACTCGGTCTTGCCGGTTTTGATCGCGGCAGTGAGTTGTTCCTGCTGATCTTTGAGCGTACCCAGCCCGACCGCCAGCTGCTGTTGTGCAGCCGTCGCGCCTTGGCTGATGGCGTCGACTTTCGCCAGTTCCGCGTTGTTCATCCCAAACGAGGTGAGCTTGCTCCAGTCTTTATTGATCGCGTCCTGAAACTCTTTTCCGGCCCGCTGGGCTGCCGCCCCGGCTTTATCGAACTCGCTGGCGGTTTGCGGTAGTTTCCCATTGACTAAATCCAGCGCATCCCGCGTGTAATCCACGCTGTCTTTCGTTTTATTGAATTCGATTCCCGACTTTTTCAGCATATCCAACAGGTTTTTATGCCCGAATAGGATATTGCCGATTTCTACATTGAGTTTCCCGCCCGCTTCTTTGTAGTCTTCCACGTTTTTGATAAATTTCGCGAGCGCCTCCGCGTCGCCGGTCAACGCCTGTTCAAACCCCATAGAATTGAGGAGTTGATTAGACGCGGCATCGTTAACGCCTGAAAAAACCATCCCACCATTCGCGCTGGCGACGTTATCGCGCAGCCGTTCCATGGTGTCTTTGAAATCGGCTTCTAATTTTTTTAGGGCGTCTTCCTGAGCTTTTAGGTCCAACGACAACTGCATCGTCATCGTGGCTTTTTGCGCGTCGGACAGGGTTTTGTATTTTCTAGCGAGTTCGTCGAGGCTGCCGCCGGTTTGTTGCAACACCCGGTTATACGCATCCTGTGCCACAGCGGCATGATCGGTATTGTCGGCCAATAACAGATACGCCCCGGCGGCGATGATTAATAGCGGGGCAATGATCGCCACACTGGCTTTAATGGCCGCGCCTAAGCCAATCGCTGCTGCTTGGCTGGCGGTCATTTGCATCGTGGTCTGGGCCATCATCGCGGCGACGGTGGTCTTGTAGACCTCAATCGCCTTCACTGCGATGTTGATCGCCTGCACAAACTTAACGCCCAGATAGACCATCACCAATTCTTCGATGTAGTCCATTAATAACTGAAACACACCAAAAAGTTCACTGATGGCACTGGAAAACATCGCCGTGAAGTTGCGGGCGACGTTGGTAAATTGCGGACTATCCAGACCGGATAACAGGGCGCTAAAGCCGTCCAGCGAGGTCTTGGCGATCTCGGCAAAGCCGCTGCTACTGCCCATGTCTTCCATGAACAGTCGCCAGTCATTTTTCACCCGCGTCCACGTCGCCGAGAGGGTTCCCGCCATTTGTTCAGCAATCGGAATCGCGTCACCAAAGGCTTTTTGTACCCATTCGCCGAACTGCTTCGAACTGACGCCCGGTCCCGCCGGATCCATAATCAACGCACGAAATTCGCCAACGGCCATCTTGGCGGCGGCGGCAATTTTATTCAGCGAGCCGGGCAGGGGTTCGGTCACCTGCAAAACTTCGGTCATCTGCACCCGGCCTTGCCCGAGCGCCTGACTGAGTCCGTACATCGAGTTGCTGACTTGCTCGGCGCTGGCCCCGGCGAGGCGGGCATACGCGGACAACCCTTCAAACATCTGTTGGGCCTGGCCGATGTTCAGCAGCCCCGAGTCCACCATGACCAGCATTTTCCCGTAAGCGGAGCGTGCGCCGTCCAAATCCATACTCAGGCGTTGCGCGGCGTTTTGGATGTAGAGGAATTGATCGGCGGCACGTTCTCCGGCCAGCGCCTGAAACTGCGCTTGCAGGTCTTGCAGGCGGGCTTGGACTTTGAAAAGTTCTTGGACAGCGCCGGTGAGAAACTGAAAGCTGAGATACCCCGCGATCAGGGCGCCGACCTTCCCGGCGGTGTTGCCGAGCTTTTCGACTTGACGTTCGACCTGCTGAGTGCCTTCAATGGCGGCGCGGCCATCGGCGGAAATGCGGATACGAAGTTGCAGGTCTTGAGCCATGGGGTCACCGGGTGCGTTGCAGTTGCGCGAAATGGGCAGCGAGGTAAAGGGTGGGGAGTCCTGCGGGAGCGGTTACAAGCGCCTTCCTGAAGCCGGTCACCGCTTGTTCGATTCCGCTGCCGCTTGCCGCGAGAATTCCTGCAAGGCTGCGTGTTCCATGCGTTGCAGTTGCGCGAAGACCTCCGGGTGACGCTCCGTCGACACCGTCAGCCGCAACACACTTTCCACACTGGGATAATGCAGGCCGGTTCGTAGCCCGGTCATGCCCGCATGATTCCACTGCGTCCCGCAGGCCAGAAACACGCCCAGCGTCTCAGCGTGTTCCTCCCACAGTTCAAACGCCACCGGTTCCGGGGCGACTTCAGCGGCCTCCAAGCCGAAGAACGCGGCGTCGGCGTCCAGGTCATTGCGCCCGGCCCGTCCGCCACTCGCCCAGTGGGTCCCGGCGTCGGTTAGTTTTTTGCCGCGGCCTTGCGGCGACTGGTAAACGCGGCGTCAAACAGTCCGGCCCGCACTTCCGTCATGTCCAGCAGGGCGCTCAGGTTCGCTGGGGAGAAAGCCAGCGGGGTCCCTTCGTCATCGGTAATGCCTTCCCAGCCGACCACGATGTCACTCATGAACTCGTTTTCCCGCTGATACCGCTCGGCAGGGTCCAAGGTCTGATCGGTCAGGCGATCCAGCGCCTCGCGGAATTCCTGATCGGCCAGCTTCTTAAAATGGCCGATGAAGGTGTGGGTTTTCCACCGGCCCGGCTTGGCGGGGTCGGGCATCTGCACTTCAACCGTCCATGAATAGGTCGGCTTCTTGACAATGGCAAACATGCGGTGATTCCTTTAGGTGAACGTCAGAGTGACTTCGTCGTTGCCCACATCGGGAATCAGCGCCAACTTGGCATTGAGCATCAAGATCCCGGTGGAATCGGCGTAGGTGGGCTGAATCAACTGCACTTTCGGGGCGTCAATCTTGACGATATTGCCTGCCGTGCTGCCGTGGATCATCTGCAACGCGCCGACGGTATGCGCCGCACAAATCGCGTGGAAATCCTTGGTGGCAATGGCGGTTTCTTCAATCGACACGTCGCCCATCGGGGCACGATCCACGATATGGACGCTTTCCTCACCGACCACATTCCGGTAGGTGACTTCGTTGGCCATGTCGATATTGAAGCCGCCCATGACCGCGCTGTAGCCGTGCAGGCTGAACGTCGGGGTGGCCTGATCGGTGATCGGGATCGGGGTCTGGAAGGCGGTCAACGTCGGCGTCGGCAAGGCGGTATCGCTGGGGGCGTTGCGCAGGCCGGTAAAGGTAAAGTTCATCGTCGGGATGCCACCCGGCGAGAGACTGAAACTCACGGTACCGCGTGCGCCGGTGATTTTGTGCAGCAGGCCGTCCTGGTGATAGTACAGCGTGACCGACTTGAAGCCGGTGGAGACCGGTTCGTAGGTGGCGCTGGTAATGGCGACCAGCGTTTCGCCGAACCCGCAGGCGGTCAACAGCGGCCCGAACGCCGGGGCCGTGCCCGCCGTGCCACTGCCCGCGATTTCCACCCCAAAACTGACGGTGGTGTACGGGGCAACGTGGTAGGTCAGTTCGTTGCCCATGACCTCGCGATCGGTGTTGCGCTGCACGGTCGCGCCTTGCATCAGGTTGATCGACAGGTCTTTGGTGAGAATGGCATTCGCCGCGCCAGTGGGCGTCGGGTCGGTGCCGTAGGTCAGTTCGGTTTTTGCCAGCAGGATTTTCTTTCTAAAATACTTCGCCATGGGTCAGATCACTCGCAGGGAATAACGGGTTTGGAATTGGTCTTGCCAGAAGAGGATTGCGTTCTGGAAATCCAGTAAGCCGCCGGATGCGTAGGTCAACGGTTCACTGGCGCCGGGCGGAAAATGGTTGATGAGGGTGGTCAATACGGTGTTACGCAAGGCGGATAGGCTATCAGCGGCGTTTTGTCCCTGGGCATCGCGGACATCCCGCACGGCATAGACGACGCCCAAGGTGACGGTAATCTGTTGATGGACGCCTTGATCGAGGGTGTTCGCCTCGGCGCGTTCATCCAGCGGCACCAGCCAGACCAGCGGCGCACGGGCGAGACCGGTTGCGGCAATCGCGGCGAATTCGATGGCGCCTTGCACCGGAACCGGTGATAACGCCGTGCTGAGCCTGGTGCGTAAAGCGGACAGGTCAATCATCAGTAATCGGCCAGCGTACCGGCGTCAAACAGCCGCTCCGGGGCGCTGTAAGCCGGTAGGCCGGACTCACTGGCGGAGGTCGGCGGTTCCGGTAAATCCAGTTGCGCCCGGCCGGCTGCGAGGTCCTTCAAATAGCTTCTCGCGTCTTCGTAGCGTTGCCGGACCGCTTCCGGCGCGGCCAGCGGATAACACCGGTAACGCGCCATGTCGCAGGCCAGCGCCCGTAAGCGGTTCGGAATCGCCGACAACGGCAGGGCATAGCGCACCCGCAGATAGCCGTCGATTTCCGCGGCCACATCGGCCAACACGGCGGCGATGTACCCGGCATCCGGGAGATTATCGCCGTCACGGTCGGTGAGTTGCAGCACCTCCGCCTCGCCAAAAACATCGGTGAGGTCGGCCAGGGTGCAGTAGCTCATGGCTTAGGCCACTGCTGCCGAGATCAAGTAACCCGCCGTCGCTGCGGCGATCACCGGCTGCACTTCGTCGGTCACGGGATAAATCCACGAACTGGCGTTTTCGTTGCGGTAGGCCGGTTTGACCATCGGCATCCCGCGCAGCCGGTAGGTGTAGCCGTAAGAGGGCCGACCGAGATCCGCCAGGGTCGCCGTTTCGGTATAGGCCACGACCACGAACTTACCCCAGACATCGGAGAAGGCTCCGGCATCCGAGGCGGTGACCGCTTCGCCGACCAGGATTTTGCTCACGCCAAACAGGCTGGCCAGCAACTCAACCGTCGGCACGTCGCGCCCGGTGTACTTCATCCGGTCGATGATCTTGGGATGGTTGCGCAGCGACTTGAACACGGCAGGACCCATGACAATCGTGTTGGGGCGGCGACCAATCTTGGCGCGGACCGCTTCCTTGGCGACTTCAATGTCATTGGCCGGGTCCGACACGCCGGTGGTCAAATCCGACCATTGCGCGGTCCCGGCCAAGGTGGTTTTGTTGCTGGCCGCGTAGTTCCCAGCAGTCGTTGCCAAGTCCGCCATGGCCTTTTCCAAGCGCAGGGCGATGATGTCCTGCGTGTTGCGGATCGCCATGGCCTGCAAGTCAATGCCCGGTACGGTACGCGCTTCCTCCATCAATTCATCCGGCACCTGCCCTTCCAGCGCATGTTGCTCCAGCGCATAGCTGCTGTCGCTGTAGCTGTAATTGACCCGCTGCGTGTTACCGCCGGGCGCCCGCGCGGTGTTGTAGAGCATGAAGGCTTCCTTGCCGAAGGCGATGATCTTGCCGCCGCGTTGCTGCACCTGCACCGGCGGGAACAGGCTCATCCCGACCATCAGGTTGTTCTGGTAGCCCTGGGCGACCGTCGTGAGGATCGGGTCGACGACGCGGGTTGCGCCTAACGTCATTTGCGCCATGAGAGCGTCTCCTTAAGCCAAGTTGGGAATGAGCAGGACTTCGATGACATCGCCAGAAGCGGCTGCCGCCGTGCGGGCAATGCCGAGCTTGGCCCCACTGGTCACCCAGGTAATGGCCTTGCCGTCGGCATCGGCCTTGAGGCTGGCTCCGGCGGTGATCGCGGCTCCGGCTTCGACCGAGGCAATGCCCAGATGCTGCACGGGGATTTTTGCGCCACTGACCGCCGCGGTCAGGCTGGCCCCAATGGCGTTTTCACCCGCGCCGGTTTGTAGACCTGCCGGGGTGACAAAGCGATGCTGAGCAATCGTGCCGGTGGCGGCGACGGTCAGGGTGAGCAACGAGAGGGACGTAGCAGCCATGGGTTACACCTCCGCCAGGGCGTCGATATAGGGGATGTTGCGGGACCGCGAGAGCGCGAGGGCTTTCTGGTGCCGGGCGAGGGTCGCGGTATCGACTTGATAGCCGGGCGGCGCGGCAAAGGCGACGGCGGCAGCCTGCAAGTCTTCGGCGGCGCTGCGTTCGTTGAAATCCACTTGTACCGGCAGGCGCTTGAGGAAGGTTTCCAGCCAATGACGCGGGGTCTGTTGCACCACTTGGCCGTCTTCGGCGAATTCGACCGGGGCGCTGTCGGCCACGGCGTTGAGCAGTTCCACCACGCCGGACTGATCGCGGGGCAATAAGCGGCCCTGTTGAATCAGGCTGTCGGCAAAGGCGACATCACTGGCGCGGCGTTGGCGGAGCGCGTTGGCGGTGATCTCCGCTTCGCGCTGGTCGAGGGCGGCTTTTTGTTGCGCCAGAGCGAGCTTCTCAGCGGCCAAGGCGTCGGTCGTTTCAGTCATGAGGGTCTTCTCCACAGGGGCGGCATACGTCGCCGGTAAGGGTTCGGGTTCGGGGTCGGGTTCGCTGAATTCCACGGTCACGATGTCGGCGTCATCATCGGCAAAGGCCGGAGTGCGCAGGCCCTTGACGGCCGGAGCCGCTGCACCGAGGAAGCCCACATGGCGCAGGTAGTACGCGCCCGGTGTGGGGTTGTTCGGGGCGGTCGGGGTGAAGAACGCGGCGCTGATTTTTTTGAAGCGTCCGGCGTTGACCAGATCGGCAAAGGCGGGATCGACTTGTTCCGGTTGAGCCAGCAGTGCGCCGTCGGCAAAGGTCAGGGCTTTCACCCAGCCATAGGCCGGTTCGTTGAGTTCGGGATGACCGACGACCAGCGGCGCTTCATGCCGGGCCGGATCGTAGCCCTGGGCGGTGGCTTGCAAGTCCGCTTCGCTGAAGGTCAGGGTCTGGCCTTGCGTGGCGGTGAAGGTGCCGGGCTTGAAGATGTGCAGGGGGAGCATAGGGAATAACCCTTAAGTGTTTACCTTGATTAGTATACACGTTTTCCCGAATGTCAAGGCAAAGAAAAACCCGCCGTAGCGGGCGTTTGTGCAAGCGCCGTCCTTGGCGTGGCGGGCTTTAGTGTCGCATCAAGCTCGGATGTTGCCGGGCCATAAACCAGTGCAGGCTCGACAAGGTTTGCAGGGTCTCCCGGCTAATGTCCGGCTGGCGATTCCGGGTCAGTTCCTCGGCCAGCATTTTCAAGCTGACTTGGAGGCTGTACAGGTCGTTGATCAGGCGGTCATGATCAATCGGGGTTTCGTCGTCGAGGAGGTTCATGCGGCCTCCTGATCATCGTCATCGTTGGCTGAAAAAGGCGAGCGGCTGCGATCCACTTCAATCAACGCCACAATTCCTGCTATCGCCATAGGCCGCACTTTCCATTCAGTCACGCCATTCCCGTGCATCTCCGAAACAAACCACGATCCGGTGTAGGCTTGGCGAGGCGTGAACCGATTTTGCGAACTGCCGTTGTAGGGATTCGGTTGGCAGGCCACACCATGCCGCCGCGCAAACGCCAGGAACGAGGCGCGATTAAACCGCTGTCCGGTTTTGCGTTGCAGCAAGCTGAACATGGACGCAAAATCCAGCAGGGTTTCCGAGGAAACGACTTGATCATGGAACAGGGCTTTTGGGCGAGTTGATTCCAATTCTTGCTGTTGCTGTTCAATCCGTTCCTGCTGTTCCGCTGCCAGCCGCAAGGCTTGTGCGAAGTTTTGCGGAACGGTCGGCTTGAGTTCGCCGTTCAGGTAGGCGTCAAACACCCGGACAATTTCTACCTGCACATCGAAAGCCTTTTCGGTTTCCGACTTCATGCAGATGAAAACCGCTTGCCGCTGGTTCAGGTAGAACTCAGAAGATGGGCGGCCAGCGCCTTGATGAATTGTTTCCACTGTGGAAACAATACCAAACTTCAATAACTTATCGTGATTGCGCTTAATGAGCTTGCGGATCATGTATTGATCGGCAAAGCCAAGGCGTTCAGCTAAGGCCAGATCGTGGACGCGGGGTTCGCCGTTGACCGGCGTGAGTGCGAGGGGATTACTGTTCATGGGTACATCTCTCTGATTTCAAGTTTGGCGTCGCCAGTAGATGGCGACAGGATAGGACTCAACTTGAGCATCAAAGACGGCTCGGACAGGTATTAGCTTTCGCCTATTTCCTGTTCCTCATCCTACCCTGCCAGGCGGCATTATTGCAGGGTATCTGCCTACCGTCTATGCAAACGATAGGCATAAAAAAAGCGCACTAACGGGGCGAGATGTCCGTCTTCGATTTCAAGTACGGACAGCATAGCCCCATCCCGGACGGCGCGTCAAGACTTATCCACAGACTTATCCACAGGCGCTGCTTCACTCGACTGAGCCAACAGCGATAACGCGCCCGTCGCCTGCTTACCCTTGGTACGTCCCTTGTGGAGCAGCTTGGAGAGCGAGCGCATCGGAGACGGCGGCGGTTTGCGGACACGGGAGGTCGGCTTCATCAAATCTCACGTCACCCCGGCCCGGCGCAGATGGTCCCGCAAGGTCTCTTCAATGGTGTTGCGGTCACTGGGGCTGATACCCAGAAACGGGCGAGCGGGGATGTTGCGACGCGGATCGCCGAATTGGTGCGTTGCCGCATATTTGTCATTGGGCGTCCCGACCAGCAGGGCGTCCTTGGTGACTTGGTAATCCAGAGTGCCGCGCAGGTAGTCGCGCAAGGTCAGAATCTTGTCCTTATTCTGCTTTTTGCGCTTCTGGTAGGCCGGAGACAGTGCGGCCCAGGCGGTTCCGCTGGGGCTTTTGAAGGTGGCGAACCGGTCGCGGGTGCTGTTGAGCAACGCCTCGCCGAGGTCGCGGAACATCGGTTGCAGGTCGCCGGTCGCCGTGCGCAGTTTCGCCAGCGATTGGCGCAGCAGGGCGTCGTCAACCTGGATGTCAATCGGTAAGCGGGCACCGGCCATCTTGAATTTTCCTGAAAGTGTGGTATCTAAGTACGTAGAGGCGGTTGTTTCCAATGGGAACGGTTAGGGACCTATAAGGCCACTATGATCCGGTTCGAATCCGGCGCCGCCTCCCTACTTCAGTTCCTTGTAGCGCGAATCGCCGCTGATATTCATGGGATCTACTACGCCCGCCGTGCGAATGAAGTTCGTCGTGACCCGCACCCGTTTCTCCCCCTCCCGCAGCTTGTCGGTATAGTTGATGCGCACCACGACCTTGCCGGTGCCGTCTGGCGCATCGAAGGCATACACCAGCGCCCGGTCTTTCGTATCCAGATAAGGGGTGGCCTTCGCCAAATAGCGCGGCAAATCCCGCCAGACCTCCTCCGGCAACTCCGCGCTACGATTCGTCTTGGTATCGCGCAAGGCATGAATCAACTGCTCATCCCGCAGCCACACCTCCGCTGATTGCAGCTTAATCCCGACATCCGCCAGCGATTGCACGGTCGTCGGCTCGATCCCGTGAACCATGATCGCTTCTCCAGCGGACTGCTTTGTCTGTTTCGCCAGGTCGATCATCGCCCAAAGCTTAAGTTGCTGTTCCATCGCCACGGCGTCTTTGAGGCTGGCCCACATGGCCGCGCCCAGTGGCGCATCCAGAGTCGGCAACTTGCGGGCGATCAAGTCATAGAGCGGCGTGGTGCGATTGGCCCCCGGCGCATAATCCCAACCCCGGTCAATCCCCTTGGGCGTGGTGTGCAGATTCCCCTGGCGATCCTTGACGGTCTGGGTTTCCCCGGCAAAGGGCATCGACTCGCCGCGATTCATCGGCGGTTTCGGAATCCCCATTCGCGCCAAGTCCCGTGCGGAGAGCGTATCGACAAAGCATTTGCACCGAAACCCGTTCGGCGGGTAGGCGGTCTTCCACCATGGATCATCGGCATGAAGAATCTTCCGATTCCATGAAACATGCACCGGACGCGGATGCACCACGGCGTCGGAATGCCGATAGCGCCAGTACGGGCGATCCGCCTTGACCGCCTGCATTTGCTCATACCTTCCGGCGGCGTAGCTGCTGAACAAGTTGGTGTCGTAAATCACCCGCGTTCGCCAGGCTTCCCCGGCTTTGGTGCCTTGTCCGGTCCATCCGGTCCAGCCGCGTTGCGCGACGATCTGCTTGAAGTCTTTGCGGAACGCCTCCAAGGTGGTTTTGCCACTGATGACGCCATCGACCGCTTTCCGCAAATCCGCCAATAAGTCGGCTTTCATCGCGCCCGCTACCACGAACGCCCGATCATGCGCGGCTTTCAGTAGGTCATCCCAGTGCTGGGTCGGCAGGTTCAGCTTGGCGCGGAAGAACGCCAGTTGCTCTTTGAACGGCAGCGCGCCGTAGTTAACGGGCATGGGCGCACTCCAGAGCGAACCACCCCGGCGCTTTGCGCCACCCCTCCTTAGCCAAGGAGGGGATAAAACCGGGGCGGTGCGTTGCTTTTTCCCCTCCTTGGCTAAGGAGGGGTGCCCGTAGGGCGGGGCGGTTCGTCATGCCTGCACCTCAAAGCGCCCGGTCAATTCCGCCACCAGCAACGCCTCGCCCATCAGGTCCGCAAACGCCTTGGCGTCTAAATCCGGGTACAGGGTCAGCAACTGCTCACGGAACGCCTCCAGTGACTCCGCTTGCTCCAGTAACCGTTCTATCGGGGCCAGCAGCGCCTGCATCAGCGGTTCCGCCGTCAGGCCGAGGCGCTCGGTTAAGGGCACGGTCGGGTCAGGGGGTTCGTCGGGGTCAGCAAAGGCGGGGGTTGCTTCCGGGTCGGGAAGGTCCATAGCGACAGGAACCGGCTCTGGCTCTGGCGCGGCCACCGCCTCCCAGTCGCCGCCGTAGGTATCGATCACCGTCTGCAAGGTGGGTCGATAGCCCAGGGTAAACAGGCGTTGTTCGCGTTCGGCCCGCCGGTTCAAATCCTCCTGCGGCTCGGTCTGGCGATAGACGCGGGGATAGGCGGCTCCGGGTTGATTCCAGTCGGTCAGCCAACGAGCGACGCTACGGTTGAAGCTCTCACAGATCAGGTCGGCATCGGCCTTGATCAACTCGCGGCGCACCTCGTTTTGCACCTCGGCTTTGTACTGCCCGCCGACCGCTTCACTGGTCATCACCTGACCGAGGACGATCTTGGCGACCGCTTGATCCAGATAGACGCACAGCCGCTCATAATCCAACGTGCTGCTGCGTTTCGCCTCCAGCAGCTCGGTGCGCATCCCTTCCGGCAAGATCAGCGCGGCATCGGTCTGAATCCGTTGCAGGGCGGCCAGCAGCTTGCTTTGATCGCCGCTCGAGGTGCCCGGCGGAAACCAGCCGGCGACGGTCGGACTGCCGTATTTTTCCGCCGCGATCAACCAGAATTTCACCCCGCCCTTTTTGAAGCGCACCGGCCAGTACAGGGTATGCGCCAGCCCCAGCCCGTAGGGTTCGTCGCTGTGATCCGCGCCCGTCTGGAAAGACCAGAACTTTTTGTCCGGCAACGCCTCGCCTTTCCAGGCGTCTTGCAAGGTCAGCAAGCGCAGTTCGCCATTCGCCAGAAAGGCGAACCGGCGTCGGTCGCGCACTTTGAGCGCCTCCAGGGTGATCTGTGCGCCGTCTTTCGCCCACAGGCATTCGGCGACCGCAAAGCCGTAGAACACCCCGTAGTGCATGGCGTGATTGACGCGGTCCCAACCGATGTGCAGCAACACCTCGCGCAGGTGATCGGCGGCTTTTTTATCGGCGCGTTTTGATCCGCCCGGCTCGACCGTCCATTCGCAGGCGGTCAGCGCCAGTTGCCGTTGCGCCCAGGTGCTACGCACTTGCCAGTCATCCAGCACGGTTTGATACAGGTCATAGGCCCCGCCGCCGTGTTGGGTCAGGATCGCGTCCTGCGGCTCCAGACGATCCAGCGCCTGCAACCAGCCCCGCGTGATGTCGCGCCCTTCCAACGGCGTAGCGATCTCGCGGCGTTCCGGCGCGGGCGCGGCAAAGAAGGTGCTTTTGAGACGGGTCAATAACGACATGGGGTTACCATCCTCGGGTTAAGTCAGCAGCGGGGCCTTCGCCAAAAACGCTCATTTCACGGGGGCCTGCGGTCTGAATGTCCGTGATCTCCCCGCCGCGCTTGATCACACCGTCCAGGGCGTACCGGATCGCATCGACCACATGGTCATTCCCGCTGGCCAGTACCGGCAGCACCTCGCCGGTCAAGCGGTCGGTCTTGTAGCTATAGCGGCTTATTTCATCCTGAGCGTGGGTGCAACGTTCGTGAATGACGATCTGTTGGAAGCCGCGCAACACCGCAATGCCGTCTTCCACACAACCCGGCCACTTACGGGCGGCACTGATGTTGAACCAGGCCCGGCGCATCGCACTGATGGTTTCCGGGCGGGCGCTGTCGGCTTTGATCGGCCATTGAGCAACGCCCGGTACACTGCGAAACAAGGCGGGCGTTTCATCAATCTCCACGCCGACGCCCCACGCTTCGTAGTCGATGTACAAGGTTTGTTCAGCAATCCAGCAACGCACCAACACCGTGGGGTCTTGGCTGAAGCCCCAGTCCGCGCCGTAGTAGAACCGCGCGTCGGCGGGCGCTTCAAAGCGGTCTACCCGGTATTTTCCTTTGAAGACCACGGCATTGGAAATCGCTCGGGGTTCGCCCAGCCAGATGGTGCGGTAGGCGTCAAAATCGACCCGGCGGCAATAGTCCATTTCCGCGACCAGTGTGGCGGAAAACCATGGGTTGCTGTCGTAGTTGACGCACCAAGACACGGTATCCGGCGGGGGGCTGACGACAAATCGCTGGTAGGTTTCATCACTGGACAGATCGGGGTTGAACGTAACCCAAATTTCCGATCCGGTTTTGCGGATGGTCGGGATCAACACGCTCCAACTGTCTTTGCTGACATGCTGGGCTTCTTCCACCCAGCAGTAGTCAATCCCTTCCAGGGATTTGATCTCGTTGACGTTGTGCCGCAAGCCTTTGAAGATGAACTCGCCGCCGCAGTGGCTTTTAATCGCGGTTTTCGTGATCGTGAAAAAGGCGCTTAAATGCAGCGCGTCGATTTGATCAGACAACAACCGATGCACCGAGTCGGCAATGGACACTTGAGACTCACGAGCGCACAGAATGCGGACTGGCCGCGTATGGGCGAGGGATACCAGGAGGCGGGCGACACACCAGCTTTTGCCGCTGCCGCGCCCGCCGTACCAGACTTTGTAGCGGGCAGGTGTCGCCAAGGCGGTGGCGAAGGCCGGGGCAATCGGACAATCCACCCAGACTTCGTTAGGGCTGGACATGAACGACGACCAGCCGCACGTTCGGCGGGTTGTTGTGGGTCACTTCCACTTTCTCAACAAAATCCAAATTCGCCCGGCCTAAGAGTTCACTGGCTTTGAGCCGGTCTTTCATTTCCAATCCTTCAAACCCTTCGTCGCGGCTCCGCATGACGGATGTCCAGAATTCCTGCCGCTCCTTCGCATCGGCAATCCGGGCGCTGGACACTTTCTCAGTGAGTTCTGCAAGGGCAGCTTGGACTTTAATGTTTTCTAATGTTTTTGTGCCGAGAACGTGCGGCTGTTTATACCCCGCCCGCCGCGCCGCCTCCGTCGCATTGCCACACGCGGCATAGTGTTCAACGAAGGCTTGCTGTTTTGGCGTCATGTCAATGCCGATCCACCCAGAAGGTCAGCAGCCACGTTCCCGCGGCCAAGACTGCCCCGAGCAGCGCGATCAGGCCTTTCTTCACATCCCGGTAGAAGGTCATGGTTTCGACCGTGTGCTGTTGCAGGGTGAAAATATCCGCTTCACAGCCATCCAGTCGGCTGTGCATCCGCTTGGTGTCTTCAATGTGATTCGCCATGCGTTCCGAGATCACGGCGATACTTTCGACGGCAACCGTTGTACGGCGCAGATTCTCGCCGTGTTGTTCCTGCATGACCTCAATCCGGGCGAGGCGGCTGGAAATCGTGTCATCACTCATAAAAGCGTCTCGCAGGTCATGGTTAGGGATTCCATTTCAACCGCCCCAACCGGAACGCTGCTGATCTGGGGTTTCAGGGCGAGGCGGGGCTGGCAAGTCCACGTGCAGCCGGACGTCATCAGGATCACGATAAGGCTGAAACCCAGTCGCCGAACCCTGCAACTCAATCGGCGGTAACGGCGGTTGTTTCGGTTCATCCGGCAGCACCACTCCCATCAACCCGGCGACGGTGATCCCTACGCCAATCCACCATTCGACTTTCGCCACCAGCGCATCGACATCGGCGGAACCGGTACCGAAGACCACCTGATACAGCACGATCCCGCCGGTCACCGCCATGACGATCCCGCGCTTGGTGGAGGGTTCTTTCCAGTTGATGTTCATGACGCACTCCCATAATCCCCAGTGAGAAACAGGGTCCGTTCCGCCTGCCGCCGCCGAGTCAGGCCGCGTGAAACCGTGCGCTCGATCTTGTTCCAGCGCAGGAACTCTTCTGCCGCCAAGACTGGCTGTCCGGCGTTGATCTTTCGGATCAAGGTGGACCGGGCAATCGCGTTCCCGCCGCAGTTGAAGGCCAGCGAAATCAGCGCGTCTTGCTCATACGGCATCAGCTCACGGGTCAGGGCGCGACTCACGGGCAGCGATTCCCGTTGCGCGTCTTGTTGCAGCAAGGTCAATGCCTCGGCCTGGGTGATCGGTTTGGGAAACGCTTCGTGGGGCAGAATCCGATGTCCAAATCCAACCGTCGGGTGATCGGCTGGACACCGATAGGGAGCCGCGGAAAACCCCTCGAATCGGGCGATGAACACGGCCCCGGCGGTGGAAAGCGTGAGTGTGGTCATTTTTCTTTCGTCCGTATAAACCCGTATCAGTATACAGGATTTCCCTTATATTAAGGCAAAGAAAAACCCGCACAGAGGCGGGTGTTGGGGATAGGACCCCCTATACTGAGAATCTTTCCGCTAGTCCCGACGATTAAACGATGACCAACACTCTTTTCTACGGCGATAACCTCGACATCCTACGGCGCAAGATCAGGGATGAAACCGTTGACCTGTGCTACATCGACCCGCCGTTCAACAGCAAACGAAACTACTTTCAAATCTACAACAACATCGGCAAGGATGACGCCGCGCAGGCGCAAGCGTTCATCGACACCTGGACGTGGAATGAACTGGCGGTCGCCGGGTTTCAGGAGATCATCACGAACTATGAGGGCCGGTACACTCGCCAGACTATCGAACTGTTGAAGGGATTGAAGGCCGTACTGGGCGATAACGGGCTACTCGCCTACTTGATCAGCATGGCGCAGCGGGTCAATGAGATTCAGCGGGTATTGAAGCCGACAGGGAGCTTCTATCTGCATTGTGATCCAACGGCCTCGCATTATTTGAAGCTGGTGCTGGATGGGGTGTTCTGTGGGAGGGGTGGGGATTATTTGAATGAGATAGTTTGGCAAAGAACAAGCGCGAGAAGTGACTCTAAAAAATGGAATCATGTTCACGATGTATTATTTTTTTACAGTAAAACTTCTAATTTTACTTGGAACAAGCAACACATCCCCTATGAAAAAAACTATGTTGATAAATTTTATTGCTTTACCGAAGAAAAGACAGGGAGGAGATATGCTTCTGACAATTTGACCGCAGACGGGATAAGAAATGGAAGTTCAGGCGATAATTGGAAAGGGATAAACGTTAAAGCTAAGGGTCTGCATTGGAAGTACACGATAGAAAAACTTGAAGAGCTTGACAAACAAGGTAGGATTGTCTATCCCAAATCTGTTGGGGGGGTTCCAAGATACAAAAGATATTTAGATGAAATGCCTGGTGTCGCGATAAAATCTATTATTACTGATATTTCCCCATTAAGTGCGCGATCAGCAGAAAAGTTAGGCTACCCCACTCAAAAGCCCGAAGCCCTGTTAGAGCGCATCATTCAGGCCAGCAGTAACGAAGGCGACACGGTTCTTGACGCCTACTGTGGCTGTGGTACGTCGGTGGCTGTATCTCAACGCCTACGCCGGAACTGGATTGGCATTGACATCACCTACCAGAGCATTGCCGTCATTCTCAAGCGCCTTGAGGATAGTTTCGGGGCTGACATCCTGAACACGATCACACTGGACGGCATACCGCGTGACATGGATTCCGCCCGCGCCTTGGCGAATAAGAAGGATGACCGGGTACGCAAGGAGTTTGAGAAGTGGGCGCTGCTCACCTACTCAAAGAACCGGGCCACACTCAACGAGAAGAAGGGCGCTGATAAGGGCGTGGATGGAACGGCTTACTTCGTCACCGGCCATGGTTCCACCGACCGGGTGATCTTCCAGGTGAAATCCGGCAAGGTTCAGCGCAACGACATTGCCACCTTGAACAGCGACCGGCTCCGGGAAGGTGCCGCCCTGGCTATTCTGATCACCTTGGATGAATCCACTAAGCCGATGCGCGACGAGGCCCTGTCAGCGGGCGTCTACCATCATGATCTACTCAACCGGGATGTTCCCTGCGTCCAGATCGTCACCGTTCAGGAGATGCTGGAAGGTAGGCGCATTGATTTGCCGCTGAGTCTGGACGTGCTGAAATCAGCGGTTCCTGCGAAGAACGACGACCAGCGGCGCTTACTCTAAAGCCGCGTCAAGCCTCATCAGAATCCCCCGCTTCCGGGTCAATCGCGTTCGCCATGCCCAGGATCGTCAAGGCGGGTCATAGCTACGAAACCCTCCGCACCGTCCAGCGCTTGACATCGTTCTTGCGCGTCATCACCGGCGGCAACACCCATCCATCGAAGCTCCATCCCAAGCGCCGCGCCAGCCACATCCCTAACCGCAGACCAGAAATCACCCCCGGTTGACGGCGGGCTTCTGCAATATCCAGAAACAGATCCGCTAACGGCGTTCCGGCAGACCGATCAATCGCTTGCCGGGTGGTCAGGATCGCATCGCCCAGCACGACAGACCAGCACTCAAAAACCTGTATCGCCTGCACAACGTCCCAATCAACCGGGGCCATATCCAGCGGACACGCCCTTGGAGCCTCCAAAAGGCCGATAGCGGTTACAGGTTGAGCAATCAAAGGCTGCGCGGTTTTATCCAGCCACTCTTGCAGGTTTGCGCCCAGCACCGCCCGTTCGGGCATACAGACCGTGTTGCGGGCGATATAGGCCAGTATCCGTTCTACTCCAGCCATCGCAATCAAATCACCGTACAGCGGGTGCTTCAACTGACGTTCGCCAGACTTGACGGTATATTTCAAAATATTGCGGGCGCTGTACTGCTGTTCTTTGTTGACGTACCCGAGCGCGGTGGCTACGTCCTTGTAGGTCGCCATCCAGTTCCCGTGAGCATCAATGATGAACCGGATCGGGATGCCCTGGTAATCCAGTACCAGCGAGGATTCCAGCAGCGGCAGATTGTGGCCGGATTCGGGGAGGGTGATGGTGTAGCGCTGTTGACCGAAGGCCCGGACTAGCCGCTTCTTCAACTCGCGGGCTTGCTCGGTGTTCTGGGAGTAGGTCAGTAGCAGGTAGGACTGATCTTCATTGAGGAGGTAGAACTTTTCGGGGCGTCCGCCTGAACTCCCCTTGGGAGGTTTACCGGTTTCAAACCGGATTATTCCGAATTCTTCAAAGTCGGAAAGGTACTGTTCGATCAGTTCGCGGGTATTTTGATGCTTGACGCCAAGCTGCTTGGCAACCAAACGAGAATCGACACGGGGTTCGCCGTCAACAACGGCAAGGGAAATGAGATTATTCATGAACAGTCTCCGGTGTATTCGGATAACCGCCCATTCTGGTGCGATGCAGAGAGTGGGCGGGACTACGGGGAGTTCGCACTACCGGACACACGGAAACCGGCCAGCCTTGCGGCTGCTCCCCATAGCCCCGCTTATTTGATCGGAGGTACGGCAGGCATAAAAAATGCGCCATGTCGGCGCTTATCACGCCGGTGTTTCCGAGAGTGCGAATCCCGACTTCCGATTTTGCGGAAGTGGGGCTAAGGTAAACCGGATTGAAAGGCGCGTCAAGCTGCATTGCCGTGGGGTGCTGAAACAGCACCCCCTTCAGACGGCGGGGGTACGAATCGGATTCGTACCCTTCCGGAAGCCTCGGTTTCAAACCGAACCTTTCCAAACTGCCTTCATCTTCAACCGTCATAACGTAATTTCCTGAGCCATCCGCTGCCAGCCTTTTGCCTGCTGCGCCGCCTTCATCAGAAGCAGACTCAACTCGTTCAGTAGCGTCCGTGCGGGCGCTTCTCCGGCCCCGGAGATCAGGTACATGGCGACTCGTGACCGCAGGCTGGCCACGTCCATTTCCAGATTGTTTTCCGGTTCCGCGGGCGCGATCCCGTGGTGCACAGCTTTCGCCGTGCGGGCAATCGTGAGCGCCAGTTGCGCTGCGTCCGCTGGGGCGAAATCCATTTGCGGATGCCCCAGCAAGCGCACCAAATCGCCGTGTTGGATCACCAGGCAGTCCGTCATCAGTTGGCTTCCGCTGGCACACGGGATGTAGACAGGGCGAGTTTCACTCATTGGGGGATCGCCTCCAGTTGATTCTCGTTGAAGATATGCAGCAGGCCGGGCGGAACGTCGAACTCGAAGACATACCGGAGCGCACCCGAGCGCGTCTGGAACGCCGAAACGATCCAACCCGTGGCTTCGTAGCTCCCGCCGACTTTCCGCGCTCTATCGCCCGTTTTGAGGGGTTGTAGGGTCATGATCTCTCCAGTTGCGCAGCATCTCGGTATACAGAAACCAGCGCGTCGATAAACGGCTGGGCATAGGCGTTGATTTCGATCAGGTCGGCGACTTCGACGGTTTCCTGTTGCCAGACCGACGCGGACCAGCGTTCGGCCTTCCCGGCCGCTTTCATCGCGGCCTGCAATTCGGGAAGGAATGCGGCAAACAGGGCGCGGGCTTCATCCGTGGTGGTCATACGATATGTCCTTCGAGCCAGATCGCGTGATCCGCTGCTTTCTCGCTGTAGCCACCCGCCATCAGTTCCGCTTTTCGCTTCGCCTCAAAGTCTGCGTTACCGGGTTTGTCGGGTTTACCGGGTTTGTTTTGGGAGCCGCTAGGGGAAATGCAACTATTCATATCTACATTACAATTGTTATCACAATGTGACTTTTCTATTTTCTCCCGCGGGGGACTAGGATCAAACCCGGTAAACCCGAAACCCGGTGAATTGGGTTGAAGATCGGCAGGAACCACCTTCCAGACCGCAACGTTCTTACAGGGGTCTTCACCCTTCACAATCCGTAGTCCATTGGCGACCCGGCCCTTGAATTTCAACAGCCACTTCCCCAGCCGTTTGGGTTCGATCTTCTCGGGATCACGCCGTGCTGCAGCCACGTCCAGCAACGCGACCAGCAGATCACCACTCGCCTGCTGGCACACCTCGGCGGCGGTGTAATTGCGTGGCCCCAGGTCATGACTCCAGAGCGACAGGATGCTATGCAGCGCCGACAACACCGGGTCATCGTCTTCCAGGGCGCTACGGGACAGGCAGGGGTCAGCCTCGCCCAGCCAGACCAGCGCGGAACGGATCCAGTCACTCCATTCCTCGAAACTGCCATACGGGGCAATCGGCTGTTTCGGCTTTCCGGCAACGGCATAGGCTCGCAACACGGTCAAGGCGGCGGAGAGCAACCGGGCACGGTGCTTCGGAACCCAGGTGTTCAGGTTGCGGTTGAACTGGCGGGCGTCTGGGCGCTCAACGCCGGGGTCGAGCCGACAGATCAGGACGCGGCGCACCATATCGCCGAGAAATTGCAGGTTGTTGCCCGTGGCGAACAGCGTGAGATTGCAGGGCATTTCCGGGTTCTCCGATTTCCCCAGAATGCGCGGGTTGCACTTCGGCTCGGTGAGCATGGAACAGAGCAGTTCGCCGCCGACCGGGCGTTCAATATTGTCCAGATTGATCATGCTCACACCCGCCAACAGCATGGAGCCTAAGCGTTTTTCGGTCTCCGCTTCGTCCTGCCCTTGCGAGAGCAACGGCGGGGTGCGTCCGGTGGCAATCAGCGCGGCAATCTTGACCAGCAAGCCCTTGCCCGCGCCCATGACCGGCGCATCGAAGGCAAAGAGCGGCGCGGTCTGCAATGACCGGCGCATGATGGCGGTCAAGACCGCCGCTAGGGCGATGGAGAGGCCCATGGCGGGGTCGGCGAACTGGAACTCGCTGTAGGGTTCCTTCAAGACCGCCAGCGCCGCTAAGGCCTCTTCCCGTGTCGGCGCATCCGGTACCGTGACGGGATCGCCGGCATAGTCCACATACAGCCCGCTGGCCGGGTCATAACCGAATTTCATCAGCAGCGAACCGTCGCTGCGCAGCGTGGGACATTCCACGATCCCGGTCAGGACCGGGACCCGCCATTGCCCGGTCTTCGCCAGGTAGGTTTTGGCATATTGCTCAGGCGGGTCAACCGGTTTCCAAGATTGATCTTTCTCGCTGAATCTCCGCCATTTTGCGACCGTGGCAAAACGCTCGGTCAACCAGGGCGCGGTCAACTCACACAGGCGCAACGCCCCCAGCGGCAGCCCGTTCGCTTCTCCGGCGACGGAGTCATGGCGCACCGGACGGACCAGGATACCGACCCGCTGGTAGACGCCGCCCCCAAACAGCAGCTCCGCCTCGGCCTTGTGGACAATCTGCACCAGATCACCGGGGCGGACTTCGATGACACTGATCTGGTCCAGCGCCGTTTCAATTTGAAACTTGAGACGCTCAACGCCGGAATTCCAACGGGTCAAATCGTTGAAGTCCGTCGGCTTTTCCACGTCATAGCGCAGGCTATCCCGCTGGCGCAGCTTCTCCGTTGCCGCCTTGAGTTGCGCCTTGCTGGCATTCGCTCCGGCTTCTTCGTTGATCTCTGTCGGGGTCGGCGTCAAGAAATCCGGGAGACACCAGCCGATGCCGCCGATCACACCCCAGGCTGCCGCTTTTGCCGCCTCCAGACCGGGATTCTTGCCCGCGTTGAAAGCGTCATTGTCGCCACAGATCAGCAACTTGAGACGTGGATAGGCGCGACGAATCGCGATGACGATCTTCGGCAAGTTGCCGGTATCCAACGCCACGATCACCGGCAGCCCGGTGTGTTCAAACAGGCTGGCCCCGGTCGCGTAGCCCTCCACGATCAACGCAGTCCGGGCTTTATGCAGGTCGCCGCCGAGGGTGAAAAACGTCCCGGCTTTCGGGCAGTCCTTAAGATAGGTTTTGTCTTTCCCGTCCTTCGGGTAAGGGTAAATCAATTGCAGGGTTTTCAGTTCGCCGGTGATGTCGCGCAACGGCACGGCCAGCGCGTCTTTGTACAGGCGCAGCCCGTAGGCTTTCACGCCTTTGCGCAACAGGTAGGCATGATCCGCCGGAGCCGGGGTGGCATGATCCCAAATCCACCCGACCTTGCCTTCTGTGCCGCCGTTCTGCGCCCGTTTCTCGCTGGGGCGGGGCATCTGCCAGCCGGCCGCGGTGGCTGCTGCAAACAGGCTGCCAATGCCGACACCGTTCTTATGAAAGGATTTCCAGACGCTTTGCGCGTCGCGTTCCTTGTGCGATGCGCCCTGACTGCCCCATTCATTCCAGAGCAGGTAGCCGGACGGCCCCATTTCGGCATGAATCGCCATGCCTGCCTTAACCCACACCTCCCGGTCATCGGGATTCAGGCAGGCCAGCGCCGAGCGAATCGTGTCTTCGGTGACCGGGGTCATGACGCTGCTCCCCGATGCTCTGCTGCTCCCTTTTTCCACCATTCCTTTTTGTGCCAGGGCAGCGACTCGCGCAACTGTTCTTCGCTGAATTGCTCCTTGAGCTTGTACCAGACCCAGCCGCGTTTATGGTTCTTCTGCCGCGCCAGTTCCAGCAAGCGGTTGTATTCATTCTTGACTTTGATCTTGTTGATGACGAGCGAATCCTCATCAATGAAGATCAGGCTGCCGTCGCTGGCGGTGATCATCTTGCGTTCCTGTTCCTCCCCCGGCGCCAGGCGGTCGCTGCTGTACTCCCCTTGGCAATGCGGACAGACCAGCCGATCATGACTGTCCGCACTCGGCGGCTGGAAGAACGACCCGCAAAATTTGCAGTTGGCGTGGCTACAGGCCGGGCAAATCAACAGCTTGCCTTCTTTACTGAAATCGGCGCTGCTGCGGTCCATCCGCTCGAACTTGCGGGCCATGAACTTGTAGTTTTCGACGATGCCGGACTGCGTGGTGCTGACCCACCAGACCGCGCCCGCGTCCTTTTCCACGAACATCGCGCCACAGCCGGGCAGGAAACAGGCATGGGTTTGTACGACCGTGCGTTTTTTGGCCGCGCCTTGCAGGGTCCAGACCCGCTCGATCTGCGGCGGGCCGTGTTCAATGACATTCCCGGCATGATCCAGAATGATCGCGCCTTGCTTGCCCGGAGCCGTGCGTAAAACGCGACCCACCATTTGCAAATACAGCGCCACCGACTTCGTGGGCCGCGCCAGAATGCAGCAGGAGAGTTCCGGGAAATCAAAGCCTTCCGTGAGAATCTGGCAGTTACTGACCACATCCAGACCGGTCCCGCGCCAGGCACTCAACACGCCCTCGCGTTCCGGCAAACTCATCGTGCCGTCCAGGTGTGCCGCGTTGACCCCAGCGGCTTGAAACTGGGCAACGATATGTTGGCTGTGGGCGACGTTGGCGGCGAACACGATGGTTTTCTGCCCCCTCCCCCATTCCTGCCAGTGGCTGACGATATCGCCGACCAGGGTCTGGCTGTCCATCGCCTCGCCGAGCTGCTCTTCGGCATAATCGCCGCCCCGCGTCTTGACCGTTGCCAGCGCGGCCTTGAGTTGCGCGACCGCCTCTTGTGACGGCCCGAGGCAGGTAGGCGCCACCAGGAACCCGCTGTCGATCAATTCTGGAACCGTCGCGACGTTCAGCAAGTCTTGGAAAATGCTGTCTAATCCCTTGCCGTCGAGGCGCTCCGGGGTGGCGGTCAAGCCCAGCACATAGGCGTCGGGATAGTTCTTCAGCAGGGTCTGATACGAACCTGAGCAGGCATGATGTGACTCGTCAATGCAGACCAGATCCGCGGGCGGAAACTCCCTGCGAATCAACGTCTGGATGCTGGCAATCTGCACCGGCGCATCGGGGTTGCGGGAATGTGGATGCCCGGACAGGACCACGTTGTAGTCCCAAATCCCCAGGTCGCGTAGCTTGGCCGCGCACTGGTCAATCAACTCGCGGCGATGCGCCAGAAACAGGACGCGCTTGCCGACACCAGGCAAATGGATTTCTTGCCCTGAGCCATCAAGGCGCGGGCTTCGGCGATCTTCTCGACTTGATACGGGCGCAGGGACAGGGCGGTCATGCGATCACCGCCCACACGTTAACCCCTCTATTCTTATCCGGCGCGGACACAATCCGTAGCCCTTCCACCAC
>JFJP01027053.1_pt1 | contig 25005 bp, 17 predicted proteins | sample 431651 | NCBI WGS metagenome assembly JFJP01 (sample SAMN02602958, study PRJNA72255) | Microbial mat metagenome, whole genome shotgun sequencing project. | biome: fresh water; feature: sink hole; material: water; isolation source: purple microbial (photo- and chemosynthetic) mats found in...
CAAAGCATCAACTTTATTATTAGAAGAAATTGACATTTGTGTTTAGATTTTATTTCCTTAATTGTTTTTTATTATTGGAAAAATTTTGGCGGAAATCGAATTTAAAAAAATATAAAACCAATTATTTTAGATTTGTTTTTAAAAAATTAAATTTTTAATTCTGATTTTTTTTTCTTTCATTGCAGGAAATATTTTAATTTAGTTTTATTTTACTGTAAATGAATTTTATTATTTTCTAAAAATAAAATAATTTTTTAAAAACAATAAAGTCAAAACTATTTCAATAAACGTTCTAAAACAAGTTTATCTGAAATCGAGCTATTTATCTCCATTAAATTTGCAATTAATTGGTATATTTTCTTATAAAATCCTTTGTAGCTTTCTATGAACTCATATGAGCTGAAACCTAAAACACCACATTATTTTCATTTATCAAGATTGTAAAAAACCTATATGAGCGATGCAGCAAATCATCATGACAAAGCTTGAAAACTCAATGATTTCTTCAGTATTCTTTTGATGGGTTTTGAATAACTTTTTTAAAAAAAATAAAAAAATATTGCATCACAAAGAATTTTAACAATAAAATTAAAAAAAAATAAAAATTCATTCTTAATTTTACTCTAATTATTTGATTGGAATTGAAAAACACAGGAACAATTTTATAATCATAGCAAAACTTCAGGAAGCTTTTTAAATCTATGAAGCAATCCTGTGATTTTTTTATATCTTGTAGCTCATACATCGAAAAAATCTAAGAGCAAAACTTTATAAGGAAAGAAATAAAATTTTACATGTTTTAAAAAATTATGTGATTCAAAAAACAGTCCAACGATGGCATTTTCATAAAGATTGGAATTTTGAAAGAAAATTTGTATTTTTTCGATATTATATTCATATAGTTTAGAGACAAGAGTTTTATATATCGGAAGAATCACTTCATCCATAAATTGTCTAAACTCTTGTCTTTTATCATTTTGTTTCTTTTTTTCTCTTTTTATGATTTCTTTATGGATTTTGTAAAGAATTTCGATAAAGCATTTAAAATCGCATTGTTTCTTTGAAGCGGTTTTGGCATAAATAATTTCAAGAGTTCTGGAAGAATTCTCAAAATCAGGGAAAAACTCATTGCCAAATTTAATGAATTGTCGTAATGTTAAAACATGATTTCCACTGCTTTCAAAACTGAACATATTGAAAATCTTTCTTAGCATTTCTAAATAGAAATAAATGATTTTTTAGATTAAACTTATCAATTTTTAAAAGTTTTACTTTTTTTAAAAATTAAATTATTTTATTTTTTCCAAACATTTCAATTTTTACTTTTGAAAAAGTTAAATTATTTTACTTTAAAATTTTTTTTAAAAATTTTTCCTTTTTAGTTCATTCATCTGAACTCCAATTTTTTTAACTTTTTGTTTTTCTTTTTTTATTTATTTTCACTTTTTTTGGAAATTAATTTTCTTTATTTTTTTCTCTTTTCAATTAAATAAAAATTTTTATTAGTTTTTACTATAGTATTCTATCCCATATAAAGTGGAAATGGTGTTGAAGCAAACAATATCAATTTCAGTGGAGACCTTTATATTGTCGATTTCTATAGAAAAAACTAAGAAAATGATAAAACAGTTTGCATTTTCAAAAAAAATTTACAAACAGGACTGTTTAAACTATTATGATATCCAGCTGATTTTAGTTTATCAGCATTTTCGAAAGTGAACGAAAATTTAATCAATTCCACATTCCTCAATACATCAATATAGAAATCATAGATATCTTGTTTATTATTATTATTTGTTTTTGAGGTTGAGGAGTCTGTAAAGAAATTACATTTAATTGAATTTTTATAATAAGAACCTCTTTTATTTGAAATTATTGGTTTTGAACTTGAATTGTTTTTACTATGAAAACTTTGTGCGTAATTCCTTCTATAATTGATTTTTTTCTCTGTGTTTCCAATGCCTTAAATAAATTTCATCGCTAGTTTCTTCAATATTTTATATAAAAACCTGTTCGTTTATCATCATCAATTTTTTTAATCGTTAATTCATGATAAAACTTCGGAGAAACGCCTCTAATCTTTGGTCCAATGCCATTGGAACTCGGAATATAAGCTTTTTTCTCATCATATTTTCCAGTAATCTTTGAGTTTTCTATCTCAATATTATTACTTTTCTTATTATTTAGATTATGATTCAGTTGATAAGGTTTCGTTTCTTCATTTTCTTCAATAATAACCTTCATTCTTTAAAAACCCAACCTTAATTAAAACAAGTAAAAAAAAACTAAAAGAACCCTTCTAAAGATTGTTGCTTATCATTCTTCAAAAAAGAAGTGTTAGGAGACGCTATATTTTTCTCAATGAAATTTAACACTTTTTTCTCACTGCTAATTGCTGAAAGCTTGCTCGGGGAACTATCTTTGCTGTTTATCACAGATTTTCTGGTTCTGAAATCGTTTAATTTGAGCTTAAAATTCCCTTTATCAGCAGAAAAACTCAATGATTTTCTGGAAGCTTTTTCGTTGAAGAGATTCTTTTGTGGGCTGTCCTTATTATACTCATTTTCTATGATAGATCCTTTATAACTATTAATCGGAGAATCCAATAAAGAAGTTTCTTTTAATTCTGGCTGATTATTTGTATTATTTAAAGGCTCTTGATTTTGAATTGAATCCTTGGAAATTGAAAGGTCTAGATCTTTTATTATATTGGATTTGCCTTTGGAAGGGTCATCCACTAATAAATTCTCTATACTCGATCGTAGTTGGGTATTTAATTTGAGCGCGACCTTTGAGGATCTTGAGATCAGTTTAGGAGCTTTGAAGTCATAGGTTACAGAATTGTGAACCTTGGAAAGTCTTTTTAAATTGGCGAAGTTAGGGGGGTTTATAGGAGAAGCTGTCTTGATAGAAGAGCTGAGTTTTGATGACATTGATGTGTAAAAATGATTGAAAAATAAAAATAACTGAATATTTTTGTAAAGTTTGCTGTTTATTTTTCGTTGTTGTAAAATAATTTTTTTATTTGAATAAGAGAAATTTGAAAAAATGTTTATTTGGAAAGTAATTCCATCTCTTCTTAAAAATTTTCTTGCTTTTCAGAAGAAAAAAAAAAAAAGTTTTCATTGAAATTTTTTCTAAAAAAAATTTACTTTTAAAAATGAATCGAAAAATTTGAAAAAAAAATGTCCAAATTTAATAAAATTTTTCTTCTTCTTTTTTCAATTCTAATCCATTTTCCGAAAACCTTGACTATCACATATATTGACCCCAATGCCATTCTTACACTTCAACAAGGAACCAGACAAAACCCTTTTTCATCTTTATTCTTTGCTTTAAATCACATAATTTCATCAGAAAACCTCGTTTATTTCAAAAACACAAGCAATTTTATCAACGAAACCTTAGAAATATCTCTTTCTGAGCATAATTTCGTGATGAAGCCTGAAAATGCCTCAATTTTGATTTATATAAACGACAAATTTTTAATTTCTATCGAAAAGAACGTGACATTTGGTTTTGAAAATTGTGAGTTTACGTCAAAAAATAACTCTTTTACACAATTCAGCTTCAAATCAACAGGAAATTCATCCTTTTATTTCAAAGTAAATGAATTAATCACAAACACTAAATACCAAAATAATTAATAATTTTTTCATTTAGAACTGCAATTTCATTGATCTCAGCTTCATTTCACAGACAACCCCGCTCATTTCATTTATTTCTAATGCCGAAACACTGTTTTTCCTTCTTGAAAACGTTCTCATAAAAAATGTGATATTCCCTATAAATACAAATTTTATCTCAAAAAATTCAAGCTCAAAAACCTTCAAGTTTTCAAATATAACCCTTGAAAACTCTTATTTAAACAGCTCGATTTTCCTTCAATCATTTTCTTCTGTGACTTTATGTGAAAACCTCAATTTTTTCTCGAATAATTTGACCGCAAACTCCTATTTTTTTCTTTCAAATGATCAAATAAACATCACAAACTCAATTTTTTCTTCCAATTTCCTTTCAAATTCCACAATGATTTCCCAACAATTTTCCAATAAAATTGATACTCTAACACTTTTTGAATCAAATGAATTTTTTTCTAATTTATGTGAGAAAAACAATGATATCACAATCTATTTTCTTTTGATAATTTCTGTATCGAATTCCCCTTTTCTTTTAAATTCTTCAATTTTCTCACATAATTTTTGCAGATCGCCTTTTATCTTAATAAACCAGACATTTCATTCAATTTCCTTCAAAACTGTCAGTTTTCTTGATAATTATTCAACAAAACTTGTTCATTTTTTCATTAATATGAACCTTTTTTTCGATTCTCTTATTATTCAAAACACAAATAATTCACCAAATCCTTTAGAAACAGAAGATCTTTCTTTATTTCTAATAGAATACGCAGGTTCATGTCTCTTTTTCGAAACAATCCTCAATCTAACCATCATAAATAGCATATTTTCTGACAGTTTTTCCACAATTTTGCCAACAATCCTCTCTTTTCAAGAAAATATCCAACTTTTAAGACCATTTCTTCTATCTTTTAACCAGAAAACCCCAATAATATTGATAAAAAACACGAAATTTTTGAACAATTTATTTGATTATTCTGATAAAGAATTCCCAAATAAAGACCAAGGCTGTTCAATTACCAGTACTTCTATCGCTTTTCTCACAATAAAAGACTCTTTATTTCTAAATAACAGCTTCAATATCCCTAATAACCCTAGAAAAGGGGGTCCTGGCTTGAATATAAACAAAGAAGAAGCTTCTCTTTTACTTGAAAATTGTCAATTTCTTCACAATCAAGCCAATTTCCAAAGCAATTCTCTCTTTTTTCTCGGTTATAACATTACGATAATTTCATCGAATTTCTCGCAAAACAAGGAATATTCACAAATAAACGTGAAATTAACAGGAGGAGTCTATATGATATTTACACATGCTTTTCTATTTAATTGTACTTTTTCTTCAAATAGAGGCTATAATGGAGGTTTATCAATATCTTTAGGTCCTTTTTCTTATCAAATCCTCACAATAAACCTGACAAAATTCATTGATAATTGGGCTTCTTATACAGGAGCTGGCATAAATTTCGATGAAACTGGCTTGAATCGTACATGTATGATCTCAGACAGTGAATTTCTATCAAATTATGCTGATAATTATGCTGCAGCGGTCTTTATTTTCGGTGCTGGGGTCACTTTATCCACAAATATCAGTTTTTTCTCTTGTATTTTCGATAATAATGTAGCTGTTTGGGAAGGTGGGGCCTTTAGTATATGGCTTTATTACCCTTTTTATTCTATTTTCTTTTATGAATGTATTTTCAATGGTTCCAGATTAATTGGAAGTGGGAATTCGATCATGGGAGCTTGTTTAGACTTTTGGGGGGATTCCTCATGGATAAAAAGCGATGATTTATCAATTATAAAGACTTTTTCTTGTGTTTTTAACAATAGTTTTTCTTTTACAGGAAGTGGTTTATATATAGTAACAGCAGTTTATTACGATTTCAACACGACTTTTAACATGAATTTCGCTGCTAAAGAAGGCGGGACGATACTTCTGAGTGATAATTCACAGATCTATTTGAATTATACAAGGATTCTTTATTCAAAAGCATTGTATTCAGCTGGAGGCATCGGAGGTAAAGAACAAGTAAAGGTGTTTTTATTCAATGTAGTTTTTATGAATTGCAATGCGAAAAGTGGTGCTGGTGTTTATTTAGATTCCAATTCTTTGTTATTCGCTGATAATTTGACTTTTTCACAAAATGAAGGAGAAGTAGGGAGCGCTATTTTGATCAGAAACACCAATAATCTCATCAGTTTTCTGAATAATAGCAGATTTATGAACAATACTGGCAGTTATTCAGTGATACAAATAGAATATTCCACCTTATTTATGAAGAATTCTATGTTAGAATACTCAAATGTAGCATGCTTTTCTACATATTCTTCAATACTTTTTCTATATAATTTCGTATTTCAGTATAATTACTGTATAGATCAAATAACAGGCTGTGCTTTTTTCATCAGAGAAAGCTCGAATATTCTTTTATTTGATTCACAAATGATGAATATACATGGCAAAAATGTAGGTGCTTTTTATATCGAGTTTTCTTCTTTGAAAATCTATAATAGTTCTTTTAGAGAATGTTTTTCAGAAAGTACTGGTGATATTATTTCTAGCACTTTTTCCAATGTTTTTCTTGAAAACATTTCTATAAAAAACTTTGTGACAACACCTTTTGATTTGAAATTCTCAGGGTTTTCGATAAAAGAAAGCGAGATTGACAATGAAATGAATAGGATTTTAGGCAGTGTTATTCAATGTTTTGATTGCGAGACTCTATTGATAGAATCGACAAATTTCTATAGAATTAATTCCACAGGAAAAGGTGCTGCAGTTTATCTAGAAAATAACGAGGTTTCTACATTGAAATCACAAAGGATTATTGTGAATAATTGCAGTTTCAAGGGGTTATTATCTGAAAACGGTGGTGCTTTTTATCTGAAAAACATCAATATTTTGATATATAACACAAATTTTTACGGAAATTCTGCTAAAAATGGTGGTTCTATCTATTTTTCCTGTTTATCGGATTTTCTTTTGAATTGTTCTATAAATTTGATTAATAATAGCTTTATTTCCAATATTGCATCAATCGAGGGAGGAGCTTTGAAATGGGCTGGTAAACGGCCTGAAAATATCCCTCGAAACTTTTTTCAAAATAATCAAGCGATATACGGTCCAAATATCGCAAGTTTTCCTGTCCGTTTCGGGGTTTCTCTTATCCAAAAATCTGATAATAAAACAATTTATGATAGTTTATTGAACGATTCTCAAGCGTTTTACGTTCCAAATCAACAAAGCGGTGGGAAATTCAAACATAATCTTTTTTTTTATTTCTTGGATGAAAACAATGAAAAAATCAAAACAATACCTATGGATTACCTCAAGATTGATATCTATAAAGGTGTGATTCCTTTGGGTTTTCTGAATAATTCCTTTATAAATCTTACACATGATGAATTTTACAAAGGAAATTCATCAGTGATTTTTGGTGAAACCTTCCAAATAATCAATCAAATGACTTCTAGTTTCCTGATATCAGATTTGACCTTAATAGGAACCCCCACTACTGTGCTATATCTTCAGATTTCTACTATGTATACCAAAATAAATCCAGAATTTAAATCAAATAAATATATCAATAACCCACATGATCTGAATATTGAATCAACTGATGAATATTTCTTTATTTTACCAGTTGTTCTCAGTGAATGTTTACCAGGTGAGATTTACAATGCAACTGATAACAAATGTGTTGAATGTGTGGCTGGTAAATATAGCTTTAGTCCAAGAGATCCTTTAGATTTTCAGATGCCAAGCCAATGTTTAGCTTGTATTGCAGAGAGTTCTTGTCCAGGTGGCTCAATAATTGTTCTTAATGAAGGATTTTGGAGAAAAGACAAACTATCGAAAAATCTGTATAAATGCAATTGGAACTCTAGGAGCTGTTTAGGGGGCTATGAGAGTGCTTGTGCTGAGGAATATGTAGGATGTTTATGTGAGCGTTGTTCAAATGAACGTAATGTGACTAGATCAAAGAACTTCATGGATTTATGCCAAGAATGTCCAAATTTAGCTGTTAATATTATAATAGAAATTATTCTTTTGGTAATATTAATTATATGGGTTTTGATTTGTGATAAGATTTATCAAAACACAAAGGTTATGAATAAAGAGTTCAGGTTCTTGGTAAAGCTTTTGATTAATTATTTTCAGTTTATTTATGTATCTGGCAGTTTTAATGTACAATTACCCATTGCTATAAAAGGTTATATCAGTGTTTTCGAGGTTTATACGTTGATCACAAAAAATTGGATCAATTCAGGATGTGTCTTCTCTGATTTGCAATTAACAGAAAACCCGCAATTTGCGCATTTAATTGCAGGGTATTGTTTCATTGCTCTGATCTTTCTCTTTACATTTATCTTGAAAATCCTGATTTTTTCGAGAAAAAAAGAAGACATAGCATCAAATCGAGCTCAAAAAGCTGATCTTTTTATCACAATCTGCTATTTATTCAATGGACCTATTCTATTTCTTGCTTTACATAGCCTTAAATGCATTGAGGTCGAAGGTAAACTTTATTTAGAATCTTCTCCTGATTATGAATGCTATGGGATTGATCATATCCTTATTCTAGTGTTCGTTAGTTTTCCATTAATTCTATTTTTTGCAATAATTTATCCTTTAGTAATAAAAATGCTTTATTTGAGCAATGGAGTCCATAATTTACCTTATAAATACAGAAAAATCTGGAATATTGGTTATATAAGAGAATCTAAAAAAATATATTTCGAGTTTCTTTTGTTGGGAGTTAAGTGTGTTTTAATTGGAAGTGTGGTCTTTTTCGAAAAGGATAATATAAAGAAATCTATCACTTGCTTCTTTGTTTTATTGATGTTTACACAAGCTATTTTGATTGTGAAACCTTTTAAATATAAATTCTTTACACTAATGTCAATTTTAGCCTGCACTGCCGTTAGTTCAATTTATTTGTCACTGATTCTTTATTACAGCGAATCTTCATCTCCAAAGACAAGACTCGCATTTGTGACGCTTATGCTGATGCTTAATACTTTGTTCGTTGTTCTACTATTTTATTATATGATAAATGCGATAACGAAGAAAAATAAAAAGAAAATAATGAGAAAAGGTTATTTTTTAATTAAAATTTAAAATTATTTAATAATTTTTTTTAAGAATCGATTTTGGATATTTCGTATGATCTCAGGTTTAAAGTTTGTAAGACATTTGGCTCAACATCGATTGAAAAAAGAGATAGAGATCGGATTTTTCTTAAGAACACGCCTCTAGATTTTACGTTGCCGCCTCGAGAATTATCACAGCCTCCGGAATTTCGTGAAGAAGAAAAGATTTAAAACAAATAATTTTTAATATGAATTTTATTTTGGTTGTTTCAAGAAAAAAAAAATTTAATTAAAAAACACCAATTTATTTTAGTTGCATAAAAAAACATATCATTTCATTAAAAAAAAGTTTAAATAAAAATCAAACAATGGACTCCAAAACCATCAACCTTAAACTTCTTCACTCCTTATGCTTAGGAATTCCCTTGAGTCCTCTTCCTCCTCCGTTACAATCCTTAGACCCAACCCTTCCCCATGCCCCTCCCCGTCAGCCCTCTCTTTCCCAATCAGACAAAATCTTAGCTTTAATCAACTCATTGCGATATTTTCCGAAAGAATTTCATGCAGAACTTGCTCCCGAATTCCTTTCAGAATTAGAAACCTATGGGCATATCTATATGTATAGATTTCGTCCAATCCATTATGAAATGAAAGCATATCCAATAGAATATTACCCAGCAAAGAGCCTGCAAGTTTCTGCTATACAAATGATGATCATGAACAACCTTGATAAAGAAGTAGCTCAGTTCCCACATGAATTAATAACATATGGTGGTAATGGCAGTGTTTTTTCTAATTGGGCTCAATATCATCTCACAATGAAATATTTATCAGAAATGTCAATAGAACAAACACTTGTAATGAATTCTGGGCATCCACAAGGCTTATATCCAAGTCATTCAATGGCTCCAAGAGTAGTTATAAGCAATGGAAATATGATCCCGAATTATTCTTCAAGAGAAAATTATGAATTGCATTATGCCCTCGGTAATACAATTTATGGTGAAATGACTGCAGGAAGTTATTGTTATATAGGTTCCCAAGGAATAGTTCATGGCACCACGATTACTTTATATAATATGGTCAGGAAATATATGAAAAAAAACGTGTTGAAAGGGGTGGTTTTTGTGACATCAGGCTTAGGAGGAATGAGTGGAGCTCAGCCGAAGGCTGGAGACATTTGTGGTTGCATAACAGTTATTGCAGAAGTGAATGAACGTGCTTTGGATAAAAGAGTTAAACAAGGCTGGCTTAAAGAAAAATGTGTGACTTTGGAAGAGACAATAAAAAGAATAAAAGAAGCTAGAGCTACGCAAGAGAAAACTAGCATTGGTTATTTGGGAAATATTGTAGATTTATGGGAAAAACTTGCAGAAGAAAAAGAATGTTTAGTTGAACTTGGTTCTGATCAAACTTCTTTACATGATCCTTTTGGAGGAGGTTATTATCCAGCTGGTCTCATTTATGAGGAATCCAATGAACTAATGAGAAAAAACCCTGTGTTATTTAAAGAAAAGGTGCAAGAGAGCTTGAGAAGACAGGTTGCAGCTATCAATAAAATGGCGAAAAAAGGGATGATTTTCTGGGATTATGGCAATTCTTTTCTTTTAGAAAGCAGCAGAGCAAACGCTGATATCTGGCTGACTCCCGAAAAGAAATCCTTTAAATATCTATCTTATTTTGAAGCAGTGATGGATGATCTTTTCGCCTTGGGGTTCGGACCTTTTCGATGGATTTGTACAACAGGTCTTGAAAATGATCTCCTTCAAACTGATAAAATAGCTGAAGAAGTTATCAGTTCTTTATTAAAGGACTGTCCAAAAGAATTAGAAAGACCTTATCTTGATAATCTGGAATGGATAAAAAATGCCCATGAAAATAAACTGGTTATCGGTTGTCAAGCTAGAATCCTTTATGCGGATGCTGATGCTAGAATTCTTATTGGATTAGGCTTTAATAAAGCTATTGCCAAAGGAACGATCAAAGGCCCTATTATATTAAGTCGAGATCATCATGATGTGTCAGGAACTGATTCACCTTTTAGAGAAACATCTAATATTAAAGATGGCTCGAAATTCACTGCTGATATGGCAGTACAAAATGTGATTGGAGATGCTATGAGAGGGGCTACATGGGTGGCTTTACATAATGGAGGAGGTGTTGGATGGGGAGAAGTTGTGAATGGGGGGTTTGGACTTGTGGTTGATGGAAGTGAAGAAGCAGAAAAAAAATTAAGGATGATGCTGTTTTGGGATGTGAACAATGGAATTGGTAGAAGATCGTGGAGTGGAAGTGCCAATGCTGAGTTCAATATTAAGAGGCAGATGGAGAAATGCGCGGAACTGAAGGTTACGGTGCCAGTGCATGCTGATGAAGAATTAATTAAAAAAATAGTTGGGGAAATTGGGAAATAAAGAAAATATTCATGCAAAATATTAGAGAAAAAAAAAATTAGGAGTTTTTTTTGGGAAAAAAACAAAGTTTTTAAAATATTTTAAGAAAATTTTTAGGTCAGGTTTTAAAAATTATTTTTTTTCGAAATTTATGAGGAAAATAGAATATAAACAAAAAAACTTACGTTGAGAAGCAGATTTTATGAATTAATTAAAAAAAAAATGAAAACGAAAATGCTTTGTTTTAAACCTTTTTTTCATTTATTAACAAGAAAATTATTGTAAAAAATCTCACAAAGAAAGAATAAATATAAAAAACAAAGTTTTTTTGCAAAGTGAAAAAAGTAAAGTGACTATAAAATAGAAATTTTTTAATAAAATTTAAGGGTTTTTTGCCTGAATATTGATTATAAATATTATAAAAAAATAAAAAATCATCATGGGCTGCCAAAAACAAGAAAAATGATTTGTTGAAATCACGAATCTTTAAAGTTTTATGGTAGAATCTGAAATCTTAAAATTCAGGTAGAAAATCAAAACAAAAAGCCCTTGACACAATTCTTTGTTAATTTCACCAGAAAAATTGAAAATTTTTGTCAAAATCTGAAATAAAATCATCAGAAAAAAATAAAATTTGAAAATTTTTGCAAATAATAAAATATTTTGGAAATTTTCTCAAAACAAAGGCATTTTGCCAATAAATGGAATATAAGTGTTATTAAACTCAATTTAGTATTTTGTTCAATAAAGCAAACTAAATTGGCAAGGTTATTTTCGATTAGGCAGTAATAATTTTTTTTAAATAATACAAATGAAATTTAATACATACTATCGAAGATGCTCTTAAAAAAAAATTTTGGTAAAAAATCCAAATTTTGGAAATCTAACTCAAAAATATTATAATTCATGCTGCATCAAAAATGAAAGAAAGATTGTTTTGTGAAATTTTGCCTAAAAAACTTATTTTTTCAAACATTTCACTACTTTTTAAAAAAAAAGAAAATTTAAATAAAAGAAAAACTTTTAATATGAAAAATGACTATTTCCACAAAAGATTGGCTATTTTTTGGGGCAGTTTTACGTCATTTTTAATTAAAAAACAAAAATAAAACTTTTTTGCTTTTATTCTTTCAAGCCCACCATTTTACCAAGCATTTCTTAAATAAACAAAAAAATTTTGAAAATCATTTTTAAACTTTTGAAAAAATATTGGGATGCTTTCACAATAAAAAAAAAAAAATATAGCGAAATTCAAATGTTAAGATTTTTTAATTAGATAATTTTGAGTTCTTTTAGCCCTTCACCCAAAAAAATTTTTCTTTCCAATGTGAATTCAAAAAATAAGTTTTCTTCTTCAACGTTACAAACCCGAAAAATTGGCAAAAACTGTCTGGTGAAGAAAGAGATGATAGCAAAAACTTTAGAATGGCGAAAAAAATTTAGAGGGATTTAAAGAATCTAAGCGATTTTTTTGGGAAAGAAAAAATTGAAAAGTTTTTAGATTAAAGGTTTTAAATAAACTTATAAGTTTTTTAGAAATTTTCGTGGAAAATCAATGATTTCTTACGTTTAATTTAAAAGCTTGACGTAAAACTAAATTTTTTTTTTCATGATATATATACAATGATCTGAAATTCATTTATTATTTTAAACTATTATTCGATTTAAAGCTCAGAAAAAGATCTCAAATTTTTTACCTAGTATGCAAGACCTTCCTTTCATCTTCAATTTATCATCTAAAAGTATACACTTTCTTTATTTGTTCGATTATATAATCAATATTATAGTGTCTCCCTCTAATCAAATCCTATCAACCTCAACAAATGGCTCTTCAAAATTACTTATTATTGCCAACATTCAAAAAATCCAATCTAATACAAATTCTTTCACAATCCCTTCTCTTGTTTCAAATCCTAGCATAAACTTGCAAAGCTTTGAAAACATCATGTCAAAGGATCAAAGCCTAAATACCCTTTTGGAAATACAAGATCTCAGAGAACCCATCACAGAAGACCAGACTTTTGGTTCAGAAATCTGGTGTGGAGAAGCCAAATATATCGGTGGATTCAAAGAGAATCAAAAGCAAGGTTATGGCACTCTTCAATTCAAAGATGGGCTCTATTATAAAGGCCAATTTCAAAACGATAACATTTCAGGCTATGGCATAGCCTCCTGGCCTGATAAAACCTATGAAGGTTTTTGGAAAAACAATCAAAAACATGGAAAAGGCAAAGAAAGTTACAATGATGGCAGAATTTATATAGGCGAGTTCATTCAAGATAAAAAAGAAGGCTTTGGAGAGTTCATTTGGACTAATGGGTCCTCTTTCAAAGGGTTTTTCCTCAATGGAAAACAACATGGACAAGGAGAATTTATCAATCAAAGTGGAGTTTCTAAAAGAGGAGTGTGGGAAAATGGCAAAAGAATCTCTTGGATTGAAGAATCGGCTCAAATTTTCCAAAAAATCAGCCCAAAAGAAGAAAAATGCATTTCTTCCAGCGGTTCATTAAAGGAAGGGAGAAAAAATTTATGCCAAGAAAAAAATTCAAAGATGTTTGCCGCCTAACCAACCATAGAGCAAGAAGAATAATTAGTATATATTGCTTAACTTGCCTTTGTTTTTGCCATTGTTTTTTCGTTTTTCATAATATTCTCTTCTAAAAAATTAAGTTTTTCATTATTTATGAGTTTAGTTTTAATATTTTCAATTTTAAAAATATGTTTCTTTTCAATTTTTTCCAAATAACTAAAATATTCGAGTGTTTGTAGGAAAATAAGAAAAAAGATTTTCTTATTCTTGTTTTTTTAAAAAAATAATGATGAAATTTTCATGCATTTGAAGAAAGAAAAATGAAGTAAAAAAACAAACAAAAGTTTGTAAAAAGAAATTTAAAAAAGAAAAAAAACAAAATTTTTTTTTTAAATTTTTTAAAAATTTTTGCTTTGTTTGTGAAAAACAACATCTTTTTTTTTTGACAGACTATTTTAATCATAAATTTTTTTTTGATCAAATTTGATAAAGCACATTTGAAAAAAAAATTTGAAATGAATTTCAAATATATAATTGTTGTTTTCTTTCTAGAAAAAAATAGATTATTTATCATTAATATAATTTTGTTTGATTTTCAAAAATTTAAACAAAATCGTTTCTAAATAACTATAAATTTCTTTTTAAATTTTTCTCTAACCAAAATACCTAAAAATGGAGATTATAAGACCCTATACCTGCTTTCAAATTTTTCTTGATTTTCTTTTAGCAATAATTCAATTGGCAGACACTTTTCTTGATTTGTTATATTTCTTCAAACTATCATTTTATTCTGAACTCTTCCATTTTCTAACCATTGGATTCTTATGCTTGAACCCTTTATCTCAATATATCTATGCTAATTTGCGTTTATGTTCTTATGAAGGGTGTTTTAAAATTTATTTATGGTATAAAAAATATGGATTTTTTTACGAGAAGATAAAAATCACTGATTGTGGATATTTTTCTCAAATAACTGCACATGCTTCTGAAATCAAGCTGATTTTACTTTATTTATTGGCTCCTGTGGTTCTTGCTCTTTTGTTCGTTAGTTTGCTGGCAAATATGGCTTATGTGATTTTGAATTGGGCTGTATCGATGTTCTTTTACATATTTTCTATTCTTTTTATTACAATGATATCAACATTTTTTTGCATTTTAAAGCTGGATTTGATTTTATATCCTGCTTGCACTGAAATAGTAGCTGTTTTTTACTTTATCAATCCTAAAAACGCGAAGACAACTGATGAAAAAATGCTATTTACAAAGAAAGTCTGCATTTTTTTGCAGATTTTATTTGAAACTATTCCTTTGTTAGTGATTTTTATCATAAATGATAATGAAATGAACTATTTCGCTGGTGAGGATCTCTTTACAAAGGTTGTGATTTATTTGAATTTCGGATTATCTGGGGCAAATTTTGCACTGACTCTTTCACAAATTTTATTTTTGAGGAAATATGTAAAAGTTGCGAATAGTCCTTATGAAAAAATTCTAAGGGGAAGCACAAATCCTAATTTTAATTTGAGCAAGAAGGAAACTGAAATTATGGTGATACAAAGCTTGGATCTCATACCAGAGAAAAAAACCTCAAATGATTTGATTTTCGATGAAAAAAAAAACTTCAATTGAAGGATGATTGAACAAATGGATAAATGAATGCTGTTTTTAAAATATATTTATTTTTTTGTTTGAAAAACATTAATTATTTTTGTTTTCGAGCGTTTTTTTTTTTCAAATAAAGAAAATCTCAAAGTGTTTTTATATTGAAGAAATTCAAAAAACATAAAAATTTTTTAGAAAAAAAATATTCACAAATTCTTAATAGTTTCAAAAATGTGAAAATTAACAAATTTTATTAAAAATCACAAAGTTTTTTTCTATTAAAAAAAGGAAAGCTTCTTCGTCAATCTCATAATCCCGATAATATCATTAAAAAACTCTTCATAAAAAAGAAAAATGTTTTCAAATCAACAAAATGAACTCGACTTTGATGACGATGACGAAATCCCTGAAAAAGACGATTTTTTTGAGAAGCAAAATGCCTATGAATTTTCTATGCGACTTCCTGCAAAGGCACACATCTATAAAATCGAAGTAAAAGCTCATTATAAATAAATTCACCCAATACATACTAAACATAATATTTCATTTAGCAAAGCATCAAAGACGTTGAAAAAGATCTCGTTATTAGTTCAAATGATTTAGATGTTATAACGGGAGAAATTAAAGTTAATCAAATAAAAAACAAAGAGTTTTTAGAGAAATTTTCTCGTGATTTTTATCCTGAAATTGCGAAATTAAGTAAGGAAGTTAGAAGAATTATTGCGATTGAAAATAATGATTTGGAGGTTTTAAAAAAACAAGCACATCAATTGGCTCAAGAAAGAATTAAATTGCAAAATGATACACTTGTATTGGAAAATAAAGTTGTTGAAACGGATAAGGATCTGGGGTTTAAATATCAAGTGGATGCTAAAAAAAATTGAATACTATAAATAAATTTGATATTTTTTTCTAAAAAATTTGTTTTTCAAAAAAGAGAGGTTTAAAATTTTTTCTTCTGCAATACAATCAAAAATGCAAAGAAATTTTTTTGTTTTTTATATTTAAGAAACAAATGGAGATCGAAATTTTGTTATATAAAATCATTCATTTTTTTAAAATTATATCATAAACTTCAAATCCATGATTTTTACTTCCCAAAGAAAAATCTTTGAGCTTTTACCTTTTTTAAAAAATCCAGTTTTTAATTCATTCATTCATTCAAACAAAAAAAAAAAATCTAATTTTTAATTTTTTTTACTTTCTCCCAACTAAATCTTCTTCTCCCCCAACAATGTTTTCCTTTTCTCTCCGCCGCCACCTCCAATTCCTTCAGCTCCAGCTCCAAATCCACCTCCATTCTTTTCATCTTCATCTTGATAGCTTATTCTAGTAACATTGGAGCTAATGAAGCTCGTGGCCCCTCTATTATGTCCAAGATCTTTCAAATTGCTTAAATTCTGTGAAGAAGCATTAAGATTCTTTTGCACTTTCTCAATGATAATGGTATTATTGATTTTTCTGATACTTTTAGCTTCATTCTTCATCTTCTCATTCTCTCTTAAAAGCGATTCTTTCTTCTTTTCAAGTCTCAAAATACTGTCACTTAGATCATTTTTCTCAGTAACAAGATGATCTTTTTCAATATTCCATTTCGCCCTTTCCTTCTCATGTTCAAAGATCAAACTACTCTTATTATTCTCATATTCTCTCAATCTTTCTTCAATATCCGCAATTTTCCGTTTCAAATTCTCTCTTTCTTTATCGAAAATCATCTGATATTCTTTTATCTTACTATCCCTTTCTCTTTTAATCTCCTCAACTTCACTCATCAGTCTTTTCTCATTCTCCACAAGCTCTACGATCTTCTTTTCATTTAGAACCTGATTGCCTAATTTTCCATGCGTATCCAACATTAATCTATCATTCAAAGCTTTCAACTCCTTCTCTAATTTTCTAATTTTATCCTCATAATCATCACAACCCCCATGGTTTTTTTGATTCAAATCATTGATCTGAGTCTGATATTTCTTCTCCAAAGCCAATAGCATATCAGTCATATTCGAATCATTTTGATTCTTTTCATTATTGCGAGCCCTTTGTAAATTGTCTAATGTCGTTTCGAATTTACGCATTGATTCAGCTAAATCATTCTTTGCTTGTTCTCTTTGTTGTTCAAGAAAATTGAATTTAGCTTCCCATAGAGCTCTATCTTTATCATAAAGTGCTAAAATCTCGTTTTTTTCACTCTCGAATTGAAGACACAGTGCTTTGTATTTCTCCAAATCTAATTGTAATGGCCTTTTATCAGTTTCTTGAGAGTCTTTGTATTGGGAAATCTGGAGATTGTAATGATGAATTTGAGTTTCGAATTTAGACTCGATTTCACTGAGACGGGCTTGTAATTGCTGGTTTTTCTCAAGAAGAATCGCCCGTTCACGCTCGAGATCGTTGAGTTTCTTCACGTTTGAAGAATCGGAGTCTTTGGCATTTTTCTTGAGTTTTTCGTGACGCTGCTCGAGATTATTCCGTTCTTCAACGATTTGAGTGAGTCGTTCGTGATGCTCGTGGACGATTTCTTCTTTTAATCGCTCTTTTTTTATATTAAAAAAAAAAAAATGGAAAATTAAGAAGGAAAGCAAATTAAATTTTATTTTATTTTCAGTAAAATAAACAAAATTTTAATAGAAAGAAAAAAAAATGAATCGAAATTCAAAAAATTTCATTAAAACTCATTCGAATTTATAACAACTTTCGAACAAAAATTACCTATTTTCTCTTCATAACTTCTGATCGCATCTTCCAGCGCTTTCTGAAGTTCTTGCAACTTGCTATTCAGGAACTCAATCTAATTAAAAATTAATACAAAAAGAATGTTCCATATGCTATTCAATAATTACCTGTTGAGTAGCCAATGCCGCATTTTTTTCATAATTGATTTTTTTATCAAGATATTCATCTGATAAAGCTTGTAATCTATAAAAAAATCAAATAAAACCCTTTTCTTTATCTTTTCTCAAACCTTTTTCGTAAATCCTCAAGCTTATTATTCAAATCAGCTTTCTCTTGAGCCCATTCACCTTTCAACCTTTCAAAAGTCTCATCCTTTCCATCTAAATTTCTCATTAATTCATTGATTTTCTGATGTAAATTCGACACTTCATTCTCCTTATTATTGATATCTTTATTCAAAATTTCAATTTTTTCCAATAAAGCATTCCTTTCATTTGCCCAAACCCCTTGTAATTTCTCGATTTCTTGCTTAGAATTCTCCTTTTCCTTTGCTAAATCTTCTTTGGTTTCCATTAGTAATTTCTCTAGATTTTCTAAGGCTTTTATTCGTAAATTGAGCTCATGTTCATATTGTTGAACCATATTCTGCAATTGGCCTTCATTTTCCTTCATTTCCTCCTTTAAATTCCTTAATTCCTCTTCGAATCCATTCTGGATTTCAATGATTTTCGTTTCATATTCTTCAATCATTTGTGAATTTTTTCTTTCAGATCGTTCTTTATCCTCAATGATTTTCTTCTCTAATCTCGTTCTTTCTAATTCATAAAGATCTTTCAAATTTTTTAAATTCTCCTCAAATTTCGCCTGTAAAGTCCGAATCTCAATCAAATGAGCCTTGCGAAGATCTTCAGTCTCATCTTCCAGTAAATGAAGCTATATAAGGAAAAAATCTAATAAAACTTGCAAGAAATATTCAACCTTTATCAAGTATTTCTCTTCAATATCTTTCATTGTTCTCACTTTATGTGAATCAAAGCTCTTCAAATCAGAAGAAAGCTTTTGTTTTAACAATTCAGCCTGTTCTAAAGCTTCTTTAAGGCTTTCTATCTCTTTTTTATAGTCATTTTCTGCGATTTGTGCCTTTAATTCGATTTCATTGAGTTTTTCATTGAGGATTTCCATTTGTTGAGCATGGGCTTTTCTCATATTTAACAGCTCTTGTTCAAAAAGTTTTTTCTCATTCAAATGATTTTCTTTCATATCAAGGATATCTTTCTCTGTGATCAGCGATTTATTCTCTGATAACATCATTTCAAAGGCTTTTATAGTGGCTTCATGGGCTTTTTTTATCTCAAGAAGCTGTTCTTTTGTGTCTTTTAGGTCACTTTCTGAGAAATCCAGTTTTTGTTGAAGAATTGCACGTTCTTTATTAAGGCCTGATTTCACTTCTAAAAGCTATAAAAAAACAGAGGTTTTTCTTTATAAAAAAATCAAAGGAAATATAGAATTTTCTATAAAAAAAAAAAAATCAAATGAAATTCAACTCCTTCAGATTTTTTCTTTATAGTGCTTTCATATTCTTCTAATTTCTTCAGCAAAGTCTCGTTTTCTTCTCCCAGATCCTTCTTCAGCTTATTGTATTTCTCTTGATCTTCCATTTGAATTTCACTGATTTGCTTCATCAAAGCATCAATTGTTTTATTCGCATCGGCAATTGATTTCTTCAAAGTTTCTTCCCTTTTCTCATAATTCTCTTTATAAATCGTATGCTGCTGATTATTACCATTGATTTCTCTCTAAAAAACACTTTAAAAACTATTTAATTCTTACTAAGAAAAACCTCATAATCATCTATTTTTTCATTCAATTCGACAATTTTCATTTGATAAGTTTTATTAATTCCTTCTAATTTTGCATTGTTTTCTTTCAAATCGACGTTATTTTTTGTGTTCATTTCATTTAACTTTTCTTCTAATTTCTCATTTTTCTCTTTTAATTCCTCGAAAGACCTTTCTAAATTCTGGCTTTTCATTGCTAATATTGCTTTTTCTTTTTCGAATTCGCTTTGAAAAACTATAAAACTCCTGTTTTTTTCCTTTAATTCCTCGTCACTTCTATTGAATTTCTCTTGTAAATCTGCTAAAATCCTTTTGTTTTTCTTTTCAATCTCTTCAATCTGATCTTTCAGTGAATTCCCCATATTTTCTTTGTTTTCTTTCATTTCTTGCAAGTTTTTTTTCAGTTCCTCTTCTGATTTCTCAAGGTCATTTTTCTGTTTTTCCAGTGTTTGGACCTTTGAACTGAGTAAATTCTTCTCTTTTGTGATAATATCCTTAACTTCTTTAGCTTCTTTCTCATATTTATTCTGAAATTCCTGCGAAATATTCTTCTGTATATCTATTTCATTTTGTAGATTCTTCACAAAAAGCACCGCTCCTTCATTGCTCATCCTCTGAATAAACTCTAAGAAAATCAGCTCTTTATTCACAACATCTGGTCCATTGTCCAATAAAGACTTGTGAAATTTCTTCAAATCCTTGTCAAAATCTATAAAACTCTTATATTCATTCATTTTCAACTTTTTCTCAATAAAAGGGGACTCTTTCTTTATAAATTTTTCACAAAAATCCTTTGATTCTTTCGAGTTTTGTGCCTTTATCTCTATAAATCGTTTCTTCATGGTTTTTTCTATTTCTTTCAACCCAGGCTCGCCATTTTCACCTAAATCCTTTGCCTGATAGAATTCAAATACTGTTTCTTTTATTGAATTATGGGCATATTTCAAATTTTCTAAACTCATTGGCATTTTACTGATGATTAATTCATGAAGATTGTTTTCATATATTTGAATAGATTCTTTTATGCCAACTTCGCATTGTTCTTGGCATAAATAAGTCCATGCGTTCTCTATATTAGGAACCGAGCCATCATTAATCGCCTGCAAATAAGACACAAAAAGCGTTGAGAGCATTTCTCCATTCAAATTCTTCCCATTCATTGTTTTCGGTCTCATTTTACCTAATAATTTATTCCTTAAAGCCATCACCTGTTGATAAAACTCTGGTCTCAGTTTTTTTATATCCATTGTATTGAGGTTTTGAAGGTTTTCTTCATTTGTTAAAGGCCTGACCATACAGAAACAATCTCTGTCAGGGAAAAATGTTGTTAATAATCTTCTTATTCTGTTTTTTTTCTCTACATCATCAGAAAAACCGTCTTGTGGAGCCAATGCACGTTCTAAATACTGTTGAGAAGTAATTGGATTTCCTTCAGGATCGACCAATTTCAAAGTGAAATCCCTGATTATCCATGTGAAAGTAGGGAAAAATTTGCCATATTCTTCACTATCTATCTCATTTTCATCACCTGCGTTCAAATGAATATGCTTTGTGAGGTTTATCACAAGGGAAAGGTTATTTATAGCATTCTCATCAATGCTACCTTGACTGTTGTAGATGAAAATAGAGGAGAAAAGAATTGTGAGGGAGAAGATACGGGTATCGTGGGCTGAGTCCTCGTCTAAGGCACCGATTCCTTCGGAATCTATCACAAGAATGTTTATAGGCTCACCTTTAGAGGTCTCACCTTTGAGAGGGGTACCCCAAATCCAAAGACCCTAAAGAGAGAAAATAATGGGTAAATGTTTTAAAAATTTATAGGAAAGTAGTTAGGAATGAAATTTTTTTAGCTTCTCAAATTTTAAAAAGTTCGAAAAATTGCAATAATATAAAAGTAAGAGCTAAAATTTTAAGAGTCTGAGCAGATTTTTCTGAAATTATAAAAAACGCTCAATGAAAAAAATTTGAATTTATATAAATTTTCATTTCTCACCCTTTGTTTTTATCATATTTCTTATAAATTCTAAATATTTTTACACAACAAAGAAAAAAAAATACCTTTGTACAAGGATTGATAGTGGGTCCTACTCCAAATCCATCTGATCGATTAAGTATCATTCTATTCAAAAGATAAGACTTTCCTGTTCTATACATCCCAGCAACTCCTACTATCCCAATTGGAGCAGGAATCGATTTAATGAAAGCCATAGCATCAGGATTCATGTTATATTCTATTAAAAAGGGTTAAAACACAAGAAAAATGGCATTTGTTACTCTGATTCTGTGGAGAATATGTGATCAAAGGAATAGGTTCCTCTTTATAGAGGTTTTTGTTTTGTTTATTCATGTTTTTTTGTGTGGATTTTTAAAAAAATTATAGATAAATTTATTTCAGAGGTACTTTAAACGATAAAATTTAATTAAAAAACAAAGAAATGATTGAAGAAAAAGCTTTTATAAACGAGCCGGTTTTGATCAGTCAAGGCGCAGAAGCCGTGTTTTTTTTAATTTAATGGGTTTTTTCATTTATTAATAAAATGTTTATTTCAGAAAATATTTAAATGCTTTTATCTTTGCGATGAATGTATTGTGAAAGAAAGAATAGAGAAAATGTATCGACATCCCGATTTAGATAAGAGATTATCAACAGAAAGAATGAAAGCGGTTGAAATTTTAATTATTTTTTAAGAATTTTATTAGGTTTTGGGTTATAGGAAGTGAAAAACATGGTAAAAGCAAGAAAACACGGGATAAATACGCCATATGTATTATTTGTTGATTATGTTCAAAGAAAAATTTATATGCAATATGTCGCGAACTCAATTAAAATGAGGGATTTCCTCAATAAAGAATCATGTGAACCAACAAGTTTTTTAAAAAATTTAAATAGATTTTCTGAGAAAATGACTTGTTTTTAAAAGAATTAACTGAAATTATGCAGAATATTGGGAAGATTTTGGCGAAAATGCATGATATTGATATAATACATGGGGATTTGACCACTTCAAATATTTTGATAACCAAAACAATCACAGAACATGATTATTTGTTGTATTTCATTGATTTTGGGCTGAGTTATCAAAGAAATACGATTGAGGATAAGGCTGTGGATTTGTATGTTTTGGAAAGGGCTTTTTTAAGTTCACATCCTAATATGGAAAAAGATGTTTTGTTTTATTTATTAAAATAAAAGTTTAGTTTTTGTTTGAAAAAGTTTGAAATGATTTTGAAATGCTATGAGAAAGAGAGTAAAAAAGGAGGTGAAATTATAAAGAAATTAAATGAAGGTAAAGTTTTTTTGAATTAAAAATGTGAGGTTTTATCTGAAATAATGTGATAGTGAGATTAAGAGGAAGAAAAAAACTGGCTTTTGGATAATTTTATTTTTTAATGAGGGTTTTAGTTAATAATTTATTTTTTTTAATTCTTGATTGTTTATTCAAATTAAAAACAAAAGAGGCCCAAATTAAGATGGAAATAATTTTAAATCTATTTATTGAAAGAAAAAAAAATTAATCAAATCTAATTTCTGTAAAAAATTTCAGGAATTCTATAAAAATTCAAAAAAATTCAAATAAAATGATTAATCAGTCAGAACTTTTACGAATACAAGGAAATGAAAAATATCATAAGTCAATCGACACCTTAGCCCCTGTTTTATTCCAATACAATCTTAATCAAGCCATTATCTTGTACAGCCAAGCCTTGGCCTTGTCCAAAAAACCTTCTGAACAAGCTTCTCTTTATAAAAATCTCGCAATGAGCTATACTAAAATGAATTTGAAAGAAAGTGATTTTTCAAAGCAAATTGACCATCTCTTTCAAGGCTACAAACATTTTATTCAAGCACAAATCTTGGGTTTAACTGCCAAAAAAGAAGAGTTTTGGTTAAAAAATATTGAGACAGAGATGATAAAAGCTGTAAGAAGTATGAAATTTATCAATGGTAATGACAAAATCAAAATTTATTTTAAGCTATTTTTTATGATTCCTGATGAAATTCCAAACGTAAAAATTTTGATTAGCATTGGTTTAGCGAGACAATTATTCAATGAAAGCATTAAGAGTCTTGATGTTAAGGATTATAAAAGCGTGCTTAAAATGCTGGCAGATGCCCAACAACCTATAGAAACTGCAAGAATCCGCTTAAAGATCAAAGGGATTCACATGAATGATGATGAAAATCTATACGAGGAAATAATAGATCTAAAGGATTCATTAATTACCACAGAAGCTCAAGCCAAAAGTCTCCAGAGATTAGAAGAAGCAAATAAACTAAATCAAGCAGCTATATTTTCAGAAGAATTTTTGAATTATGATGATGTGTTTAAAATATTAGATCTATACAAAGAAGTCATTTTATTCAGTCAAGGAAAGGATCTTGAAAGCGAAGCAAATGCTTTTAGTGCTATGGGCAAAATATTTTATAAAATATTAAAAAACAATAAAAAAGCTCATGATTACTTCCTACAAAGCATCAATTTAGCTATGGCTCTTAGACCTCAATCTATGGAAGATCGACCATGGTTCAAGTCAGCGAAACTGTTTCTCGAAGAGATACAAATAGAATTTCAAAAGAGTGAGGATGAGAAAATAAAGGAAGAAAGAGATAAACTCGCTGAAAAATATGCTGAGGAATTGAGTGAAATCGAAAATAATGCGAAAAAAACTATGGAAGAATTCCTTTTATTTTTGTTTGAGAAATTCAAGAAACCTGAATTCGAAGAGTTGAAAAAAAAAGTTGAAGATATCAGAGAAGAAATTAAGAAGTCAAAAGAGGGAGGAGATTATGAGAAAAAAAGAAAGAGTGTTCTATTAAAAACGATTAGATTATTTCATCCTGATAAATTAATATTGGAGAAGGATCCTAAAATCAATTTTTTATTCAGAGAAGTAGCAAGACATCTGAATCATATCTATTCAGTACATTTTAAGTAAAGGTATTGGTGTTAAAAAAAAATCTTAAAATAAAAATTATAAAATTATTTGCTAAATCATTAAAAGCAAATGTTTACTTATTTCCTCGAATTCTTGTAATTTAATTTTATTAATTCTTGATTATTTAAAATTTTTGTTTTTTAAGTTTCTAGTATTTTTTTAAATAAAATATTACTATTTTTAATTAAAAAAATTTTAAGTTTAATTTAGTTTTTTTTTCAAATTTAAAGTTTAATTAGAATTTTTTTTTTTTTTAAATAATATGGATTCCTATGAGCGAAACCCTCTATGTATTTATA
>JFJP01005392.1_pt1 | contig 24999 bp, 21 predicted proteins | sample 431651 | NCBI WGS metagenome assembly JFJP01 (sample SAMN02602958, study PRJNA72255) | Microbial mat metagenome, whole genome shotgun sequencing project. | biome: fresh water; feature: sink hole; material: water; isolation source: purple microbial (photo- and chemosynthetic) mats found in...
CCAGCACCAGCACCAGCACCAGCACCAGTGCCAGCACCAGCACCAGCACCAGCACCAGTGCCAGTGCCAGCACCAGCACCAGTGCCAGTGCCAGCACCAGCACCAGCACCAGCACCAGTGCCAGCACCAGCACCAGCACCAGTGCCCGTTCAAAAGCCTGAGCCTGTCACCAAAATTCCGACTTCTTTTCTAAGTGCCCAAGACCGTGCGCCAGTGCCGACACCAATCAAGGAACGCACCCAAAATCATTTGGAATCAATGCGCGCCCCAATGCTTAATCTCCCTGAAAGCCACTACCAGCAAGCCAAATCACAGCAGCAGATCAACGTATCCATCGCACCGCTGCAAATATCGGGCGAATTCTTCGCGCGCGGCGGCGAGGGCAGCGGCCTGGAGTTCTCCCAGGTCAACCACCGAAGTGTCGCCCTCGCGCGGGCCACTGGGACGATAGCCGCATGATCCCCGTCCACTCCCCCAAGATCAGCGTCATCCTTATCAAGACGGTTAACCTGATCAACGTCCCGAATTCTTCTGGTGTCAACGCCAAAAACGCGATCATCGACCTGACCCCTTACCTCAACGAGGGCAGCTCTGTCACGGCGCACAAATCGGTCAATAGCCCCAACAACGGATTCACCATCCGGTTGGGCGACCAGTTGATCAGGAATTACGGCACGTCCATCTATACCGCAGTCGAGCCGATGGATGTCATCCTGATTCGCATGACCGGCAAATACGATCCGGTCAAAAAAACCCATGAGCCGCAGCTCGTCATTCGCGGCGTTGTTACTGACACCAGCCAGTCCGAATCGATTGGTGAAGGCGGTAAGCCGTCCCGGATTGTCACCATCACCGGCGGCGACTACGGCTGCTTCCTGCGCATGTTCCGCATCAACTTCCTGCACGGGACGGGAACGGCGGGGCTGCTGGCCGGAATCGCTAAAACGTATATGGAAACGATGTTCGGCATCCCTTTCCTGACCCTGCCAGCGGGCACCTTTGTGGCGGCGCTGACCACACGGGCGATCAACGACTTTATCGGGAAAATCGATAACCCAGCACTCCCATCCTTCTTGGTCAATTTGGAAGGTGCCGACCCCGACGACTATGTTTTCCCGCAAGGCATCCAGGCCAACCCGGACGGCACCATGTGGAGCCACTTGCAAAAGCACGGCAACCTGGGGCCGTTCTACGAGTTGCTGATCGATGACGACGAGGACAAAATCGCGCCAACGCTGCGCTACCGCAAGCCGCCCTATAAAAACCTGGCCGGGGAACTGATTTCTGACGCGACTGGCATTGTCGAATCGTTCCGGGTCAGCCCGCAGGAAATCACCGCAATCCAGCGCAGCCGGTCTGAGCACGACGTGGCGAACTTCTACATGGTTCACTCTGGGCCGGGTGAGTACCTGTCAGCCATTGACACCACTCGAAATATGCTCACGGAGCATAGCTCGCAGATGAAAACCACCGACTACCAAAACAGCCTTGAGAGTCTGTACGGCTTTCGGATGATGGACGTGACCACCGAGCACGGCAGCCTGCTGACGCAGTCCATCCCCGGCCAAAAAAAGGCAGAGTTTGAAAAGGGCAGTACTGACCACACTGAGTACATCCTGAAACAAATCAAATATCTACAAGACTGCAATGTCGATAACGTGGTCTTTGAGTCAGGCTCCATCAACTGCAAGGGCAGCCCGGAGTACAAGCCTGGCCGGTACTGCGAGATTGATTTTGGCAATGGCAACAAATCATCCTGCTACGTCACCAGCGTTGTGCATAACTTTGTCCCATTCCGGGGCTACACCTGCACGCTGCAATTTATCCGAGGCACCGGATTTGTGAACTTCACGCTCGCCCAATCGGGCTACTTTTACGGCAAAGGCGTTTACTGATGAGCGATCTCTACATGGGCCGGGTGGTCAAAGTCCACCAGCACGACCATTCTCTCGACATCCAGTTGACCTACGATGGCTCCCAGCTTACCGGTGTGCCGCTGCTGGCCCCCACCATGACCACCTCGTCTGGCAATGTGGACATGCATCACCCAGAGGACAACGATTGGGACAAAGCGGGCAGCCCGACACGCGACGTTTACGTCATCGTGGCGCGCACCAGCAATGGCTACATCGCGCTGGGCTTCATGGCTCCACAGGTCAACCAGATGGCCTTTGACCGGAAAAACTTCAAGGTGTCCAGGCACGCATCCGACGTGTACTCGACCATCGATGACAACGGCAATATCGAGGTGGCACATCCGTCGGGTACCTGCATTCGGATTGCCACCAGCCCGGCGCATGAAAACCTGTCCGAGCAGGACTTTGACAAGCTGTGGGCGATCACGCGCAACACCACAAAAGCCGTTTGGGTATCGGTCACGGTCGCCAATGCGGGAAGCGTCAAGGCCACATTGCAAATTTCACCTGCTGGCGACTTTACCCTCAGCACCACGGGCACCGCGACCGTGACGGCAGCATCCTTGACCATCAATGCGCCCACCACCATCAATGGCGGGTTAACGGTCAACGGCGGCGGTCTGACCCACAACGGTGTCAATGTGGGGTCAACCCACACCCACGGCGGCGTGAATGTTGGCGATTCAAGGACATCCTCTCCAAGTTAAATCGCCGGTCGTGACTGCCAAATATGGGAATGGCAACGCAGCAATCAATATCGGCATCTACGCAATTCGAGAACACCTTTGAAAGTGTTCTTGTTGCTGTCGAAATGGGTGATCTGGCGGGTTCGTCCATTGCGTCCCTAAGCAGCGAATCCTCAACCTCCTATCTGGCTAACTCTGAAGATGCACTGAGCGCCACACTGGTCACGCTGGACGTTGGTGGCCCATCATCATTCGCAATCGCTTATGCCGATGATTCGGTTGATTCCCTGGCGGTTACTGCCGAGGTTACTGGCGTGGTGGGGCCACAGGGGCCGACTGGCTCGGTTGGGCCGCCTGGTTCCCCTGGTGCTAGTGGCGAGGCAGGGGCTAACGGCCAGCCAGGGCCGATTGGGCCACCTGGACAAAGAGGCCCGAATGGACTTGTTGGCGCTACTGGCCCCACCGGGCCGAGAGGGGCAGCAGGGGCGACTGGCCCTATTGGTTTAACGGGTGAAGTCGGGCCGACGGGTGTTGCTGGGCCAGCCGGTAGCGCGTACATCACATCTATTGAATCTACGAACGGAACAGCTTTTCGTGTTGGGGAGCAGCGCTTTACGCAGTTAATTGCTCGCGTTTTTCTCAATGGGGAGGATGTTACTGACGCAACACCGGAAGGGTGGTTCAGGTGGCGCAGGATTTCAAGTGCGCAAAGGGAACCTCCTTATGACGATCAATCATGGAATAGTTTGTATTGCGCAGGGTACAAGCGAATATCTGTCAGCGTGGACGATATTGAATCTAAAGCAACATTTTTCTGCGACATCATCAGTAATTAAAGAAAGTTCATCATGCCTACTCTTGTCTCAACCGGACAAATCACCATTGTCGATACCAATGATGCGCGTCCAATCACCTCGTCCTTGACCTCTAATCTTGGCACCCAGCAGATTTACAGCAAAGACAACGACACCATCACCTTCACCCCGTCATGGTTCACCGCAAACGCCAACACCGGGGTCTGGCTGACAGCAAAGTCTCACGTTGGCACAGTGGGCGGTTCAACCGACATCACCCCGATCTTGAGCAACCGTAAATTTGCTCTGACCCTGGGCGGTGCCGCGCTCACCTCGGCGAGCACCTACACATCGTTTGTCAACGACTCAGGCGTGGTTCAGTCAACACCATTCAGCATCACCCATGACGGATCAGGCTCTGTCATGAAAATCCATGGTAACTTGCTGGAATCCGTCGCTGTTTTCGTTGTCTATTTTGAAGGCGATTACACCGATCCGGCGACCGGGCTGGTGTCGCACGTCATTGCACAAATAACGCTCAACACACTAAAAACTGGAACCAATGCGGTTTACATCCTCACACGCGGGAATGAAACGATTGAACAGGCAACCGGAACCATCAAATCAGTAACAGCCATATCAGCCGACCTCATTCGCTCCAGCGGCGTTGACGCCACCAATCTGTCCTACAAGTGGTACACCGACGATGGTTCTGCCCAGGTCAGCACCTCTTACTCCGGATACGCCACAAAGTTTGGACTCAAGACGGTGGCATCTGGTGTACCACCATCGGATGTCGGAGAGCTTGGGGTCAATATCCCGACATCTGGTGCGGGCAATGCCCACAACACGCTCGTTATCAGCGAGACCGCAGTGGTGGGTATGGAAGTATTCCGGGTAGACATCACCGATTCAGCGGATGCAAAAACCTACTCCCAATACTTCACAATCTATGACGTGTCGGACAAATACGACATTAAAATGACCTCAAGTTCTGGCGATAAACTGCAAAATGGGATAGGGAACACAACCCTGACACCCTCCGTTTACTACGGAGCAGCCAAGGTAACGAACCTGACCGGCTGGAGCTTCACCTACTATTTTTACGACAAAGACGGCAAGCGCGCGGCGTTTGTTGACACCGCCAAAATAGCCACAGCAGGCGGCGCACCGGTCACGGCAAATACCACCGGGGCCAGTGCCACCATCAATTACACGGGCACCTCCTACGCTTTTGCAGCGGGCGATATTGTCAAGGTCGTAAAAGCCAACGGCGATGCGTTCTATTACGAGGTGGCATCAAGCACTACCAACGTGGTAACGATTCGCGCGCCCAGCACAAACGTCTGGCTGACTTTTACCAACTACCCGGCTCCGTCTGCCGGAACGGACTTTGTGGGTGGCAAGCTCTACGGCTGCACTGCGCAAGGCATTCGCACTGTAGCGGTAACCCCTTGGGTTATCACTGTGACCGGCGACGAGATTGATGTCAAAGGCAACATCGTGGTGGAAGCTAATCGTCCGTAATACCAAAAATGCATAGCCTTGTCGCCACTGGTCAAGTCACCATCATTGATGCCAATGACGGCCTGCACGTCAGGCTGTCAAATCAATCCCACGTTGTGCCCACCGATGCCAGTGGCGCGAATGGTAACTTCACGGGGTGCGACACAACACTGAGCGTCTATCTTGGCGACAGCGACGTATCTGCACTTTGGACAGTGGCAACAGCAACCTCTGGCGGGATTACTGGTTCGCTTTCTGGCAATACATACACAGTCACAGCTTTATCGCAAGACACTGGTTATGTCGATCTGACGGCATCAAAACCGGGGGCCAGCAGCCTGACATCTCGGTTTGTTATCAGTAAAGCCAAAACCGGCATACGCGGCTCTGTTACCCGTTACATCCCGTCAACGCCGGTCGTTCAATTTCCAGGGCCATTTCAGGTCATCATCCAGACCTGGAGCGATGCCGCCGCCAGCGCATCTGTGCCAGACGGCATCCCCGTTGAAGGCGACACAGTAACCGCCTCGGACGGCAGCACCTTCGTGCTGACAAAAACCTGGGCATCAGGCGCATGGACGGCCCCCGGAACGGTCATTGACGGCAACCTGATCGTTACCAACTCAATCACCGCAGCAAAAATCAATACCCGTGGACTTGATATCAAAGACACGGCGGGCAACGTCCGAATCAAACTAGACAGCAACGGGCAACTCGTCACTTATGACAAAAATGGAAGCCCGCGCATCAGCCTGACATCAGGCGGAAACCTCGTTTTAGAGGGTGATATTTACGTCAAAGGCAACAATGTCCTGTCGGGCGAAGGCAACACCTACTTGCAAATCAACGGCGGGCGCAATGTTGACATTGATGATGGCGCAAGGCTCACCCTGTATGCCCAATACCACGCAACCCGTTCCGGCGATGCCGTAATGACCTCTATGGTGTCTGGGGGCGAGCATTCATACTTTGCACTGGGTAGCCCGGTATCAGATGCAGCGTACAAAGACCGAATTCTCCTTGACGTAGCCAACCACGGCATATTTGAGGTCGTAGCGTCCGACACTACACACACCGGGAAAATAACAGCAGCCAGCACTGTGCAGGCCACGCAGCTTATCTCCACCGTCGCCACCGGCGCAGCCCCTCTCACAGTAGCCTCAACGACAGTGGTTGCGAACCTCAATGCAGACCTGCTTGACGGCCAGCACGCCAGCGCGTTTGCTTCTGATGCTGACTTATTAGCCATCCCATTGGATGGCGGCAATTTTTAACCCTTTAACCCTTTAACTTTTGGAATCATTATGGCAAACAAAATCCGCATCAAACGCAGGCTCACAGGAGGTGGCGCAGGCGCACCGGCATCTATGGCAAATGCCGAGTTGGCATTTAACGAGCAGTCAAAAATTCTCTATTACGGTTTAGGCGGGGATGAATTTGGCACAGGCACAAACGCGCTGGCAATTGCCGGAGAAGGTGCGTTTACACCGGTAGCGCACGTAGGGTCAGGTGGCACACAACACGCCGATGTTATTGCCGCCGGAGCATCCGGCTTTATGTCTGGCACAGATAAAACCAAGCTCAACGGCATCGCCACAGGGGCCAACGCCTACACGCACCCCAACCACAGCGGCCACGTTACAAGCACCGGCGACGGCGCGACCGCGATTGCTACCGGCGTTGTCAGCAATGCCCATTTAGTCACCGTGGCCACACAGACATTTAAGGCTCGCACCTCTGCTGGAACGGGCGCGCCTGAAGACCTGACCGTCGCGCAAGCCTTGACGCTGTTGGGCGTGTCCTCTGGTGCTGCTGCATTAACCAGCGCAGCGACCACCGCGCTGGGCGTATCGGCTGTAGGTGTGGCCACTGTGGCCTCCAGGGGGGATCACGTTCACGCCATGCCCACGCTTAATGCGCTCAACCTGCCAGTTGGTGCTGTGGCGATGAATAACCAGCGCATCACGGGGCTGGCTACACCTATTGCATCTACTGATGCGGCAACAATGGGCTATGTGGACACCATCGCCCAGGGGCTAGACCCTAAAGGCTCGGTGCGTGTTGTCACCACCGCAGCAGGCACGCTGGCTACCAGCTTTGCCAATGGACAGGTCATCGACGGCGTGACGCTGGCTACCGGGAACCGCATCCTGATCAAAAACCAGGCCGCCCCAGCAGAAAACGGCATCTACACAGTCAACGCAACAGGTGTGCCCACCCGTGCGCTAGATGCTAATACCTGGGCGAAGTTTCCAGCAGCTTATGTGTTTGCTGAAGAGGGCACCGTCAACAACGATATGGGCTTTGTCTGCACCGTCAGCGCATCTGGCACACTGGGCACTACAGGCATTACGTTCCAGCAATTCAGCGGAGCAGGACAAATATCGGCAGGCACCGGGCTTGCCAAAAACGGCAACACCTTGAGCTTGGGTACGGCCACGGCAGGCGTACTCGGGGGCGTGATGGTCGGCACAAACCTGTCCATTGCCGCAGGCGTGTTATCCGCCAATGCGGTTAATCTGGCAGAGGGCACAAAGACCACCACGACCGTGCCCATTACATCGAGCACCGGCACAGGCGCTACATTAAGTGCAGCGACCACCGGCCTTGCTGGTGTGATGACCGCAGCAGATAAAACCAAGCTCGACGGCATAGCAACATCAGCTACCAACTACACACACCCTGCCAATCATCCTCCGGCTATCATCACGCAAGATGCCAGCAATCGCTTTGTGACGGATGCCGAAAAGTCCACATGGTCGGCCAAGGCCAACACCGCAGCGCCCACGTTTACGGGGCTTGTGACCATCAACAAAAGTGGTGCTGTAACAACGCTCAATGATTCTGCTGCTGCTCTGCATATTTGCGGCATGGACAGCAATTCAAATCGGATTGTCTTCGATTGTTACTCCACAGCCGCAGAAACAGCTAATTTGGCATTCAGAAAAGCCGAGGGCACCTCCGTAGCGCCGACGGCTTTGTCTGTAGATAGTTGTTCAGGAACAATGTCGTTTCAGGGCTATTCGAGTTCGTTGGCTTACAGGGTCGTGGCAAGTATCTCGTGCCTCAGCAACGAAGCCCTGACGGACGCTACCGCAGGCACACGGATGGAGTTTCGGGTGCGAGGAAATGGCGAAAGTGCAAGCACGTCGATCAATACAGTCACAAGAATGGCGCTGCACGGCAACAAGCTAACGCCCACTGTTGACAATTACATGGCGCTTGGTGAAGTGGCAAAACGCTGGGCATCGCTGTACTGTGCCATTGTGGTGGCTACAACCGTGGGGCCAAGCACTTCGCAACAACACACCTTGCCCGCAGTCACATCGGGCACCGTGGTCATTGATACGGCAACGCAGACACTTAGCAACAAAACACTGGTAGCGCCAGCTTTGGGGACACCCGCATCAGGCAATCTGGCAAACTGCGCATTCCCCACGCTCAATCAAAACAGCACAGGTACTGCGTCAAACATCACAGGCATCGCCTCTATCGCGTGCGGTGGCCTGGGCGTATCCACCAGCGGTTATTTGGATGGCAGTATCCTGAAAAAATCAGGCACCTCTTATGTTGCAGCTACTGCTGGCACGGACTTTTTGAACAACGCCAGCACCCTTGACGGCGGGACATTCTAAACATGGCAAATCTATTGCTGCATAAGCATTCTGCCACCACGGGGGTGGTGCCAGCCGCTGCGGCCATCTCGCCCAGGGAGCTGGCGATCAACAGCACAGACGGCAGACTGTTTACCAAAACAGCAGCGGGCGTGGTTGTTGAGTTCGCCCGCAAAGATGCTGTACCATCTGGTTCTGGTACTTGTAGTGGCACCAACACTGGCGATCAAACTACTATTACTGGCAATGCTGGCACCGCTACTGTCCTTTCAACAACCAGAGCTAATTACAAAGGTGTAACAGATGGAGTAGTTGCAGGGCAGTTAATGTGGAAAAACTATGGAAATAGCCACACGCTGTTTGATGCCTCTGCTGGGACTTCTCCAACCGGAACTACTGTAGATAGGTTTACTCCAAACTTTCCAGTTCAGTATGACACTGTTGCAAATAGTTGGGGGCAAGCTATTGTTTTGATGGGTTGGAGCGGTTCTAACACCTACGGCGTTAAGGTAGACTGGTCTAGATACGCTAATAGCGCAGGTGCTGCAGCTACTGCAACCACAGCCACTAATCACTACGGCGGAAGTGGCTCTTATATTGCGTCTAGCGTATCCGGTACAGGTTATGATAAGGCTATTCAAATTCGTGAAGCTACACTGGCAGGTGCCGCTGGAGGTGCTATTGCTTATGCTCCAAGATTAGCTTTTCACTGGAGTGGTAAGGTCGCTTCTAGTATTGCAATGGAAGTTAGTGGAAGAATTGCAATATATAATAATCCTGGCACTGGATATGAGAATTTCATTGCAAAGAATATTACAGGCAATACATTTGCTTCTACAGTATCTACAGGTACAGCACCATTAGCAGTTGCATCAACTACCTTAGTAACTAACCTCAATGCTGGTCTATTAGACGGTATAGATTCTACTGGATTTATGCTAGCGCCTGTAGTAATCAATCAATCAGCAGCTGCTTATACGGGTGTTGCAACTAAGGGTATGACTATTATTTTAGCCAATACCACTAGCAATACTATAACTGTTACATTGCCTACTGCTGTAGGAAATACTGCGATATATAAGATAAAGAAGACTGCTGCAAGTAATACTCTGAATATAAATACAACATCAGCACAGACTATAGATGGAAGTACAACAATAGCGATTGTTAGACAGTATGAAGCCATCAGTTTAGTTTCCGATAACGCTAACTGGAATATTATTTAATGGCTTATACACCCTCAAATCCAAACGGTCAGAATACTATGGCGAATTCTTCGCCAGTAGCTATTGCTTCTAATCAATCTAGTATCCCTGTAAGTGGTACATTCTGGCAGGCTACGCAGCCTGTTAGTGGCGCATTTTATCAAGCCACACAGCCGGTATCTATAGCTTCAGTACCGACACATGGCGTAACCGGTACATTCTGGCAGGCAACACAGCCAGTATCCAATGCTGGCACGTTTGCTGTTCAAGCTGCTCAGTCCGGCACTTGGAATATCGGGTCAATTACTACATTGCCTGCATTACCGGCTGGTAGTAATAACATCGGTGATGTCGATGTGCTGTCAGTTGTCCCTGGGATTGGAGCCACTAATTTAGGTAAACAAACTGATTCCGCAGCAGGTGGGACGGATACCGGTGTAGCTATCCTTGCAATTAGAGATGACGCGCTAACTACGTTAACCCCTGCTGATGGCGATTACACAAGGTTCCGAGTTAACTCTATTGGTAGATTGTGGGCATCAGCCACAATTGATACTGCATTACCGGCTGGCGCTAATGCAATTGGCTCTATCACCAATACCACATTTGCATCTACGCAGTCTGGTACATGGACGGTACAGCCTGGAAACACTGTAAATACTACACCTTGGCTAACTACTGAGGTGCCAAATGGTGCAGTAGCTAATGCGCTAACAAACGCAACAACTACTGCGTATGCTTCTAGTTTGATTATTAAAGCTTCTGCCGGTGTGCTGTATATGGTAAATGGGTTTAATTCAAAAGCTACTAGCCAATTTATCCAAATTCATGATTCAGCCACAGTACCAGCCGATGCTGCAGCCCCGAAGATAACATTCTATGTCGCTGCTCTTAGTAATTTCTCCTTAGACTTAGGCGAGTATGGTAGATATTTTGCAGCGGGTATCGTAATAGCAAATTCATCAACTGGCCCTACTAAGACCCTAGGTGCAGCTGACTGCTGGTTTGATACACAGTATAAATAGGAATCAATATGGGATTAAATACCTCACCCAATGTGTCTAGTATAGGCAATCTGTCAGGAGCATTTAGCTCAACAGGGACAGGTAGTGTTGTTCTTAATACTAATCCTTCATTTAGCAATGAAGCTATTGCTATTACAACCAATAATCTTCCATCTATTAGCCATATATTAAATTTAGACTTTGCTAATTCGCAATCAATTGACCCGCGCATCACATTCACTCGTGCCAGCATCGCTACTAGATGTAATAAAAAAGGATTTATTGAGACAGTGCCCTCGGGTGTTGCGCGCATTGATTTTGATCCGGTAACACTTGAATGCAACGGACTTTTAATTGAATCAGCAAGTACGAACTTGTTTTCATACTCAGAACAATTTGATAATTCATACTGGACAAAAAGGTCTGCTTCAACAATAACCCCAAACGCAATAACGGCCCCTGATGGTACGTTAACGGCTGACAAACACGTAAGTACAGATACAGCAACAAACGCCACATACATTGGCCGAGTGGGTTCGTTCGGAGCAGATAATACCGTGTACTGCGCTTCGTGGTTTGTAAAAAGAGGAACACAGTCAACAGGCAGACTACTGCTGTACTCCCGGCTTGGTGTTAGCTCGTATGCCTCTGTGTCATTTGACTATGATACCAGACTAATTATAGGCATCACAAATAATGGTAGTGTTGCCGGGACTACCGCTGGAATGGTATCTGTTGGCAACGGTTGGTTTCGTGTGTGGGCAGCCTCAAACATGCTTACTGGCAGCGACACGACAGGCGCTCGCATCGTTCCTGCCTATTGGGGAACCCCTGCATCTATCGGGTCGGAATATGGCTATGTGTGGGGTGGAATGCTTGAAGCTGGCGTTACTACTCCAAGCTCGTACATCCCAACAACCACAGCCCAAGTAACCCGCAACGCTGATGCTGTCAGCATCACGGGCACCAATTTCAGCGACTGGTTCAACACATCAGGTGGCACCTTCTATGCGTTGGCAAATGTGACCTCCGGGGCTAACGTGCTCACAGCGAACACCGCAATCATCACTTCTACTGCCAGCACAACTACCGGCTACACAGTGACCTACAGCAGTACCAATGCAGCCACTGCACTGACTCTTGGGGCGGGAGCGTATATGCGCATAGCCTACTACCCTAAAGCCCTGTCTGCGGCCAACCTGCAAGCTCTCACCACAACGTAAAACATCATGTCAAATCTCATCGGAAAATCACCTAACCAAGTGCCTGTTAACGGTTTATTGGGTCGCATGGCCTTTCAAGACCCGAGTGCGCTTGTCATCGAACCCACCGCCAGCGCCACACCGACACAACCCGGAAACATGGTTTTTCAGCTCACATCCAACTCCTCCCTGGTGATCAAGGTCATGGGCAGTGATGGCGTGATTCGTTCAAACACACTAACCCTGGCATAACCCCATGCGTCAAGCAATACTTGAGTGAGACGCGGCATCAACCGCTTGAAATGTAATTAAAAAGGATTTTGGCATGGCAATCAAAGCCGGTAGGCAACTCACATTCACCCTGGCGCTAAAGTCAGGCCAAGAAATCATCACTGTCCCGGACAACGCCACAGTCACAGCGCGTCTGTATTCGGCGGACGGGGTAACCCCTTTGTCCAGTGTCATCCCGATGCTCTCGACGGCGATTGGCGCGAACTGGAGCCTTGGTGTGGTGGTGGCAGACATTCCGGCGCTTGAGACAACCCTGGTGACAGCGCCTCAATGCGCCATCGTCGTGGTTGTCACTATTGGCGGGGCATCGCGCAACTGGATCACTTACGTCGAGGTCGATGCATCCTCAACCGACGAGAGTGCTTTGTTCCAGCGCGCGGTATCGGTCAGCCGGTTCCGGGCCGAGCGACTGCGCAACGTCCAGCCCTACTTGGGCGGCAGTGTCTCGGACGACTATATCTGGGCAAAGTTGCTTGCGGCAGAGTCCGATGCGCAGCGCGAACTGCACGTTTTCCTGCGACCGACGGTGCTGTTCCCGAATGACCCGACGCAGGCCGAGATTGATGCGCTTGCTGGCGCGCCCTGGGCGGTTGATCCTGGGTACGACTACGAGCAGGACATGATTCAGCCTGGCGGCTGGACGTTCCTGAAGCTGCGCCAGAGGCCGGTCATCACCCTGGAGTCGATCAAATATGCTTACCCGTCGGTCGGGGCCATCTTCTCAGTTCCTGAAAAGTGGATCAAGATCGACAAGAAGTATGGTCATATCCGTTTTTTCCCGGCTGGCAATGGATTCAATACGCCGGTTGGCGGGGTGATGATTGGGGCCATGGGGATGCAGGGCGTGCCGCAGTTCATCGAGGTGCGCTACACGGCGGGGCTTAAAAATGCCGCAGCGGACTACCCAGACCTGCTTGATGTTGTGCAGCGCATTGCTGCCCTGCGCATGATGAACGATGCCATGCTGTCGGCATCCACCTCGATCAGTGCCGATGGTCTGAGTCAAAGCAAAAGTGCCCCAGACCTCGACAAGCTTCAGGCCGGGGTGGACAAGCTGCTCGATACGCTGCGCCAGCGCATCCACGGCGTTCCTCTGATGGTGCTCTGATGCAACTCGATCCTAACGCCTTCAATGGCCTCTTAAATTTTGTAGGCCAGAATTTCGCATGGCGAAAATCGTATGTCTGCCCCTGTGTCAACCCGGCCACCAACTCCCCCAAGCCAGACTGCCCGCATTGCCACGGCAAGGGTTTTCTATGGACAACGGCGGTGACCGGAATTGCTGGAGTCCCGAGCCAAAAAGTGCAGCGCGAGTTCGCCAAGTTCGGCCAGTGGGAAAGTGGCGACATGATGCTGACTGTTGGTAGCGACTCTCCCCTCTACGCTATGGGCGAGCGCGACCGGGTGATGCAGTTGAACGGCGACGATCCGTTTTCGATCAACCTGCGTCATGGCTTCAACGACCGACTGCCCTGGACGGCCAAGAAGATTGACCGGGTATTCTGGATTGCTGGTGCTGCCCTGGTTGAGGGCGGCATCCCGGCGCAGCAGCCAGACGGCAGACTGCTGTTCACCACGGGTGCGCCACCGTCCGGTGCGGCCTACTCGGTGACCGGCAAAAAGTACAGCGAGTTTTTCGTCTTTCAGGATTTCCCGGCTGACCGGGGTCACCACTTCGGTGCCAAGCTGCCGCTGCGGGTGCAGTTGAGACGATTTGATTTGTTTGGCAGGTAATGGCAAGCTACAACGTTTCCTTCGATGCCGCGTCCCTGATCAAGGGGCTGAACCTCCAGCTTGAGACGGCCATCAAGCAGGCGGTTCAGACCACGGCCATGACCGCCTATACGGCCTGGAAGGAAGTCATCAACCAGACCCCCGGCCTATGGACACCGATAAAAGACCGGTACGCGGCCAGCATCAATATCAAGTTTGACCCGGACGGCATGGGGGCGCGCATCTACTCTGATGACCCGATGGCTACGCCGATTGAGACTGGCATCCCGTCGCGCGACATGAAAAGGATGCTCGACACCTCGCTGAAGACGCGGGTTGTCAAGAATGGCAAGAACGCTGGCAAGCGTTACATGATTATTCCATTCAGGGTTCAGACTCCTGGCGCAATCGCACTCGGAAGCGATATGCCGATGTCGGTTTACAAGCAGGTGGTAAATCGGGATAACTTTCAGGCCAGCAGCGTCAAATCGATTTCGTTCCGAAACAATCAGGTCGGGGCTTACAACCCAAAAACTCAACAGCTAAACCGCGTTGCGGCAAGAAATTACAACTGGGGTTCGCGTCTGGACACTTCTGGGATGAATGGCTTGTCCGATCAACAAAAGCGCAGGTTAAACGGAATGGTGGCGTTCAGGACAAACCTGCCCGGGGCCACGCAATCTTCAAAATACATGACCTTCAGGGTAATGATGGAGGGTTCTTCTGGTTGGATTGCACCAGCGCAGCCCGGTCGCTACATTGTCAAGATGGTATCTGAAAAAGCGCAAGCCTTGCTTAAGGACGAGGTTTCTGCCGCAATCGCAAGCGTCTCCGGATTGTGATCTGCAATCTCTTGGGCAGTTGCAAACCTCCAATAGTGGCCACGATGGGTTTTCCACTTGCCGTTGCAGACTCCGGATATGCTTGGTTGTGAGAATCCGGATCGCTCTGCGTCAAATGAAGAGCCAAAAACACGGATCGAGCCGTCGTCAATTTTTGTCGCAATAACTGGCTTGCTTCTATGGTGCGAAAACCCAGTCTTGCCAAATGAATGATTCTTCTCGCCTACTTGGGCCTCGCCAATTTTCCTTTTCCTCTCGTCAGAACACGGGCCACGCTTCTTCCCTCGCTGAAGTTCGGCGATAAGGAGTCTCGTTTTGTCTGTATGCCTCTTGCCTGTCTTTGAGATTGACATCAGTTTTTTTGTCTCATCACTGTGCTTCAGCCCGAGTGCTGTCTTTTCTGGGTCTTTTGCAATATTGAAGCTATTTTCTTTTCCTGCAAATCTATCAAGCCATGGCCGCTCTCTATCACCAAGCTCCCAAGTTTCACAGCGTTCCACAACTTCAAACGTAAAGCATTCTTTGCCATATTTGGTATATGCACGCTGCATTTTCTGGTTGTAGTGATCACCTCTTCTGAGTGCCCCGAAGTGCTCCTGCCGCCTGCGTGTGCAATCGCACGATTGGCCCGCATAAAACACCTTATCCCCATTGGGCTTTGTGCAAGTGATCAGGTAAATTCAGCATGTTTTGTTCATGCCGCCACAGTGCTGTAACGACCAGATTAAAGTCACGGCGGCCATTGCCAGCGTGTCGTGACCACATCATGGCCGGATGATTGATCACGGAACCTACCTCGGCAAGGCCATCAAGCCCAGCCACGAACACGATATTTGGCTCCCTTTTGATTCGCCCTACCTGGCCGATCTGGTCGAGGCGTTCACCCACGTCGGCCAGGCGCACATCCAGTCACTCAAGGACGCATTGGCCTGGTGGCTGGCCGATCATGGTGCGCCCCACATCAAAACCCAGCAACTCCCACTGATGCCCGAGGCTCCGGTGCATTGGACGCAGGTCGAGATTGATGCCTGGAAAGCCTACCTGCTCGCCAAGCCGCGCGCGCTGTGGCTGCCCGAGGACTGGTCAATGATGGTCGAGTGGCTGCTACAGGAATACTGGTCACCCAAGTGGGCCGCCAGCATGGCCGATTGGGTATCGGTCAAGTCCACGTTGTTGGGCCAGATCGAGGCTGGCCTTGCTGCCAACCCGCCCATCGCGGCAGTCGCGGCTGGCATTGCCGCCCTACTCCCCGCCAGCGTACCGGCGGCGATTGAAATGGGCCTGCCGGTTACCAAGCTCACTGAGGTCATGATCGGCTTCGCTCGCGTGCGCTGCGCCGAGGCGATTGTCGATATGGGCGACAAAATGAAATCCGGCATCCGGGACATTGTGCTGGAGCACCAGCAGGCGGTCATGCTGGGGGGAAAGATCGAGAACATTCAGACTAAGCTGTTCGACAAATACGCCACGGCTAACCGCGACTGGCGGCGAATCGCTATCACGGAGGTGTCCGAGAACGCGGCGCAGGGTGTTGTGGCGGCCAGCAAGCCGGGAGAAAAGATGAAGCGGCTTGAGCAGTACAAAGGTGTCTGCGACTGGTGCCACAAAATCAACGGGCGCATCATGACCGTGGTTGACCCGGCCAAACCAAAGAAGGACGGGGAAACCGAGATATGGCCAGGCAAGACCAACATCGGGCGGTCAAGCGCGCCAAAAAAACGCATTGACGGCAAGCTCTACGACCGCGATCCAGACGAAATGTGGTGGATTGCGGCGGGTGCCCAACACCCCCATTGTCGCGGACGCTGGCTTCCCTTCACCGGCATTGACCCGGCCAAGTACGACGCGTTTATGGCTATCGCCAAGGCCAGCATGGCGGCCAGCCGGGCTGCTGCCAAGTCGTGACACGACCATGCGGGAATGGCTACAACCCAACCAACCAGCCAGCGATACCTGCAAATATCGCTTGCCTTGATGAATGGCACCGACTTGATTGGCTACATGGTTTTGCCAATCAAGCCGGAGGAATTGACGCGGACTGAACCGTCCAGAATATCTGCGGTCAACACGCTGGATGGTGCCTGGGTTGATTCATTCGGTCGCGGCCTTACATCGCTCGTTATCTCCGGCAACACCGGCTGGGGGTCTGGCGGTCGCCCTGACGGCATCGAGAGGTTCACAACCCTGCGCGACAGCTTTGTCCACAAGTGGCACCAACTGCGCAGCGAGGCTATCGCAAACTCGACAGACCCTGGACTTGTCCGGCTGGTGGTCATTGACCCGCTGAACGGCGACTATGTGGCCGACGTTGTTCCGATGCAGTTTGTCCTCAAGCGCAGCAAGTCGAATCCCCTTTTGCTGCTCTACAACCTCTCCATGACGGTCACCAACGACAAGGCCACCAAGCCCATATTCTTTGATTCCGACATCGCAGACGACGGATCATTTGACCGGCTGGAAGCAAAGAGGCTTGCAAAACTGACCACTACATCGATTGCCTCGATGGATGTGTCCGTTGGATTCCTACAGGGGATTCAGGGCAAGCTTGGGAGCTTGACGCAAACTATCAGTGGATTCGGCAACGACTTACTGAAATTGACCAAGGAGACGTTTTTGCCTGCAATCACCATGGCGCAGGACATCATCAAAACGGCCAACGCGGCCAAAGCAACAATCACCGCAGCGCAGTATGCGGTCGTGAATGTCGCCAAAGAACTCAGTGCCACGGCGACCACCATGTGGACGGCTGCCGCTGCTGTAGCCACTATCCCGGCCTATGCCAAGTCTGAGTTAATGCAGATCAAAGGTGCATTCTCAAACCTGAGTTGCGTTCTTAGTAACGGGTTTGCCGATGCCATGCTGGCCGCCTCCCCTGGGGGTGGTGACCTGTATGGCGCATCCAACTGCTCCAGCACGGCGGGCGGCAGTCCAGCGTCCGTGACGACGGTGGCAGGAACTAATCCGTTTGCCGGGCTGGTTGACGCGGCACCGGCCATCACAAAAAGCCAGGATGCTGCTGTCGCCATTCTGGACGTGAAAAGGCTCGACATTACAGCGGACATCGACCCTGTCGCTCTGAGTGGCTATGCATATCGGCTTCAATCAGGGGTAACCATCCATGCTTGACTCAAAAACACAATGGCGTGTTGTCCGGGTTGAGTATGGCGACACTTTGCAGCGGTTGGCGTTTCGTGTGCTCCAGGATGCCTCGCGCTGGCCTGAAATCGTCTGGTTGAACGACCTTCATCCACCATACCTGACGGGCGACACCAACCACATCGGCCTGACTACAGGTCGAGTACTCCTGTACGGTTCGCCGATCAAAGTCCCGTCCAGCGCGGTATCCAGTCAGTCCGGTGTTTCCCCTGAAAAGGCATTCGGCATCGATGTTTTGCTGACCAACGGGCGAATGGTGGCGGACGAGTCGGGTGGCTTGTCGCTGGCATCAGGGATTCCGAATCTCGTCCAGTCGCTCAACCATCGGCTGACCAACGAACTCGGTAGCCTGTGGTTTCACCCACGGTACGGCAATATGGCGCACCGCCTCAAAGGGCGCAAGACCGACTTTAACATTGCGCTGCTGGCCCTTCGTTTCTGCGAAGAGACGGTTCTTCGTGACCCCCGCGTCAAGTCAGTAGAAGACGGGAAGGCCAGCATGAAGGGGGATGCCATTGTTGTTGCCTTGACGGCTGTCGTATCCGACGGTTCGGCACTCCCTCTCCAGGTAGAAATTCAAGGATAAAAATGTTCCAGATCAAAGACCATCGCAGTATTGTCGGTTCCATGATCAATCTGGCTCGGGCATCACAGAGCCAGATCACGGATTTTTCTGTTGGCTCGGTCGCCCGGACGCTGATGGAGTCTCCGGCCATCGAGATTGAAGAGCTTTACTTGCAGATGCTGTTGGGACTGCAAGATGCGATCCCGGTTTCCATCTATCAAGCCTTTGACTTCCCCGTCAACAGCGACGAGTCGGAGCTTGAAAGAAAAACCCGATTTATCCAGTTCGTGCAGTCGCTGGCAAGGGGCACGGTGCAGTCCATCAAATATGCGGCGGCGCTGGCTACAGTCAAGGATGCGGGCGGCGTGGTGCAGGAGTATGTCACCGGTGTTGGCGCTGTGGAATTTGTCGGAATGGTCAACCTGTACCTGCGTGGGTCGGCTGGCAATGCCTCTGCTGCGCTGGTGGCTGCTGCACAGAGCCGCGTTGAGAACTATCGCCCTGCCGGGGTCGAGGTGCGCGTCGTGGCGACCACCTCGCGGGCTGTCTCGTTCGGCGTGTCTTTGCTGTTTGATGCTGGCGTGGTGCCAGAGCCGTCCCATGCCACAAAAATCCATGCGGCGATTGCCTATTCCATTTCCCTGGTCAGTCCGGGGGGGACGTTGACAGCGGATGCGCTGGTGACCGGGATTATCAGCGTGGCTGGCGTGCTTGCTGCATCTCTGACGATTGACTCAAATATCGTGTGCGGACAGTCCGAGTACCTGATTCCTGGGACGATCACCCTAAGTGGGTTTTGAGAATGCGCTACAAGTTACTGAATCATCTTTACGGCGCATTTAACCGTGACCCGGACGCTGTCGCTGCATTCACCCTGGCCCATGCCGGTGGCATAACGTGGTCAATTTCATCTAGTCGCCTCACTGTCAAGGCGTTGTCTGGCGCTGCGCTTGCTGATGTTTCGCTGGCATCCGGGACGGTTGGGAGTGTTGCCGCTGCACTGAGTCTGGCTGGCGTGACGGTCGAGAGCATAAACCCGGATGTGCTCTCGCTGCACGCCTGTGTGCTGGTCGATGGCAGCGAAGCCAAAAGCAACGGCCAAACCAACACCGTGATGGCGCACCGGTCTGTTCTGTTGGCAATGGTGAGCGCCTATGCGGCAAGCGTGCAGGATGCGGCGGATGCAATACCGGCTGCCATTGACCAGGTGTACTTGCACAAGGCAGAGGCCGACTGGCTGGACTATTGGGGTATGTTTTTCGGCATCTATCGGATGGACGGGATGCAGGATGCCGACTACCTCGATCTGATCATCACTGAAACCATCCGGCCAAGGTCAAACGCTTTTGCTATTGAGCGAGCGATCCATGATGCGCTGCCCGTCCATGTGTTCATCGAAGAGCCGTGGAGGCTGATTTTCTCGCTGAGTGGCTCCAAGCTGTCCGGGCACCACAAAATCAAGGACGGGGTGACGATTGGTCGCAACCTGATTCAGCCCACGTCGGCCAGGCCGATCAGGTGGGCACCGATTACCCCCATGATCAACACCAACCGACCGGCTGGGGTTTCCGTGCTGGAGCCGAGGGTCAGGGCAAACGCCTATTTTGAGGCCACATTCATGTCTGCAAGCTGGTGGTCATTCGGCTGGAATACGACCAGCGACTGGAGTGGCTCGGGCAGCGGCGCTGGAATCTCGCATTCGAGCCTGGGTTGATTTGGTCGTGACGCTACTTTTGACCTTGTAGCACCGACCAATCAATTCATGTCCACCATCACAAATTCAGGCCGAATCGCACTCGCGGAGTTGGTCATGGCAAGCACGCTCCACGTCGCGTGGGGCACCGGCAATGGCTGGCCGTTGTTGACAACGCCAGAAATCGATCCCGCTGCTGTTGGCCTGACAAACGAAATCGGCAGGCGGCTGATTACCGACATTCACTTTGCCGACACAGCAGGATCACTCTACTTTGACCCTGGGAGTTTTTCTCCAACCGACGTTCCGAGTGGGGTGGTCTATCTCACGGCTGATTTTGATTTTTCCGACTCGCCGTCATCCATCATTCGTGAGATTGGCATTTTTGTTGGCACTCAAATAAATATCCCTAATGGCACCGGATACCTTACCCCAAGCCAAATAGCCAACCCAGGCCGGTTGCTGATGGTGCAAAACATCACGGCACTTTTCCGCGACATATCAAAGCGCGAGCACTTCGAGTTTGCAATCGCTTTTTAGGGACTTCAATGGCAACGATTTCACCAAATTACCACAACAGATTCGATCCTTCAAAGGAATATGAGGAGCACCTTTTTATCGCTGGGCGCGGGCTGCAATCTGCTGAACTCAATGAAATTCAGCAGAATGCATCCTGGCGGTTGCGTGGTGTCGCAGATGTGCTTTTCAAGAACGGCGCAGTCATCCGGGATGCCAGCATCAGTGTCAATCCATCAACTGGTGCTTTGCAGTGCCGCCAAGGGGCTGTTTACATCGCGGGTGCTGTGCGTGGTCTGGCTCCTGAAAACTTCACCATAGCGACAACCGGATCAGTTACCGTCGGCGTGCGAATGATCGAGTCGATCATCACCAGTGCTGAAGATATTGGTCTGCGCGATCCTGTTTCAAGCTTTGCAAATTACGACCAGGCCGGTGCCGACAGGCTAAAGCTGCACTGTCAGTGGGGGTGGGTCGGGGTCGGTGGAAACGATGGCGCTGGCGGCCAGTTTTACCCGGTCTATGAGGTGGTCGATGGTGTAGTGAGCAGCAAGGAGCCGCCTCCCAACATTGATGCGGTTGCGCAGTCGGTGGCCCTGTACGACCGGGATAACTCCGGCGGCAGCTACATCGTGACCGGCATGAAAGTCTCAAAGCTCGATGACCTAAACGGCAATCAGGTTTACAGCATTGCCGATGGCCGGGCGCGGGTGTTTGGCTTTGGTGTCGAATTTAAGACCTCTCGGCGCACGGCGTACACGGCAGTACCAGACCTGCGGCCAATCGTCGCCGAGCCGCACGACTCTTATACAAGCGGCAGTCAGGTGGTTGGTTTCAGCAATGGGCCTGGCGTTAATGTCACCAGCGTCATCATTGTTTCCGAGAAAACTGAAACCATGACCCGTGGTGTAGGTGCCAAGGATTACCCGCAAGAGACTGGGGTAGTTTCTCTTGTCAGTATCACCCAAGGCGGCACAACGTATCAGAACAGTGTTGACTACTACCTCAATAATGGCGACATTGACTGGTCGCTGGGGGGCAGTGAGCCAGCATCAGGCAGCAGCTACTCGGCGACCTACCGCTACACAAAGTCGATCACCCCCACAGGGGTCACCCCAACTGGTTTGACTGTGACTGGTGCCGTTGCTGGTACGTCAATACTCATCAGCTACAGCCAGATGCTTCCTCGAATTGACCGCTTGTGCCTTGATTTGGATGGCCATGTCGTTTGGGTCAAGGGCGTGGCATCGGCCACCAACCCACAGTCGCCGGTTGTTCCGGGTGATTTGCTGTCGCTTGCCCGTATACATCAAACCTGGTGGGCATCTGGGAGAGTTGTCGCCAGCGACGGTGTGCGTATGGTGTCAATGACGGCGCTTGCCAGCATTGATGCTCGCTTTGATTTTGTCATCGGCCTGCTGGCCCAGCAGCGCCTTGAGAACAATATCCACATCCGTGAAGGCGGCACAAAAAAAGGAATCTTTGTTGACCCGTTCATCGATGACAGCCACCGCGATGCAGGGGTAGCGCAGACTGCTGCAATTGTCGGCGGTCATCTTGTGCTTCCTATTTCTGCGACAGTCTATCGGATGGGGGCCGACATTAGTCAGCCGACATCGCTGAATTACAACCCGGTCGCCTGCCTTGAGCAGTTGATGCGCACATCGTCAATGTCGATCAACCCCTACATGGCGTTTACCGTTCCCCCTGCCGTGGTCACGCTTGATCCTGCGGTTGATCGATGGACGATTGTTGACCAGACCTGGGCCAGTCCGACCACCAGAAATGTCAGTGTTGGAAGTGGAAACGCATCCAGATTGGATGTGACTGTCGAGGATGTTCTAGTCAGCCGGACAGAGACCAGTCTATCCTTTCTTCGTCCGATTACTGTGTCTTACAGGGTTGAGGGGTTTGGCAGTGGAGAGAACCTTTCCTCGTTGACTTTTGATGGTGTTGCACTTGCTGTCTCTGGGGCGGCAAATTCATCTGGCGTACTTACCGGATCATTCACCATACCTGCAAACATCCCTGCTGGTGAAAAGCTGGTTTCATTTTCTGGGCAGAGTGGAACTGTAGGCTCTGCCGTTTTCTCAGGTCTTGGGTCGCTTGATCGTCAGACGTGGACAAACCAGACGACCTTCACCACAACATCATCGTGGGTTGGGAATTGGATTAATCTTGATCCACTCGCGCAAACATTCACCCTAGATTCCAGCGTCCAGGCTGGTGCAGTTGACGTGTGGTTCACCGCCAGGCCGACCTCGAACGTGCTGGTTCAAATCAGAGAAACAACCGCCGGGATGCCGAACCAGGATGTCGTCATGCAAGTCATGGCTTCGCCTGATGCAATCATGCTTGGTGGATCGCACACGCGCTTTCAATTCCCCTTTCCTGTGTTCCTTCAATCCGGGGTGGAGTATGCGATTGTGGTGCTGTGCAACGATGCCATTGGCGCGATCTCGGTCGCGGCACTCGGCGAGTTTGACGAGTCATTGCAACGCTGGGCTACGAGCCAGCCATATACCGTCGGCACCTTGCTGTCATCGTCAAACGCCAGCAGTTGGACAGTGCATCAAGACCGCGACATGACGTTCAGGCTGTTTGCTGCATCCTTCACTGAATCCGTCAGGACAGTCCAGTTGGGCAATGTTCCTGTCTCTGGGGCGACTGATCTGCTATTGCTGGCGAACTCAAACAATCCGACGAGTGCCACTTTTACCGAATACCAGCTCACGCTGCCAGACGCGACCGTGCTGACTGTCGATGCGGGCCAGCCAATATCCTTAACCAGCAGCATCACGGGGAATATCGCTATCTCGGCAAAACTCCACGGGACTTCGGCATCTTCACCGCTGCTGTTTCCAGGCACGCAGTTAGTGTCAGGTGCTATTGGCACCAGTGGAAGTTATGTATCTTTGGCAATAGATGGCGGGACAAACGTCACAGTGAAAGTTGTTTATGAGGCGGCACTGTCAAATGGTGCAACTGTCTCTGTCGGATACGCAAAAGACAGTGATTTATCTACATGGGTAAACATTATCAATCCTTCGAGTTTATCGATGGGCAACGGCTTCACTGAATATACGCATACCGTCACAGGAGTAAATTGCTCCCTGGTTCGTATAAAACTATTGTTGACGGGTTCGGCTGCATCAAGGCCGCGAGTCCGTGACTTACGAGTTATCGTTTTGTGAGGATAAGAAATGATAGATAACAGAACAATCAATTTCGATATACCTTTGCCACACATCAACAATCCACTGAATGTGGATGTTGGCCGGATTAGGGATGCACTTGGCAAAATTGATGCGGCGATTGCTGCCGTCGATGCAACATCAGGAGTACCCGGTGCTCCAGGCTCTCCAGGTGCAAGAGGTGAACCTGGATTCATTGGTGCTCCCGGAGTCTCAAAGGTTAAGGGGTTTTCATTCCTGCGGGCGATTATTCAACCAGCAACCCCTTCAGGTGGCAGCTTTGCCTCGCCAACGGCAACAAGCTGGAGCGATGGCATTCCGGCAGACAACAATCAGCCGCTTTGGATGACGAGTAATGTTTTTACTGACGGTGGTGGTGATACTGGTTGGACAGTGCCGTCGAGGATTGGCACGCCATCATCGTCTGTGCGGGTCGTTTTCAGTATCGATGGCGCAACAAGCTGGCATGCAACGCCCGCAGTAGCCGATGCTTATATGGCGACTCAGACCAGCACTGACAACGGCGCGACTTGGGGTTCGGTTACTGGTGTTGTCAAGATCAAGGGCGAGGCCGGATTGCCTGGGAGCAATGGTGCAAATGGCCTGAATGGCCAAGATGGTGTTCGAGGTACTGATGGAACCAATGGGACAAATGGTGCTGCTGGCTCTCCTGGCGTTCGTGGAACGATCACGGCAGCCAAACCGGTAGCGAGCGCAAGTTGGGACGATTCTCAGGCCGTTCTTGCAATTGCTGATGTAGGCGGTGGCACTCCGATCACAGGCGATGTGGTCACGCTTTACAACTCTGGGTTGGCCTTCTCTCAAACAAGAATCAGAAGTTCGGGTGCGACCTGGATGGTGCTCACGGCATTATTTGGCGGTGATGTTGTCGTTGACAACACGCTCAATGCATCAAAGATTGTTGCTGGGTCGATTACGGCTAACCACATCAACTCAAATGGGTTAAGCATAAGAGCACCAAATGGCGACCTGATACTGACTGCTGGGGCGACGGGTGTGTTTGCAGGGTCTTTAAACGCAGCGACCGGCACGTTCGCCGGGAATCTATCCGCTGCTGGAGGCACGTTCTCAGGTGCTTTGA
>JFJP01036221.1_pt1 | contig 24973 bp, 19 predicted proteins | sample 431651 | NCBI WGS metagenome assembly JFJP01 (sample SAMN02602958, study PRJNA72255) | Microbial mat metagenome, whole genome shotgun sequencing project. | biome: fresh water; feature: sink hole; material: water; isolation source: purple microbial (photo- and chemosynthetic) mats found in...
CCTTTTGTACGCGTATTCATCGGTTCATAATCCCGACGCGCGCGAAAAGTCCATGTACTGGTGGACTAATATTGCCGTTTCCCAGGAACCGGGATCGCGTGTTTTCTCGCCAACGCCCGACGTCATTTATCTTGATCCCTATGTGGAAAAGGGCGAGCGTCGCTTCGGGTTCGGCTCCTTGCCGGAACTCGACGTTCTCAAGGGTATAGACGCTACGTATCCCGGTCGGTTGACCTATTCCAACGAGTATTTCTTTACCTGCGACGCAGTGAAGCTTCCTTGGGAAGCCGCACTCGGCTCGGACGGAAAGGGGCTTTTCGAAGTTTCGACCGACATGCTGAAATACCGGAAGATGTTCTGCTGGGGCACCCTGCCCGGCAGCAAGCGCTGGTCCGAATTCCTCTCGCAGGAGGGAGACCGCTATTTTGAGATACAGGCGGGACTTGCCCCGACGCAGCTTCACGGAATGCAAATCCCGGCGGAAACAGCGTGGAGCTGGACGCAGGCCTTCGGCCTTCTCGAGGCCGATCCTGAAAAGGTACAGGACGCGGACTGGAGCGAGGCGCAGAAACACGTTGCTTCAAACATAAGTGCCCGCGTTTCCGTCGGGGATCTGAACGCGAAACACGCAAAGTTCCGCGAGGCTGCGCGCGTCGGGTGCGGACGCATTCTTCATTCGGGAAGCGGATGGGGCGCACTTGAGGTGGAGCGGAGGAGGAAAGCGGGTCTCGCCGAAATTCCCGTTACCTTCGGCTTCCCTCGGTCGAGCATGGGGCCGCAACAGAAGCCCTGGCTCGCTCTTTTGCAGAACGGGAAACTTCCTGCAAAAAAAGGCGAAGACCTCCCCTGGAGTTTTATTGTCCAGGACGAATGGGAAGAGCTGCTGGGCCGAAGCGTCGATGCTGGCGGTGACTGGAATGCCCTTTTGCATTTGGGTGTCATGGCGATGGAAAAAGGCGACGTTGAAAAAGCCCGCCTCTATTGGGAACGGTCGATAGCCCTTTCGGAAAATGCCTGGGCATACCGCAACCTTGCGTGCGCTCAGATGGAAAGCGGTAACTCCGAGGCCGCCGTGAAGCTGTATGCGAAAGCGGTCACCTCCCCGGGTTATTTTGCCGACCGGGCGATTGCCGAAGAATACCTTACCCTGCTTGTGTCAACGGGAAAACTTGAAGAAGCCCGGTCCTTTTACCGGAATCTCGACAAGGCGTGGAAAGACGCAAGCGATGTCCTCGCCGTCCAGTATGCCTTTCTGTGCGTGCGTACCGGCAATATCGAAGAGGCCGAGGCATTTTTCCTCCGGGATATAGCGAATATCAGGGAATGCGAAACGCCCCTGAGCGATATCTGGTTCGAGATCGAAGCCCTGAAATACGCGAAAGAGCGAAATGTTCCGCTGACAGATCCGATTCGCCTGGAAATTAGGAAAACGCGGAATGTGCCTGCTCACCTCGATTTCCGGATGATTTGATGTAATGGATCAGAATAAAAAAAAGCCGGGGGTCAGTTCAAACAGCCCCCCGGCTTTTTTTTTGAACACCTCAGGCTATTTTTCCGTCATTATTTTCCATCGGACAAAGGCCGGCTCGATTTCCGCATCTTTATCCGGTCCGTAAATCCGGACACCGAAGGAATCGGCTATTGCGCTTCGGGCTTCCGCGGTAGACGAGAAAACCCCCAGCGTTTTCATTTGTGAAATCACGTTTCCCAGGGCTGTTGTTTCCGTCGGTCCTGTCCGCACCTCGCGACCTGTAATTGTCGCGGTCAACTGGCAAAGCAGACCGTTCCTGACCCCTCCGCCCACGAGCCATAGTTCCTCGATCGGTGTGCCGATGATTGATTCGAGACATTCGAGGCTTCGCCGGTATTCACACGCAAGGCTTTCGATGATGGTGCGGAGGATGCTTCCCCGTGTATGGTGCGTTTGCTGACCCGTGGCCTTGCAATAGGTTCTGATCCGTTGGGGTAGATCGCCGGGCGTGGAAAAAAGCGGGTGGTTGACGTCGATATGGGCACTCCATGGAGGGGCTTCTTCCGCCCAGGTCACCATCTCCCCGTAATCCAGTTTTTCCCCGTCCCGTTCCCACCAGCGCTTGCATTCCTGAATCAGCCACATGCCCATGACGCTTTTTTGCAGAAGCGTTTTGCTGTCCACCCCTGCCTCGTTCGAGAATCCATTTTCTAGCACCTCCGTGCCGAGGATGGGTGCATCGATCTCGGCTCCGAGAATGGACCATGTTCCGCAGCTGATGAAGGAAAACGTCCTGCCTGAAACCGTCGGAACCGCCATGGCGGCCGATGCCGTATCATGGCTTGCGACCATGGCAACCGGAACCTTTGTCCTGAATCCCAGGTCCTTTCGCAGGTGAGGACTGATGAATCCGATCATGTGCCCGGTATCGGTTACCGGCGGCATCAGGCGCCGGGGGATGCGGAGCCGTGCAAGCAACTCTTCATTCCATTCCCGGTCGCGTATGGAAAGGAGCTGGGAGGTGCTTGCCATTGTCCGGTCGGTTTGCCGTATTCCGGTCAGGAAAAAATTCAGAAGGTCGGAAATAAAAAGTAGCGAATCGACTTCCTTGAAATAATCGGGATTCTTTTCAAGGGCGGAGGTCAGCTGGACGGAGGTATTGAACCAGGCATCCTGAATCCCCGTGATACGGAACAGGGTTCCTTCTCCCAGTATTTCGGCAAGTTTTTCGGCCTGTCCATCGGTTCTCGAGTCCCGGTAATGAACGGGGTTTTCGACCAACCTGCCGTGTGAATCAACAAGGCCGTAATCGACCCCCCAGGTATCAATTCCCAACGAGGAGATTGATGTCCCGGGAAGAAGCGTGCCCGTCGCCCGGCGTATCCCGACTTTTATCTCGTGGAAGATTCGAAGGATATCCCAATACAAAGTCCCCCGAATATCGACGGGCTCGTTTGCAAAACGGTGGATCTCGGCGAGCTCAAGTTTTTTTGTGCCGGAATCCCATGTACCGCGTACGACCCGGCCTCCGGAAGCCCCGAGATCAACGGCAATAACACTGATCATGATTTTCACTCCCGTCAGTACGGTTCAAGACCCTGCTTGTGCAGGGTTCCGGCGATTTCCATCACCTCGTGGAATCCGATATCGCGCGCAAACGCATTGCCTTCGGTGTCTTTCTTCCGGAAACGGAGCGCCGCGGCGATGACCTCTTCAATGGCGGTGGTTGATACCATATGTTTGCGGGCAAGCGCCAGGGCTCCCTGGAGCCTGTCGGACGGAGCGAGCTTTCTGGTCAGGTCCCTGCCGACGCGGTATACCGTATCGCCGAGCTTTCTGTTCTTGAAACGGGAAATGAGATCGGTTATATACCGTGTGAGCGAGTCTTCAGTAAAAACATCCGGGTATTCCAGCGCAAGGGCGACGGCCGCTTCCGTCATCGCAGATGTTACGGTCTCCTCGATTTTCTGGTCCTCAAGGATTTCCCAAATGAACTCGCACCCGGGATGGTGAAGGAACCCGAGATACGCGACGGCGGAATGGCCCAAGTTGTGAATGTACAGTTTCCTGTCGACCCAGGCACCGATCGGCTCGACTGGCATCAAGTCCGGAATTACCGGTACGGGATTCACGAAGCCGTTTTTATCAACGATGAGGGTTTTGTATTTTTCCGCGACTATACGGAGGGGATCTTCGATAAGGTCTTCCTTTCTGGCGAGCGGAACCATCTTGCCGATACTCGTCTCGACCAAACCGATTCCGGCAACTTCCGCATCGGTGAGCCCGTTTTTTCCCAGGCCTTCCCGGAAGAAAGACGCTCCCCCGTGTATGTTTTCGGCGATGATGATGTCGACGGGTTTTTCGCGTTTGTGCAGGGCTCGGGCCAATAGCGGAAATACAAAAGCAAGGGCGGCCTGTCCGACCGACGTCGCTATGATGTCCGCTTTCCCTATTGCCCCGCAAAAACCGGAAATATCCCCGCTTTGCACTGCGCTTACCGGAGAGACCGTGATGACCCGGTCCTGTTCTTCCGGTTCACGTATCACTACGTCGTAGGCTTTCGCCGCATTCAGGGCGTTTACCAACGACGCGTTGACGTCGACAAAAACAACATGATAAGCGGCGGCCGAAAAGACCGGGCCAATGAACGATCGCCCGATATTGCCGGCGCCAATAATTACGATAGACTTGTCCATCCGTTCTTCTCCTGAAAACAACCGCAATCTGACAAGTCGGGTCAAGCGATCGATCTCTTATACCGTTGCGATCCCTGAAGAACGGCCTCCCCGCAGGAAGGCCGCTGTCAGGATTTTATTCCTTGTAGTCCCGCGCAAAAAGATTTTCTATCTTGTCCAGTGTAACGGGAGTGGCAACGCGGCCGGCAACGAGGAAATCTTTCCCCTTGAGGTCTTCGCCGGAAGCGAGCTGAACTGCCCTTGTCACGAGCTCGACGGCATGGAAGTATGCGTCGTAGCTGGTCGCGACATCGATATAGCCGTCGGTCATGCCCTTGAATCCCTGGGGATTCAAATCTTGGGCGGCAATGTACATGTGTTTCGGGTCGCCAACCGGAACCAAGCGCCCCGCGTTCTTCAATGCAGTCGCTACCGCGTCAAAGCAGAAGTCGCTGGCGACAAACATGACGTTTGCCTCGGGATATGCCTTGAGTGCGTTCGCGGTACCCGTCATGAATTTCTCGGCGTTCCATTCGGTGGGAACCTGCACGAGCGTTTTCCACTGGCCTTTTTCGGCTTCGACTTTTTTCCATCCGTCGGAACGCTGTACGGCATTCATGTCGCGCAGGTCGCCTACCAGCTCGATTGCCTTTCCCTTGATTCCCTTGTCTTTGAGAAGCTTGGCCATTGCCTCGGCGGTGCTTAACGCCTGATTGTAGCTGTCGGCGCCTACATGCGCGTTCGGCTGGACACCCGAGGATTTTCTGTCAAAGGTGATGAACTTGATGCCGGCTTTTTTTGCTGCGGAGATCGATGCCCCGATCGCGGCTGCGTCGTGGGGACGCGCCACGATGATATCGACGTTCTGGCTGATCAGGTCCTCAATGTTCGACGCTTGCTGGGACGGATCGCTGTCGGCGACATTGACGATCCACTTGAAAGTTATGCCGTTCTTTTTTCCGTATTCGGCGGCGTACTTTTTCATGTAGTCTTCCCAAGCTGTCTGAAGCACCTGTGCTTTTTCGTTCCATGAAAGTCCGATCGTAATGGTTTTCGGTGCTTTTTTGGGAGCCGCCCATACGGTAAGACTGCCGAAGAGCACAAGCATGACCACGATACCGAGATACACTTTACCTTTCATTTTCTCCTCCTTGGAGTGTGATATGATATATATAATATCATATTAGTCTTGTATGTCAAGATATAAATGATATAATTAATTTTGAGTTGAATACTAATATGATACATATAATTACTTTCACGGATTGCTTGTTTTATGGGTTTTACCGGTAAAAAAGGAGTCTCTGGCCCGGGGTCGGGCGTTTCTGGCGGGGGGAGAGGTAATGGGAAGAGTGCCGGCGCGCGGTATCCGGATTATTTCAGTTTTTCAGAATCGGTGCTTGTCTTGGTTTTTTCGTATCGTTCGGCTGCCTTTTCGGCAAGCCGGACGCAGCAGCATGAATAGAGCACGTCGATGATCGTAATCTGGCCGATAATCAGGGGCATGTCGATGGTCATGAACATATTCGCGTTTCGCGGCGTGGTGAACAGATTCAGATCCGAGATCTTCGTGAGCGGGGAGACCGCATAGTCGCTGAGGCTGATCACTTTCACGCCGTTCTTTTTTGCCGAGCGCACGGCATCGATTATCACCGACGTCCGTCCGGAGGAGGAAATCGCGAACAGAACGTCCTTTTCGGTCATGAGGGAAATCTGCATGCGATAGAGGGTGGAGTCGCTGTCCGCATAGCACGGCAACCCGATGCGGAAGAATTTGCTCCCGGCATAACGCGCGCTGATACCGGAAGTGCCCGCCCCGATAAAACATACCAGGCCCGCTCCGATCATCTGGTCAACCGCCTGGTCGATGACGGCCGGATCCATGATCTTGTAGCCGTCCTCAATGATGTTCATGGCAAGGGTGTATATTTTTTCGGTGATGTCTTTCGTGGTCGCGTCTTCAGTGATTGATTGGCTGTAAATGAGCTTGTCGATGCCCCGGTTGTAGATGACGTCATTGATCAGGCTGCTTTTGAAGTCCTTGTATCCGGCATAGCCCAACCGTTTGCACAACCGGTTTACGGTCGCATAACTCGAGAGTGTCTTGGCCGCCAATTCCTCAATCGTCAGATTGAGCACAACCTCGGGGTTTTCCAGGACAAAGTCCGCAATTCTTTTTTCTGCCGACAAAAGAACGCCCTGGACACTCTGAAGACGAATAATACAACTCCCATTTGACGAGAGATTACCTTTCATTATACCCACCTTCAGAAACCCGGTTACTGTGCGGAATGATACCGTAATGGATGCTTCCGGTCAAGATAATCGGGCCGGCCGTGCCCCGGCCTTTTTTTGATCAACCGGAAATGAAGGGTTTTAAAAATGCAAGCCCCTGCCGGATGAACTGTACCGGATCGGGGCAGAGGTTGCCGTAGATGCCGCGTGAGGATCCGAAGCCCTCCGGACCGGTATTGTAGGTTTCAAACATGAGGCGGACGCAGCCGGTCGATTCTTCGAGACCCTCGAAAACGCCCTTCCAGGGAACGAGGCCCGAGCCCGGCACGCCCCGGTCGTTTTCGCAGACATGAATGCCCCAGAGGGCGGGCAGCGCGATCCCGACGGCGCACCGGTAATCGCGCTCCTCGGTCACCATATGGTAGGTATCCAGATTGACGAATACATTGGGGTGGTCGACCATCCGGACAAGTTCCATGATCTGCGCCGAAGTATTGATCAGGTGGTTACGGAACCGGCTCATGGGTTCGAGCACGAGCCTGACGCCGAATTCCCCCGCGTATGCGGCGAGAGCGTGGAGGTTGTCGGCCGCATACCGCAATTCTTCGGCGGTGGGCAGACGGCGCGGAGCATAGCCCGGATATCCGTAGATGGCGCCGCAATACGCCGCGGCGCCGAGGGCACCGGCACGCTCGATGTTTTTCCGGTGCCACCCGAGACCGGCCCTTCGCTGGACGGGATCCTCCGACGATATGTTGCAACCGGACGGCCACACATTGCCGGGTCCGGCGGTCAGTTCGATCCCCAAGGAACGGGCATGCGATCCCGTACGGGCGGCGTCAAAAACGACATCGTCACCCAACGATATTTCGAACAGCGACAGTCCCAGCGAAGTAACGGTATCCAGGATCGGCGCGTCGTCATCCGTCCAGTGGCTTTTCCACATGAACTGGTGCGCGCCGAATTTGATGTCCATCTTATGTCGTCTCATGCATGATCTCCAATTTGTTATTTATTCGGCAGCGGACTTACGGAGCGCTTGAGGGAGTCCGCGTACATCGCCATGAGGATGATTCCGCCGCGAACGAACGGATACATGTAGGGGGAGGCTCCCATGTGGTTGAGGCCGTTCTCGATCAGGGCCAACGAGAGTACGCCGACGGCGAAGTCCGGAAAGACCGTTCCTTCCCCGCCGAACAGGCTGATTCCGCCGATTACGATCGCGGCGATCGCCGAGAACTCGGCTCCCGTTCCCATCAGAGTCGTCACGGACCCGATTTGGGAGATCATCAAAATGCCGCCCATGCCCGCGCAGAGTCCGGAGAGGGTAAAGGTCGCGATGCTGACGGCCCGGGTCCTGATGCCCAGTTTTTCCGCTATATCGGAATTGTTTCCCAAGGCCATGACCATTCGGCCGAAAGGAAACTTGACGAGAAGCACATGAAAGAACAGCAGTATTGCGGCGGCCAGCAGGATGTCGGTAAATATCGGGCCGATGCGAAAATTGCCGAATATGTGCATGGCCTCGGATACCGCGATGTTCCGTGATTTCGTAAGCTGGAGGGCAAGCCCGCGGTAGACGAACATGGCACCCATCGTGGTGATGAGCGGGTTGACCCTGAGATAGTTGCAGACAAGGCCGTTTATCAGGCCGCAGAGACTTCCGATGCCGAGGATGAGGGGCAAGGCCAGAAACGGGCTGACGCCGTAGCGGAACATGAGCACCGATCCCGAGGCGCTGCTGAAAAAGGCAACGGAGCCGATCGAAATATCGAGCTTTCCGGTGAGGACGACCAGTACGAGGCCCACCGCCAGAACGGCCATCGGGGCCGATGCGTGCAGGAGTCCCATCATGTTGTCGACTGTCATGAACGATTTTCGCGAAAAGGAAAAGAAAACGACGACCGAAAGAATGATGATCAGGAATCCTTTTGTCCTCATAAGGTCCACAAGTCCGGACCGTGAATTTTTTGTATGAATCAATTGGTACCGCCTTTTACCGCACCGACCGATGCGTGGAGCAATTCTTCCTTGGTTGCGTCCGGTCCGAATTCCGCGACCATCCGTCCCCGGTCAATAACCATAAAACGATGGCTGACGGCCATTATTTCCTCAATTTCCGACGAGATGACCATGACCGCGGTTCCCGATCGGGCAAGCAATCCGATTCGCGCTTGCATCTCCAGTTTCGCCCCGATATCGAGTCCCCTCGTCGGTTCGTCCATTATCAAAACAGGAGGTTTCTTTTCCAGCCAGCGCCCGAGGATAACCTTCTGCTGATTTCCGCCGCTGAGGCAGGCTGCCTTTTCTTCCATGCCGGGCGTCTTGATGTCAAGCTCATTTATATGGCTCTGCACCGCGGCCTTTTCTTTTTTTTCGCGGATGAACGGCCAATACCTTGAGGTGAAGGAAGGAAGGCTCGCGAGGGAAATATTGACGCGTACCGAGGCCTGTGAAAGAAGGCCGTCCTCCTTCCTGTTTTCCGTAATCAGACCCACTGTTTTTTTCAGCTTGGCGGACGGGATTTTTCGAAGCGAATCCCCTTCCCTGATTTCCAGGGTGCCGCCGTCGCAGGGATCGAGACCCGCGAGAATCCTCGCAAGTTCGGTCCGCCCTGACCCGAGCAACCCCCAGAGGCCGACGATTTCGCCGCTCCGGAGTTCGAGCGTGATATCGTCGAGGACGCCCGAGCGGGAAATACCCTTCGCCCGGAGCGCCACCGGTCCGGCTTCTATTTGTCCGGCTTCTTTTTTGTATGTCTGCAGGTCGGCTTCGTTTCGGCCAAGCATGAAACTGACCAGTTTCCCGGACGTGAGTTCGGCGACCGAACTTTCCCCGGCGACTTTACCGTTCCGGAGGACTACCGCCCGGTCACAGAGACCGAATATTTCATCGAGGAAATGGGTGATGTACACGATGGCCGATCCCGAATCCCGGAGAGCGCGGATCACCGAAAACAGCCGCCCTGCCTCAACGCTGGAAAGCGACGAGGTCGCCTCGTCGAAGATGATGATACGGGGATCGTCAAGCAATGCCCGCGCGATCTCGACCATCTGACGGTCGCCGGCACCGAGGCGCTTCACTTTAGTCGCGGGGTCGAGCGTGCATCCCAGGCGGTTCAGAAGTTCGGAACAGCGCTTGCACGCTTTCCGGTAATCGATGCTGCCCGTCCTGTTCCGGGGAAAACCCGAGATGAACATATTGTCCACAATCGATAGCGTGGGGAGCAGGGCCATTTCCTGGTGGACAAACGCAATGCCCGCCGCTTTCGCGTCCCGGGGATTTCGCAGGGTGACGGAATGCCCGTCAATCTCGATTTTACCGGAATCCGGCCCGAATACCCCGCCGAGGACGTTCATGAGCGTGCTTTTCCCCGCTCCGTTCGCGCCCACCAGGGCAAGAATTTCTTTTTGGTCAACTTTGATGTCGACTCCCTGCAGTGCGCGCACACCGGGGAAACCTTTCGTGATGCCTGTCAGTTTCAGTAGTGCTGTACCCATGATTTCTCCTACCTTCGTTTAGATCGTGCGTCTATTGCCACGACGACGACAATAACGAGGCCTTTGACCACCAATGTCGCATAGTATGAAATTTGCGCCAGATTCATGATATTGCTGATGAGGGTTATGACCAACGCGCCGAGGACTGCTCCCGCAAAGGAACCGGCACCGCCGTAGATGCTCACCCCGCCGACGACCGAAGCGGCGACGACATTGAGGACAACCCCTTCCTGTCCCATTGTCGGGGAGGCGGAGGCAAGGCGGGACGTGATCACGATGGCTGCCAGGCCGGCAAAAAGGCCAGCGAAGGCATAGGTCCCGAAAATCACCCGCTGCCTCGGAATGCCGCTTACCTCCGCGGTTTCGGCGTTCATCCCGACGGCATACAGCCAGCGGCCGTAAATACTTTTGCCGGCAAGGACACTGACGCACAGGGTAATTACGGCCACAGAGAGGATGGGCACGGGTATTCCCCATGGCCGGGCAGTCATGGCCGCGAGGAACGATTCCTGCAGACCGAGAACGCTGACGGAATTCGTGATGACCACGCATGCGCCCATGGCTATCGCCTGGGTAGCGAGCGTGACGACGAACGGAATCATGTTGAGGTATGCCACCGCAAAACCGTTCAGGCAGCCGCACAAGACGCCGATGCCTACCATGATGAGGGAACCGGCGATGGAATTGCCGCCGGCGCGCATATGCATCGAGCCGAGGATTCCGCCGAGGGCCATGACTGCCGGAATGGACAAATCCATGCCTCCCGTGATGAGCACTGCGGAAAGCCCCATAGCCATCAAGGCCAGGGGTGTGGCTTGAAGAAATACATTGGTGAGATTTCTCGTGGTAAAAAAATGCTCGACGGTCAGTCCGAGTGTAAGCGTCAGTGCCGCGAAAAAAAGGATACCGAGAAGGGCATTGGATGGTCGTGATGGCATTGATCTACTCTCCTTCAGGAGTACATAATGATATATATAATATCATTATGTACTAAGTTGTCAAGATATAAATGATATTATTTATATCCTAAGGTGAGTTTTATATGATATGTTTTAAATGGTCATTCAGCGGGAGGATTTGATGTGTCGATTGGAAATGCCCGGGCTAGTAGCCCAGTGCGCCGAGGTCGAAGGCGATGAAGGGAGTAAACGCCTTCGCGGTGTTTTGCTGGACACCGCAGCGAAAGGCGATGCCGAACGCGTCGCTGACGCGGAGACCGAGACCGGCTGTGACGTTCCAGTGAAAGAGCTCCCCGGCCCCGTCGATCGTCCCCGGATTCTGGAGTACCGCCCCGACAGAGGCGTTCGCGAGAAAGAATACCGGGAATTGCACTCCCCTGTCGCGCCAGCTCAGATTGTGCTTCAACTCGATTCCCGCCCCCGCGACATGGCTGCCGATCCGTTCGTCGATCCGCAGCGGTCCGGGAAACAGGCGCCGGTCGGCAAGGTCGGGCTTGTAGAAGGGCGGGGCCGTTCCGGTTGCATCCGTGCCGCCGCTGAAGTCGGTTCCCGCTTTCCACAGCAGACCGACGGAAAACGGTTTTTGCGGAGAGAGGTAGGTGCTTCCCGATGTCTCAAGTGTCTTGAACGCCCGTTCGGAACCCAATTCGGTCGCGGATAGCAGGAATCTGAACGAAGCCGCAAGCCCGCTCGTCGGAAAGACCGGCGAATCGAGCCGCTGGATCGAAAACCCCGCATGCAAAAGGGATGCGCCCGCAACCGCCGTGTCCGCCTCGAATTCTTCGATGGCTTCGCTGTCGATGAGGTCTCCCCTCCATCCTGCGCGCCACTCGATGCCCTCGAACGGCTGCACCGCGAAATCCATTCCGGCGCTCCGCAGCACGGTCCGGTACTGGTAGCCCGCCGAGGTTTCGGTGAGGCGGGTGGTGAAGTCCTGCCGCAGGGAACAGAAGGGACTGACGGAAAACATGCCGGCGAAGGGCTGGACGAAGCGGATATCCGCGCCCGGTGCGTCGAGAAGCTCGAGGTCGATGAGGAGGCGGGAGTCTTCCGTGGTAAGTCCCCGGTACAGGAGCGCCGGAACGAAATTCAAATTTCCCGTGAGCGCCGTCGAAAAGGTTGCTTCATATAAAAAGTGAAGGCGGATCTCGTTTTTTTCCGGTTTTTTCCGGACCAGATCCACGATGAGCGGAAAACCCGGTACCGATGAATCCCTGCGCACCCGTACCGATTCATACTTTCCCTTTTTATCAAGTTCACGGAACCGCCCCTGGAAATCGGACACCGTGGGAACCGTTCCTTCAAGCGGTGCAAATATTTTCCGCGCTGAATCGAGATCCTTTCCGCCGACACCCCGTATCACGATTGATTCCACGGGAAGATCCACCGGCCGGTCGGGTGTTTTCCCTGCATCGGTCGGAGCGTAAGGCGGGTCGATCCTCCGGTCGCGTATCGCGGTCAGGGCATCCGTATATGCATGCGCTGTTTCCTCTCCCCGCAAGCCTATTTCCGGACCTTTGCCGAAATCCGAAGGAAGGAATCCCCTGACATCGACCGGTATCACCAGATCCGCATGAGCCAGCTGGCCGGTGACATTCGTACGGACGAGGATATCGAATGAACGGAGGAAGGCGTCGACCGGTGTCATGTTTTTCGTTTCGGGATCGAAGGGGCTTCCGTCGAAGAGATCCACCGCGATGACGATGTCCGCGCCCATTTCGCGCGCGAGATCGATCGGAAGGTTGTCGGACATGCATCCGTCGACGAAATACCTGCCGTCCAGGAAGTACGGCGAGAAGATGCCGGGAAGGCTCATGCTCGCGCGCATCGTATCCGCAAGGGATCCCCGCGCCAACACGACCCGCTCTCCCGTCGAGACATCGGTCGCTACCGCCCGGTAGCGTCTGGGAAGGGAGTCGAAATCGGCGGGCGAGGACACGGAAAGGGAGAGCGAGTCGACGAAGCGCAGGACCTTGTTTCCGTTCAGAAGCCCCGTTCTCGGCGCAAACCCCCGTTTGTCGAAATCGAGGGACGCCGCGTAACGGGCGCGCTCGGCCTTCCCGGAAAACGATACGTTGTCGACGACGGTATCCTCGGCGAAGAGGTCGATCCAGTCGGTTCCGGTCATGATCGACTCGAGTTCGGCCGCGTCGTATCCCATCGCGTACAGTCCGCCGACAATCGAACCCATGCTGGTGCCGACCACCATGTCGACCGGCACCCCGATTTCTTCCATTACTTTTATGACGCCGATATGCGCGAGTCCCCAGGCGCTGCCGCCCGAGAGGACCAGCGCTACCTGCGGCCGTATTGCATCCCCCGTCTGCGCGAATGCGGCGGTTGCGGCGAATGCGAGTATGAGTACTGTCAACCGGGCCGGATACAGTTTCATGGCGGTTCTCCCTGATATGGCGTAAGTATACCACAACGTCCTTGGGTCGTTCATTATAATGAAAGCCGGTCTTCGGTCGCCGGCAGCCTCCCGGTCCGGACGCGGCCGTCTTTTTTTGTCCTGCTCCGGCTTCGCGGATTACATGCCATGAATGAAAGGTTATAAAATAAAGTTATCTAACCATTGACCTTTTTTTCTTTTCCGGTCATACTTGTTTTTTCAAGAGACCGAGAAAAGGAACAACAACATGAAATCCGCCGGTAAACCAAGAAACCTGAAACAAAACAATTCACGGGCTGTGCTCGAGCATTTGCGCAGGAATGTAGACTGCTCCGTAGCCGATACTTCGAGCTTGATAAAACTCAGCAAGACGACGGTCAAAAAAGTATTCGATTCTCTCGTGACCTCGGGGCTTCTGCTTTCGGCCGGCAAGGGCGATTCGACGGAGGAAGGCGGCAAAAAACCGGAACTGTACCGGTTCAACAAGAATTACGGATTCGTGATCTGCCTCCATGTCACGCCCGAGGAAGTCATCGCGGTTATAACCGACATGAACGCCGAAATTACCCTCGAGACAAAGCATCCATTGAAGAAAAACTGCAAACTCTCGACCGTCATCCACCTTCTGGCGGAAACGATAAAATCTTTTGTGGCAACCAAGTCGGTCACCGGCGAAAGGCTTATCGGTATCGCCGTCGTGCTCCCGGGTCTGGTGGATCCACTCATGGGCGTATCGATCTATACCCCCCACTATCCGCAATGGGGCAGGGACGTGCCGTTCAACCGGATGCTGAAGGCCGAACTGGGCGAGGGGTATGACGTGCCTATGCATACCGAGAACGCGAACAGAATCCAGGTTTTCGCCGAACTGGCCAAGGGTATCGCCGGCGGATACAGGAATTTCATCATAATAGACGCGTTGAACGAAGGGCTCGGCGCCGGCATTGTTCTCAACAGGGAACTTGTTCTGGGCGCCCAGAGCATTTCGGGCGAGATCGGGCACATGACCCTCGATCCCCGCGACGGTTTTCCCTGCATTTGCGGACACAAGGGCTGTTTCGAGGCGTTGGTTTCCGCCCGCCGACTGTGCACGCTCGCCCGCAATCCCCTGCCGGGCGAGACGGGCACGAAACTGGACATCCAATGCCCGACCCTGAAACTCGATGACATATGCGCCGCCGCTTCCGCCGGCGATCCACTGGCCCTCCGCCTCATCGATGATGTCGCAAGTTGGTTCATCATCGGTCTCGGAAACATGATCATGGTCAACGATCCCGAGCTTATCGTGATCCAGGGCGTCTACGTCAAGGCGGGCGATTTTTTCCTGAACCGCCTCCGGGAGGGCATGCGCGCGATCGGCTTGCCCGACGTCGAAAAGAAAGTCCGCATCGAATACTCGACCCTGGGCGAGGAGCGGGGCGTCATCGGCGGGGCGGCGTACATCACGGCTGATTTTTTCGACAAACGCTTCGTTTTCTGAAGAACGGATTCACGGCAAACCGGCACATTTCATGTCATGCAATGTGTTTTAATTTATCACATAGTTATGTTATATTGTTGTAAAACTACTTGACATATCAAAAGTCTGTGGTATGATGAATCAGGGTTTGCAAATACTGTTGCAGACCGAATTTTTTCGAGGAGGCTTGAGGTGAGGAAATCATTTATTTTGGCGCTGTCCATTCTTTTGGCAGTCACGGTCAATGGCGCGTTTGCACAGAAAGCAAACGGAGTATTCATGGGTACGGCTATTCGTTCGCTCGAAAACCCCTATCATGCTGTTTGGGCACGCGGAGCCCAGTCATATGCGGATTCCGTCGGCGGATTCACCGTAATCCAGACCTGCGAAGGCTCGAGCGAAAAACAGCTCAACGACATCAAGGCCCTCATCGCGAAGGCCGGCAAGAACGCGGTGTTCTGCATCGACCCGAACGAATCCCCGAACGTAATACCGATAGCAAAAGCACTCGAGGCGGCCGGGGTCTACTACGTGACCTGGTGGAACAAGCCCGACAGTGTAAAGGTGACCGACTATCCCCACTGGGTAGCACACATCGCCTTTGACGGAATCAGCGCCGGCGAGTTCATGGCCGACACGCTGTTCAAGAAAATGGGCGGAAAAGGCAAGATCGTCGCGCTCCAGGGCATGCTCGCGAACTCCGTCGCGGTTGACCGCTATCAGGGTCTCACGAACACACTCGCGAAATATCCCAACATCAAGCTTGCCGCGGTCGACACCGCCGAATGGGACCGCACCAAGGCATTCGAAAAAATGAAGAGTTTCCTCGTCGCCAATCCCGACGTTGGCGGAGTCTGGGCGGCGAACGACAACATGGCTCTCGGCGCGCTCGAAGCCATCCGTGCCGCAGGGCTCGCGAAAAAAGTGCTCGTCGTCGGTTGTGACGGTATCAGCGAAATGCTCGATGCGGTGAAAGCCGGCGAAGCCGCCGCTACCGTACTCAACGACTCGTTCTGGCAGGGAGGCATGGGTCTCGCCCTCGCCGTCGCCGCAAAAGACGGAAAGATCAACCTCAAGACGACCCCGGCCGACAAGCGTGCCTATTTTGCCCGTGCCGTCGAAGTAAGCCAGGACAATATCGACACCATCATCGCGACCTATGTAAAGGGAACACCGAAATACGATTGGACCGATCTCTATGCTTTCTACGTCCGCCCGATGAAATAACAAAACCGATGACACGGTCGGGCGACAAGCCCGGCCGTCAGCCGATCAGCCTGCATCATTCTCTTTCAGGGAGTCCGAAAGTCATGAAGAGTAACACTGAAACAGCAAAAAAGCGAAGCGCACCGGGCCTTACGGTCAACGGGGTGCTCGAGTTCATATCGAAGGGCGTACGGGGTCAGATGGTCGCCCTTGTTCTCGTTCTCGTCGTATGCGCGATCGGGACTTCCGGAATGTCCCTTTCGTCGAGGAATATCGTAACCATCCTGAGCCTGGCAGGCATTCCGATGATCATCTGCCTCGCCATGCATCAGGTGATCATCATAGGAGCCATGGACCTTTCCACCGAGGGAATCATTTCCCTGTGCGCCGTAGTCGCGGGGTTCCTCATCAAGAATCCCTTTACCCCGTATGATTTCGGTTTCTGGGCGATCCCTATCGCGATCGGGATCGGCGGATTATTCGGTTTCATCAACGGAATCATAAACACGAAAGTACGGATGCCTTCTTTCATAGCGACCCTCGGTATGTGGTGGGTGGCACAGGGGATCGCTGTAATAATCGGAAGAGGAAACGCGGTGAAAATGCTCGACCCGCGATTCCAGAATATTGCGAACGGCGATTTTTTCGGCTTGCCCATCATCATCCTCGTTGCTCTTGTTCTTTTTGCCATCCTCTTTGTCATCCAGAAGCGCACCCGTCTCGGTAAATACATGTACGCGATCGGCGGGGATGAAACCCTTGCGCGACAGGCAGGAATCAAGGTCGACCGCGTCAAGATCATCGTCTTCATCATGACAGGATGCATATACGGCCTCGCCGCCATTTTTCTCATATCGCGGCTCGCAAGCTCGAATCCCAGGGCCGGTAACAACACGCTCTTCGCCGCCATGACCGCGGTAGCCGTCGGCGGCGTTTCCCTTTCCGGCGGCGTGGGCGGCGCGCTCAACGCGGTATTCGGCGCGCTCATCGTCACTTCCCTCAACAACGGTATGGTGCTCATGAAGATAAGCCCCTACATACAGAACGCGGTCAACGGGATCGCTCTGATAATCGCGGTGGCCCTTACGATCGACCGCAAGAAGATAGGAATAATAAAATGAGCGAAACGATAATGGAGTTGAAGGGCATAGTCAAATCCTATCCCGGCGTCGCTGCCCTGAAAGGAATCGACATGCGCGTCGAGCGGAACGAGATTCTCGGGCTCGTCGGCGAAAACGGTGCGGGTAAATCCACCCTCATGAAGATAATGATAGGCCTTCAGGCCTCCGACGAAGGGGGACTTTTCCGTGACGGGAAAGCGCTGCGTCTTGCCGGTCCCGCCGACGCGATAGAAAAAGGCATTGGAATGGTCTTTCAGGAAGGGTGCATGATATCGAACCTTTCCGTCATGGACAACCTCTTTCTCGGGAACGAGAAAAGTTTCATGCGCTTCGGTTTCATCCTTCCGAATAAAATGTCCTCCGCCGCCAGGAAATGCCTTGCATCGGTCGGGCTTCCGTCCCTCGATCCTAAAAAAATGCTCGGCGAACTTTCCGCAGCCGAAAAGCAGATGATCGAAATAGCGCGACTCCTGTGGCTCTCCGAATTTTACGGGGTGCGGAATCCCGTTCTCATACTTGACGAGCCGACGACGGTTCTCCAGGAACATGAGGTCAAGATACTCTTCGACATTCTCGTCGAATTGAGGAAGAAAGCGACGATCATTTTCATATCGCACCGGCTCGAGGAAGTGGTGAAGCTTTCCGACCGCATCGTCGTCCTCAAGGACGGCAACCTCGTCGCCGAAATGGCCGGAAAAGACGCGAGCGTCCACGGCATTGAAAAAATGATGGTCGGTCACGAGCTCGCCGAAGAACATTACCGGGAATCGATGCAGGCGGAACCGGGAAAAGAGCTCTCGTTGAGAGTAGAATCCCTCAGCCTTGCGGGACGTTTTGAAAACTTCTCCCTTGAATTGCGCAAGGGCGAAATCGTGAGCCTCGTGGGACTTCTCGGATCGGGCAAGGAAGAAGTGTGCGCCTGTATCGGAGGCTCGATCCAGCCCGACAGCGGGAAGCTCGAAGTCGAGGGCCGCGAGGTTCGCTTTGCGAGCCCCCGGGACGCGATAGAAGCGAACATAGGTTGCATCCCGATAGACAGGCGGAGCGACGGTCTTGCGACCAGTCTCGACGTCATGAACAATATCAACCTCCTGGTCCTTGACGAAATGAAAAAGGGCATCTTCCTGCTTCCGTCCCTTGAGCGGAAAAACGCGGAGCGTTGGGTAAAGGAATGCCTGATAAAGACTCCTTCCCTCACCACATCGTGCCGCACCCTTTCGGGCGGAAACCAGCAGAAGGTCGTCATCGCGAAATGGCTCGCGGCGGACGCGAAAATTCTCATACTCGACCATCCGACCCGGGGCATCGACGTCGGTGCGAAAGACGAGATTTACCGCCGCATCAGGGTGCTCGCCGCTTCCGGGATGAGCATAATCGTGATGTGCGACACCCTCGAAGAGGATATCGGGCTCTGCGACCGGATGATCGTGATGAAAGACGGTGCCGTTGTACGCGAGATCCCCTGCCCGAAAAACGGGAAGCCCGTGCCGGTCGATGTTATCGACTACATCGTATAGGAAAAGGAAGAAAACAGAATGAAGAAAAAGGTTGCGGTAAAACCGATTTACATTTCGGCCGCCTTGTTTATAGCCCTCGTGGCGTTCTTTACGATCGGCGACGGAAACTTTCTGTCCGCCTACAACGTGCAGACAATCCTGAACGCCTCCGCGATACTTCTCGCGGTCGGTTTGGGCCAGGTCTGCGTAATACTGACCGGGGGTATCGATCTTTCCGTCGGAAGCATCATGTCGCTCGTCTCGGTGGTCATGATGCTTACCCTGAAAGTCCTCGGAATCTGGGCAATCCCGCTCGTCCTGCTTCTCGGTCTCGTCACGGGCCTGGTGAACGGCCTGATCGTCTCGAAGCTGAAGATTCCGTCGTTCATCGCCACGCTCGGGACGCAGGGCATTCTCCTCAGCATCGCCTATCTCCTCTCGGCCGCTCCGCTTTCCGCTCCCGACAATTCATACGGCATCCTCGACCTCGTCAACGGACAGGTCGGACCGGTCAAGAGCGTGTGGATAGTCGGTGCCGCCGTGTTCACGCTCTATTTCGTCATGCAGCGATATACGAGGCTCGGACGGAACATCATTTATATCGGCGCGAACGAGCGCATGTCGTACCTCTCGGGCCTCGACATCGACCGTACGCGCATTCTTGCTTTCGCCTTTTCCGGTTTTGGCGCTGCCGTCGCGGGTATCATCCTCTCGGCGACTCTCTATTCCGGTTACCCGACGATCGGAAACGTATATGTGACCAATTCGATCGCGGTCGTCGTGGTCGGCGGAACGGCAATGACCGGCGGTGCGGGAGGAGTTCTCAACACGCTCATCGGAAGCCTTATCATGGGAATACTGAACAACGGCATGACGGTAATCGGAATCGACGTGTATGCCCAGCAGGTTTTCCTCGGAATCCTCGTGATCATCGCGGTCGCGGTGACCTTTGACCGCAAAAAACTCGCGATCATCAAATAGGAGATCATGACATGAAACTGCAGGCGATAAAACTTGACGGGAAGTCCATGGCCGGAATCGGAACATACATCACTCCGTCGGAAGGCCAACGGCCCGCGACGGGCGCCGAATTTTCCTTCGGCATCGTAGCTGACGATCTCGGTCTCCCTGCGCCCCTGTGCGCCGGCCGCCTCGAGTGTGCCGGGAGAAACATGCGGGTCGTGAAGCTCGAGCGCCACCTGAAGACGCCCGAGATTCTTTCGGCCGTCGACGGAGATTCCGTAATCTGCGTCGCTCCTCCCCAGGAACCCGTAAACGGGAGCCTTGCGGGCATGAAGGCGATTCTCGTCAAAAAAGGCGAGTCGATCCTCCTTGCGACCGGTGCCTGGCACTGGATACCGTTTCCCGTCGGGAAGGAATCGTCCCTTTTTCTCGTTGTATTCCGTTCGGGAACCGGAGACGACGATCTCGGCTTCTGCGAACTTTCGGAAGCCGTCGACCTTGTGTATGAAGGGGCGAAAAAATGAGACAAGCTGTCATGACTGCGCCGGGCGCGGTGGAAATTCTGGAAGCGGCAAGGCCGGTACCCAAGGCAGACGAAGTGCTTCTCCGGATCAGGCGGATCGGCGTGTGCGGCTCGGACATTCACGTGTACCACGGACTTCATCCCTATACTTCCTATCCGGTGGTTCAGGGACACGAGGTGTCGGCCGTTGTCGAGGAAATCGGGAAAGACGTAACGTCTGTCAAGAAGGGCGCGAAGGTCACCTTCATGCCCCAGATCGTCTGCGGGAATTGTTACCCGTGCAGGCACGGCATGTACCACATCTGTGATGTCCTCAAGGTTATGGGTTTCCAGGCTCCCGGCGCGGCTCAGGATTATTTCGCCGTCGCCGCCGACAAGCTCGTCGTTCTTCCCGATTCGCTTTCTCCCGAAGCCGGCGCCATGATCGAACCACTTGCCGTCGCGGTCCATGCGCTCAGGCGCGGCGGCGGCGCGGAAGGCAAGAAGATAGCGATAGTCGGAGCGGGACCCATCGGTAATCTCGTCGCCCAGGCGGCCAAGGCTCTCGGGGCGACACAGACGCTCATCATGGACAAGAGCGCGTTTCGCCTCGATCTCGCGAAAAAATGCGGCGTCGATCATTGCGTCGATGCCGGAACGGAAACGCTTTCGGAGGCGGTCTCGAGACATTTCGGAAGCGACCGCGCGGATCTCATCCTCGAGTGCGTCGGCTCCGAGCCGACCATGACGCAGGCGATTGCTACAGCCCGCAAGGGTACGGCCATCGTGGTAGTCGGCGTGTTCGGGAAAAAGCCGACAACCGATCTCGGGATCGTACAGGACCGGGAGCTTTCGCTCGTCGGTACCCTCATGTACCGGAAGGAAGACTATGTGCAGGCGGTGGAACTCGCGTCCTCGGGCCGCATGTCCCTCGATTCCCTCGTGACGGACAGCTTCCCCCTGGAGAAATATCCGGAGGCGTATCAGTTTATCGAGAAGACCGGAGACAAGGCCATGAAGGTTATGATCACCCTCGATTGATTCGGGCGGTAAAGGAATAAAATATGGATCTTGAATTGAAAGGAAAAGCAGCACTCATAACGGGCGGTTCCGTCGGCATAGGCCTTGCCGTGGCCCGCGCCCTCGCGAAGGAAGGCGTCGGCATCGTCATCTGCGCCCGTGACGGAAAGCGCGCCGAACGCGAAGCCGAATCCATCGTCCGCGATTTCGGCGTGAAAGCGATCGGCCTCGAAGCAGACGTAGCCATCGCGGGCACGGCCGAAAAGTGCGTGGGGGCCGCCGCCGCCGCGATGGGCGGACTGGACATACTGATAAACAATGCGGGCACAGGCTCGTCCGAGACCATCATGGAAGCCGATGACGACCGATGGCAATATTACTGGGACCTTCACGTGATGGCCGCCGTCAGGTTCGCCCGCGCGGCCGTTCCCGAATTGCGCAAACGGGGAGGCGGAGTGATTCTCAATACCGCGTCGATCTGCGCGAAGCAGCCGCTCGGCTACGAGCCGATCTACAACACGACGAAGGCCGCCCTCGTCATGCTCGGAAAATGCCTCGCGAACGAGCTGGTCGCCGACAACATCCGGGTCAATACCGTCAACCCCGGCCTCGTTCTTACGCCCGACTGGAGAAAGACGGCCGGAATAATCACGAAGGGAACGGAAACGACGGTCGACCAGTACCTCGACAAGATAGCGAAAGACAACGCGCCGATCGGACGGTTCGCCTCGCCCGAGGAGATCGCGGATTTCTATCTCTTCCTGTGTTCGCCAAGGTCGAGCTATTGCGTCGGTTCAACATATTACATCGACGGCGGCTGGCTCCGCACCGTCGAATAAGGGAGACACTATGCGATCGGTTGCTGTTCTTGAACCCGGCAAGGTCGGGTTGGTCGAAATACCCGCACCCGTTCCGGGAGACTACGACGTGCTCGTAAAAAGCGAGATTTCTTTCATTTGCAATGCTACGGACCGGAAGCTCGTGCAGGGCCATTTTCCCGGCATGGGGGCGGAATCCTATCCCCTGATCCTCGGCCACGAAACCGTCGGCCGGGTCGTTTCAAAGGGATCGAAAGTTACCTCCTTCAAGGTAGGCGACCGTATTCTCGGCGGTCTATTCTTTTCGCCCGAGGGTTTCAAGTCGGGTTGGGGAGGGCACAGCGAGTATGTGCTCGCATCCGACCACGAGGCCATGGTGAAGGACGGGATGGCCGACGAGGCGCACGGTTGGCTCGAGGTATTCAAGATAATGAAAAAAGTGCCCGACGACATTTCCGTCGAGGCAGCCGGTCTTCTCGCCACATGGCGGGAAGTATATGCGGGTTTTTCCGATTTTCATCTCCAGCGCGGAGACGACATCCTGATTTTCGGCGCGGGTCCTGTTGGACTCTCTTTCTGTCGATTTGCTAAAATAATGGGACTCGGTTGGGTCGGCGTCGTCGATACCCTCGCGACCAAACGAGAGAAGGCTCTGTCTCTCGGAGCCGACGCGGTGTTTGCTCCGGATGATCCCGCCATCCGCGATCTCGCGAAAACGCGGGGCAAACCGCTCGATGCGGTGATCGACGCGGTCGGGTCGGAACGGGTGATCAACGCGGGACTTCCTCTCATCAAGCTCGCGGGTTCCATCTGCGTCTACGGCGTTCTTGCCGGAGACACGCTGACGCTCGCCAAGGGAACGGGACCGTACAACTTCAACCTGTACATGCACCAATGGCCGACCCGCGACGCGGAAGCGGCCGCCCAGGAGCCGCTCGTCGAGTGGATACGATCGGGTATTCTCAGGCACGAGGATTTCGTCACCGGCGAATACCGTCTCGCGGATATCGAGGCTGCGCTCAAGGCGACGGAATCGCCGACTTCGATCAAAACGATGATTCGGTACTGAGAAGGCGGAATGCATGAAAAAATACTTGTTGGCGCATGATCTCGGGACCTCCGGAGACAAGGCGACCCTGTTTACCACGGAAGGCGTGCTCGTGAAGAGCGAGACTGTTTCCTACGGCACTCATTACTTCAACAACAACTGGGCCGAACAGGATCCCGAGGACTGGTGGATGGCGGTCAAGGAATCGTCCCGCCGGATAGCCGCAGGTATCGATCCTTCTGAAATCGCGGCAATCGGTTTTTCGGGCCAGATGATGGGTTGCGTCTGCGTGGACGGCGAGGGTCGCCCGCTTCGTCCCGCCCTGCTCTATTGCGACCAGAGGGCAACCGCCGAGGAGGCCGAAATTCTTTCGAAGATCGACGCCCTTGAATTTTATAAAATTACCGGTCATCGCGCGTCGGCATCTTATTCCGCCGCGAAACTGATGTGGGTAAAAAAGAACGAAGGCGAGATTTACCGGAAGACCGCGAAGATGCTCCACGCGAAGGACTTCATAAACTTCCGGCTCACCGGCGTAATGCGCTCCGAATATTCCGATGCTTCAGGCACGAATCTTCTGGACCTGAAAAAACTTTCCTGGTCCGATCGGCTCGTTGGCATCACCGGTCTCGACGGTGACAAGCTTCCCGAACTGGTGCCATCGACCGCCGTGATCGGCGAGCTTACTTCCGCAGCCGCGAAGGAACTCGGGCTCGCGGCGGGAATACCGGTTGTCGCAGGCGGCGGTGACGGAGTATGCGCCGGGATCGGAGTCGGTTCGGTTGCTCCCGGCATCACCTATAATTATCTTGGATCCTCGTCCTGGATTGCGACCACCTCGAACGAGCCGATTTTCGACGACGAGATGCGGACTTTCGTCTGGGCCCATGCGGTTCCCGGAGCGTACCATCCGTGCGGTACCATGCAGACGGCGGGAGCGTCGTATGCATGGACCCGGAATACGCTGTGCAACCTCGAGCGGGCTGCCGCCTCGGACTTGCGACTCGATGCGTACGAACTCATGAACGCGCAGGTTTCCCGCTCGGTTCCCGGCGCAAACGGCTTGATCTTTCTGCCTTACCTTCTCGGCGAGCGGACTCCGCGCTGGAATCCGGACGCGAAGGGCGCCTTCCTCGGCCTTACTCTCGGCCATTCGAGGGACGACATGCTCCGCTCGGTAATGGAAGGGATCACGATGAACCTTTCCGTCATTCTTGAGATTTTCCGGAAGCGTGTTTCGATTCCCTCGGTCACCGTCATAGGCGGCGGCGCAAAGGGAGCGGTGTGGCGAAAAATAATGGCGGACATTTACGAGGCCGAAATCTTGAGGCCGAATTATCTGGAGGAAGCGACCAGCATGGGCGCCGCCCTCATCGCGGGAGTCGGGTGCGGCGTGTTTCCCGATTTTTCCTCGGCTGGCAGGTTCATCGAAATAACCGAACGCACGTTGCCCGACCCCGTCAACTATCCCGTGTACCGGAAGGAACGGGTTCTGTTCGACGATTGCTACAAGGCCCTGGAGCCGCTATTCCCGCGTATGGGACGACAGTAAAAACAAATGTGTGAAAACAGGAGTACGAAATGAAAAATGACCGTCTGCGCATCGGCCTTGTCGGCGCCATCCATCCGAATATGCCCGGAGACGACACTGGGCTCTATGCGCGAATAACCGTTTTCATGGAAGGTTATGCCCGCGAAAAGGGCTTTGACCTTTCGGTGTTCCGCGAACCGCTCCGTTCCGAGGCCGACGGCGAGGCCGCACGCGCCTTCATGGACGGCGAAGGCGCCGACTTCGTCCTTCTGTTCAACGCGAGCCTGCCGTTCGGCCGGGTCATCCTTCCCCTGGCCAGGGTGAAGGCCGCGCTCGGCCTCTGGTCCGTGCCCGAGCCGACAACCGACGGCGTTTTGCAACTCAATTCCTTTTGCGGAACCAACATGCTCGGATCGATCATTACGAACTACCTCGGCGGCCATGACATACGATACAAATGGTTTTACGGGATGCCCGACGATCCCCGTTTCCTCGAGCGCTTCTCCGTCACGCTCGCCGCCCTCCGCGCCGTCAAGGCCTTGCGCACTTCGCGCATCGCCCAGATAGGCGGCCTCGC
>JFJP01037790.1_pt1 | contig 24969 bp, 26 predicted proteins | sample 431651 | NCBI WGS metagenome assembly JFJP01 (sample SAMN02602958, study PRJNA72255) | Microbial mat metagenome, whole genome shotgun sequencing project. | biome: fresh water; feature: sink hole; material: water; isolation source: purple microbial (photo- and chemosynthetic) mats found in...
ATAAATTATTATAAATATGAATATAGCAAAAGATATTAAATGGTATCAAAAGAAAGATTTTGAAATTTTCAACTATTTTAATTCCTCTGCACGCGGCCTAACTTCCAAAAGAGCTGAGAAAAATAAACAACAATTCGGGATTAATGCCCTAGAAACTAATAAAAAAAGAAATTTATTTCAAATCGTTCTTTCTCAGATGAATAGTCCACTTGTCTATATTCTAATTTTTGCATCAGGCTTGGTCTTCCTCTTGAAGGATTATGTTGATGCCATAATAATTATTTTTATTTTGGTCCTTAATACGATTATTGGAGCCATCCAAGAAGGAAAGGCCGAAGACACCCTTGCGGCCTTAAAAAAAGTTATTAAAAGTTATGCCAAAGTGACTCGTGATGGACACGATATAACAATTGAGGATTCAGAATTAGTGGCTGGTGATGTTATCCATCTAAAGGATGGAAGTATTATACCTGCTGATGCAAGACTAATAGAAACTAATAATCTAAAAGTAAATCAATCATCCTTGACTGGTGAATCTGAACCCATTTTAAAAATTCCGGGTGCAATCAATGACTTTAACGTAGATTTTAATGAGCAAAATAATATGGTTTTTAGAGGTACCTATGTGATTTCGGGACTTGCAAAGGCTATTGTTGTTCGAACTGGGAATGATACTCTGATTGGTCAAATTTCATATAAGCTTGGACATATTGAATCTGAAATTCCTCTAAAACAAAAAATTGCTAAATTGTCTAATGTGATTCTAGTTATTGTGGCAATCATTTCTCTGGCCGTGTTAATTTTAGGTTTGTATAATGGGGCATCATTTCTTGATATGGTTTTAACGGTAGTAGCCATTTCAGTTTCAGCCATCCCCGAAAGTTTACCAGTGATTGTTACTTTGGTTCTAGCATCTGGAGTTTGGAGAATGAGTCAGAAGAAGGTTTTAGTAAAGAAATTACAAGCTGCAGAGGCTTTAGGGCAAGCTCAAATTATTGCCGTCGATAAAACTGGAACCATAACAAAAAACCAGATGACAGTTGGTAAAATTTATGTTAATGATCGATTCATAGATGTGACAGGAAGTGGATATTCATCCGAAGGTGGATTCCTAGAAAATAATTTAAAAATCAATTTGGAATTTCTTGAAGATGGTGAATTGGCAATCAATGACACCGACCTAGATTTAGTTGGCAAGATTTCAACTTTTACAGCGATTGCCGATTTTAACAAGAGAGAGCAAAACAATTGGAAGCTTGAATCTGGAGACCCGACAGAAGCCGCTTTAACTATTCTAGGGTTAAAGTTTGGGATGAATAAGATTGCGATGGAAAATCGTTTTCACAAAACCTTAGAAATTCCGTTTAATTTAAATAATAAATATCATGCGACCATTAACCAAATTGGGAAACAGAGACTTCTTTCTGTGGCTGGTAGTCCTGAAGTTATTTTAAATTTGTCCAATACTATTTATTCAAACGGTAAAAGAAAAAAATTACAAGAATCGGAAATCAGAAAATTACATGAAGTTATAAAAACTTTTTCTGGTGAAGGCTGCAGAATCCTAGCTCTCGCGGCTGGTTTCAATACCCATGCCGATTTTAATGAAGAAGAAGTCAGTGACTTAACATTCGTGGGATTTGTCGCAATATCAGATGCTATTCGACCTGAAGTCTTTGAATCTGTAAAAAAAGCGCAAGATGCGAATATTAAATTAGTCATGATTACAGGAGATCATGCTGAAACAGCTAAATCTATTGCGCAGAAAGTTGGGATTTATAGAAAAGGAGACATAATAATTACTGGTTTGGAAATTAATCAGCTAGATGAAATTGCCTTATCGAGAATTATTTCAAAGGCCACGGTTTTTGCACGAGTTAGTCCCGAAGATAAGTTAAAAATTATTAAAGCATTTCAGATAAACGGGGATATTGTGGCTATGACAGGTGACGGTATTAATGACGCACTTTCCTTGGCCGCGGCCGATTTAGGAGTGGCAATGGGGCAAAATGGGACAGAGGTGGCTCAATCTGCAGCAGATATAATTCTAACAGATGATAATTTCGGAAACATTATTCATGCGGCAGAAGAAGGACGACATATTTATTGGACCATAAGAAAAGCTATTTCTCATTTACTGGCGACTAACTTAGGGGAATTATTGGTAGTTACGATTGCAGTCTTTGCTAATCTACCTTTACCATTGGTAGCTACTCAAATTTTATGGCTGAACCTTGTCACTGACACATTTCTAGTTGCGTCGTTATCAGTTGATCCTAAAGAACCTAATTTAATGACTGAAATATATAGAAGGAAGGGAAGTAGCTTGTTGGATAAAATGATGATAACGAGGATTATTTTAGTTAGTTCAGTGATGACATTTTTTACATTCATCCTATTTCTAAGCTTTCTCGATCAAGAACCAGCCAAATACCAAACAGTGGCCCTAACAATGCTAACTGTTTTCCAGGTATTTAATATATTTAGTATTAAGTCACATTACATGAGTATTTTTGCAAAAAGAACTTTTAACAACATTTATATGGTAGGGGGAGTTGCACTTGCAATGGCTTTACACATATTCGCAATTTATAATCCATTTATGCAAGGTGTCTTAAATACCACAGGACTAAATATTCTAGAATGGATCGTTATAATTTTAATGGGATTAATAATTGTCTTTGTTGAGGAGATAAGAAAATTTATTTATAGACTTTTATTTATCAAAATGAATAACACAACTATTATTAGTAATTAATCTCAGGATAACCATTAGGAATAGTGTTGCAAATAAAAAAACCACCATACGGTGGTTTTTTTATTGCCCTATAAATTTTCGGCGCTACTTTTCTTTAGAAGATCTCTAATTTCTGTAAGTAGTATAATATCTTGTGCTGGAGTTACTTCTTTCACTTTTTCTACATCCTGGTCTTTCTTTAGTTCTTTTTCGATTTGATCACGAACCTTGTTCATTTGCTTGATAACTATAAAAATTGCAATCGAAATAATTAAAAAATTTGTCAGACTGTTTATGAACATGCCGTAATTTAAAGATATCGCCTCGGCTGTTTCTGTAGCTTCCTTTAAGACTAGTGATTTATCTGCAAAATCAACACTTCCTGTTAATAACCCAAGAGGTGGCATAACAATGTCTTTAACTAACGAGTTCACAATCTGCCCGAATGCTCCACCAATAATAATACCAACCCCCATGTCCACCATATTTCCTTTGACGGCGAAGTTCTTAAATTCTGTTAAGATTTTCATAATTCAATATTTAAATTTATAATACTAAATTATATAATAAAATCTAAGAATGGACTATCAACTTCAAATAAGCCGAATAGATGGTCTAAGCAAATTATTTCCTTGGCTTCTTTATTACCTGTATGACTTTTCCATTGATCATGAAGCTATCATCCTCGTGAATGTAAATTGGTGGGATGTCGTTAGTTGATTCTGAAACTAGAACAATTTGATTATTGGTTTCGTCCCAAATATATTTTTTGATATTTGCCATGTCATCTATTACTGACAAAACTATGTCACCGTTTGATGGGGAATTCTGGCTACTATCGATAATCAGATAGTCACCATCTTCTATTGTTAGACCATTGATTGTTGCTCTGTTCATTGAAAGACCGCTCGCTCTAATCGCAAAAACATCGCGGCATTTTCGCAGTATATTCTTAGAAATTTTTAGGTATCCTTCAATATTTTCATTAGCAAAAATTGTGGCAGGTCCACAGTTAGCTGATCCCACGATTGGTACTGAAATTAATTGCGAATTTTGGATACTTCCTGCTACGCTTCTTTCTATGATATTTTGCTTTTTATTAATTTTAATAAGACCCTTTTTTTGAAGTTGGTCTAAGTGGTGTTTGATTTTTTGTGGGAATTTCTCTCCAATTAATTCTCCAATTTCTCGTAAGGTCATTTGCCCCAGATTTTTCTTATCTATTAATCCTAATATTTCCTCTTGGATGATATGCATAATTTGTATAGTTAATTACCATTATTATAGATTTTTTACTTAAATTGTCAAGAACCTATCCACAGATTTAGAAAACTAGAAAACTTGACAAAAAAACAACTTGTAATAAACTATAAATATTACTAATCATAATTTCAAAAATATGTATAAAGATCTACAAACTAGAAAAAATCGCTTATCAACCAGAAAAACATTTTTACAAAAAGTTTTCAAATATTTTAAAACCTCTAATAATTTTAAATTAATTATTTAATTTTTCTAAATTAATTTATTTTTTTCTTTAAAATCGGATAACTATATTTATTTTGCTAAAAAATTGGTAAAATGTAATTAATCATGAATAAAGACATTGAAAACATTAAGAAATATTTTAGGGCTGTTAATTATTTAAGTACCGCTCAGATTTTTTTACAAGATAATTATTTATTAGAAAGACCATTACAAACTGATGACATTAAGAAAAGATTATTGGGCCACTGGGGCACTTGTCCGGGTATTAATTTTGTTTACGCCCATCTGAATTTTTTAATTAAAAAACATAATTTAGACATGCTTTTTATTGTTGGACCCGGTCACGGTTTCCCGGCAATTCAATCTAATTTATTTCTAGAAGGAACATTGTCAAAATTCTATCCAAGTATTACTTTAGATGAAGCTGGTATTAAAGATATCGTTAATAAGTTCAGTTGGCCGTATGGTTATCCATCACACGCAAGCCCAAGTGCTCCTGGTGTAATCCTTGAAGGAGGTGAACTAGGCTATTCATTATCTACTGCATATGGTGCAGTTCTAGATAACCCTGGTCTAATCGCAACCTGTCTGATTGGAGATGGAGAGGCTGAAACTGCTTCAATTGCGGCGGCGTGGCATTTAAATAAGTTATTAGACCCAGGAACATCCGGAGCAGTTTTGCCGGTGCTTCATTTAAATGGTTATAAAATTTCTGGCCCAACTATTTTAGGACGAATGGATAATGAGGAATTAACTAAATTATTCGAGGGGTACGGGTACAAACCACACTTTGTTGGTGATTCAGATGAAATTGTTGAAGACGAGGATTCACTTCATCAGAATATGATCAACGTTTTAGAAGAATGTTATTCAGAGATCAAAAATATTCAAAATGAAGCCAGAGAGAATGGCACTACTTATAAACCAAAATTTCCAATGATTATTTTAAGAACACCAAAGGGCTGGACTGGTGTTAAACAAGTTAAAGATATGAAGGTTGAAGGCAACCACTATTCTCACCAGGTTGTAATAAAGGATGCTCGAATTGATAAAGTCGAACATGATGCACTAGAAAAATGGCTAATGTCTTATAAGTTTGAAGAACTATTTGATAAAAAGAATGGCTTTATTAGTGAAATTTTCGAAATCCTTCCAGAAGAAAAGTATAGAATGGGTTCCAATAAACACGCTCATGGTGGTCCTGATGTTTATACTCCTTTAAGATTGCCTTCTGTTACAGAATTTCAAGAAGAAGTTGGCAAGCCCGGATCACAAGGATCAAGCTCTATGGTAAGGATTGGTGAATACTTGAATGAAGTTTTCAAAATGAATCTCGAAAATAATAATTTGCGATTCTTTTCGCCAGACGAAACATATTCCAATAAATTAGATCAAATTTTCGAATCTACCAGCCGCGCTTTTATTTGGCCGCACAAAGAATGGGATGAGGATATTTCATTCGATGGAAAAGTCATGGAAATGTTAAGCGAAAACTCATTACAAGGTTTAATGCAAGGATATGTATTAACTGGAAGACATGGTATTTTTGCATCCTACGAAGCTTTTATTCAGGTCATTGTTAGTATGGCAGATCAATATGCTAAATTCCTTAAACAAGCTAGAGAAATTAATTGGAGAGGCACAATTCCATCATTTAATTATATTCTGACTTCTTCAGGTTGGAGGCAGGATCATAATGGTTTCTCTCACCAGAATCCTGGATTTATAGACAACATGCTTCAAAGACAAGGCGATTTTATAAATATTTATTTTCCAGCAGACGGCAATACAGCACTAGCTGTAATGGAAAAATGTTTAGCGAGCACCGATGGTGTGAATGTTATTGTGGCCGGAAAGACTCTAGAGCCAAGATGGCTTGATGCCGAAACTGCAAAACAGGATTTGGATGAGGGTCTAGCAATTTGGGAATTTGCTAGTGATAAGGATCCAGATATTGTTTTTGCTGCCACTGGCGATTACCTTGTTAAAGAATCTTTAGCCTCAATCGATTTACTAAAGAAGATGCTTCCTCAAATTAAAACTAGATTTGTAAATGTGAGCACTCTATCTTACACAGGTTTTGGTTCTTGTGGAAATGTTCTAGCTAAAGAAGATTTCTATAAATATTTTACAGATAGTAAACCAGTATTATTCAATTACCATGGATATCCACAAACCATAAAACAAATTTTATTTGATTATGTTGTGAGCCCAGAAAGATTTAGTGTTTCCGGTTATATCGAAGAAGGTTCTACTACTAGTCCTTTTGATATGCAGGTAAGAAATAAAACAGATCGATTTAACCTTTTAAAAAAGGCAGTTGAATTTTTAGAAAAAGCAGAAAAAATTACGAAGGCAGAAAAAACAAAAATTGTTAATTACTGTGATGATATTCTATTACAGCATCATGAATACATTAAAAAATTTGGAGTAGACATGCCGGAAATCGACGGTTGGAAATGGAATAACTAATAAAAAATATAATGACAAAAATTATTGTAGTAAATAGTGGGAGTACTTCTAAAAAATATGGATTTTATGAAGGCGATAAATTGGTATTATCATTCCACTTTGAAAAAGAACAAAATCACGAGTTTGTTTTGAATGTAAAAAAGGAAGGTAATTTTGATCAAACATCAAAAATTGATCAAGAAATTTACGAAAAAGCCTTCAGCCACCTAGTTAGTTATTTACTAGACAACCACTTTATTGAAAGTGAAGCAGAATTAGGAGCTGCAATTTTTAGAGTAGTAGCGCCAGGCACTTATTTCACAGAAGATAGAGAAATCGATGCGGATTTTTTGGATCGATTAGACGAAATCCATGACCAGGCACCTCTTCATATTGAAAAAATGAAGAGTGAATTTTCTCAGGTCACAGATAGGTTACCAAACTTGAAATTAATTTCCATTTCAGATAGCAGATTTCACAAAGATAAGCCGGAGGTTGCGTCTATGTATGCCTTACCAGAATACATAGTGAATGAGTTAGATATAAGAAAATTCGGTTACCACGGGATTTCTGTTTCTTCTGTGATTAATAAAATTAAATTAGAAAGGGAGGAAGTCCCAGAAAAAATTATAGTCTGTCATCTTGGAGGTGGTTCTAGTATTACAGCCATAAAAAATGGGCAAAGTATTGAAAACAGTATGGGTTATTCACCACTAGAGGGGCTGCCAATGGCAACTAGGATAGGGAATATTGATGCTGGAGCTATTATTTCAATTGCCGATAGAATGGATCTAGAAATGAGTGAAATCCGCGATATTCTTTACTATAAAAGTGGCCTGAAGGGAGTGAGCGGAGGAACAGATGATGTAAGAGACTTATTGGAAAAAATGAGAAATCATGATCCTAAAGCGACTCTAGCTTTAGACTTATTTACTTACAATATTAAAAAAACCATCTCAGCTTATTTTGGAATTTTAGGAGGACTTGATTTGCTTGTTTTTACTGGAACTATCGGCGAAAGATCCAGAGATATTAGGAATATGGTTTGTAAGGATTTGTCATGTCTTGGAATAGAAATTGATGATGCTGCAAATCTTAGAAAAATGAGTGAACCTGGGTTTATCAATAAACCAGGTTCTATGGTTTCAGTTGAGGTTATCCACACAGAAGAAGAAAAAGAAATCGCCACCAGGTCGCTTGAATACTTAGAAAAATTATCATAAATATTTGCTTAGTCGCGTAGGGTATTTTTATTCAGACTTTGTTTTTGTGGTAAGTTTCAAATTTATTAAATAATGGTATTATATAGATAATGAATTTTATCAAGAATAAGTTAGGAATATGGTTTTTTGTTGTTTTATTAGCAATTTTATTAATTCTTCTTTTTACTTTATTTTTAAATAAGAAAGAAGTACAAACTTATACCGTTGAAAAAGCAGATTTTGAGGAGAATTTAATAGTTTCCGGTAAGGTTATTCCAGCTCAGGAAGTCGATTTATCCTTTGAAGTGGTGGGGAAAGTAATTTATGCCAATTTGGAAATCGGTGATTTGGTTACTGCAGGTGACGTGTTAGTAACATTAGATAATTCCGACATCTTGAATCAGATCACAGAATCTGAAGCATCTTTGGAAAGCCAATTAGCTAAGCTGAATGAAGTCAAAAGCCAGGAGGACTTGCTTGATAAAACTAAATTAGAAAATAAAAAAACAGAACTAATAAATGTTTTCAAAAAAGCCTATACAGTTTCTGATGATGTTATTAGAAATAAGGTAGATATTTTTATAGAGAACCCCGATGGTCGTTTTCCTGACTTTTCAAAATCTCTATCAAATTATTTTTTAAGAGAAGATATTAATAAAAAAAGATCTGAAATCGGCTCCATGTTAAAGGATTGGTTAGTTTTCAATAGTGAGTTGAGTATTGAAAAAATTCAGATCAACGATTCTGACGTTGTGATTAATAATTTAAAAGACATTGAATCAATTCTTAAATTAATTTCAAGCGGCGCAGTAGATTTTAAAACCACTAACACTATTACTCAGAATCAAATTGATTCGTACATTGCAAACATTAGTGCATCTAGAAATTCAATTACAAATTTAATTCTGGAAGTTAATCAAATTACTGAATCAGTTAGAGGTATAACAGCTGAAATCCCGATTCTTGAGGCAAGCGTTAAACAGTCAGAAGCCCAATTAAAAAGGTTGAATGATAACTTATCTAAATATCGAATTGTGGCTCCGTTTACTGGCGTTATAACAGACAAAAAAATAGAGGTAGGAGAAATTGCTCAAATCGGCACAAGCGCGGCTTCGATTATTTCCGATCATGCATTAGAAATAGAAACTTTTATTCCCGAAATTAAAATCCAAGGAGTCAGTATTGGAAATAATGGTAGTGCTATACTGGATGCTTTTGGAAAAGATAAATCATTCCCAGTAAAAGTTTCCCATATCGACCCCCGCGAAACAGAAAAAGATAATATCGTAACCTACAGAACTCTGATTGAATTTGATCAAGCACCTGAAGGTGTTAGACCTGGAATGACTGTCGAAGTTAATATTATAAAAGAATCGATCGATGATGTGATTTTGGTTCCTAAACATATGCTGGGAACAAATGATATTGGTTATTTTGTTCTTCTAAAAAATGGAGAGCAGAGAAATGTGGAAGTTGGACCAACAGATGGTAAAGGAAATATTGTAGTAACAGCAGGGCTTGAAGCTGGAGAAGAAATAGTTGTTCCTAACGGACAAAAATAACTTCTCTTGGAGAATTAAAATAAACAATGCGCTTTAATTTAAATGTTATAAAAATCGGATGGTTCCTTGGTTGGAGACAATTAATAAGATCTTCTAAATGGTCTAATATTTTGATTGTGGCGATCATGATTTTAACTTTCCTTAACTTAGTTGTTGTTTCTGGATTATTGGTAGGAATTATAGAAGGGGCAGTTACTGCGGCAAAAAGAAATTACACGGGCGATTTGATTATTACTAGTGTTCAGGAAAAAGATTATGTAGAAAACAGTTTTAATATTTTATCTAATCTAGATATCATTGATGGAATTGATGCTATTTCACCACGGTATCTAACTTCTGCTGAGGTAGAATCAAATTATAAAAATAGAACTAATTTTGAAGAGAAGAAGAATTCAGTCAGAGCTACAGTTGCAGGAATAGATCCCGAGAGCGAGGACTCTGTTACTAACATTTCTAACTTGTTGATAGAAGGAAGTTTTTTGGAAAAAGATGATTTTGATGAAGTCCTTGTCGGGTCTATGTTGCTGCGTAGGTATTTTGATTTAGACTCGTCAGAATTTTTGGTTCTCGATGATGTTTTTATCGGGACTAAATTACTACTAACTTTAAATGGACAATCAAGAGAGGTCAGAGTTAAAGGAATTTTAAAAAGTAAAGTGGATGAAATTGACCGAAGGATTTTCATGACGGATTCACAACTTCGTAACATGATTGGCAGAAGCGATTTGAACGTTTCTGAAATTGCTGTTTTAATAGGAAAAAACAATACTCCAAATAATGTTAAAAAAATTCTACTAGATAACGGCTTTGGGGAGAACGCTAAAATCCAAACATTTGAAGATGCTCAACCAAAATTTCTTCAGGATATGAAGGACACTTTTACTCTACTTGGAAATATTATTTCATCAATTGGACTAGTGGTTGCCGCTATCACAATTTTCATTGTGATCTTTATCAACGCGATTACTCGAAGAAAATATATTGGTATTATGAAGGGGATTGGCGTTAGTGGAATAGCGATAGAACTGTCCTATGTTTTCCAATCACTGATTTATGCCCTGATTGGTTCAGTAATCGGCCTAGGTCTAGTTTATTTATTTTTAATACCGTACGTGCAGGCAAACCCAATCAATTTCCCATTTAGTGATGGAATATTAGTGGCGCCGTTATGGGATACAATCGGGAAGGTCACCTTATTGATCACAACCACAGTTCTAGCAGGCTATATTCCAGCTAGAATGATTGTGCAGAAAAATACCCTTGATTCAATTTTGGGACGAAATTAGTAATTTATTTATGAAAAAATAAGACAAGTATTATGAAAATAATTTTAGAAGCCAAAAATATAGTAAAAACTTTTAAAAATGGGGAAGTAATAACCCCTGTTTTAAAAGGGATTGACCTGACAGTCAGAGAGGGTGAATTCTTGGCTATTATGGGGCGTTCTGGGGCCGGTAAATCGACTTTGCTCTACCAATTGAGTCTACTCGATGAACCTAGTTCCGGTGAGATTTATATTCAGGATATAGATGTTCTTAAATTAAATAATAAGCAGAAAACTTCTTTCAGGCTAGATCATATGGGTTATGTTTTTCAGGATTATGCATTGGTTCCAGAATTAACTGCGATAGAAAACGTCACTATACCATTATTAATGAAAGGAGTTTCTTTAACTAATGCAAAGATTAAAGCCTACGAAATTATGACTGAATTAGGTTTAGAAAAACAAGCCAATAATTTACCAAGCCAAATGTCTGGAGGTGAACAGCAAAGAATTTCGATTGCCAGATCAATCGTTGATGAACCCCAAATTTTATTTACTGACGAACCAACTGCCAATCTGGATGCTGCTTCAGCAAGAACAGTGATTAATATTTTAAAGGATTTAAATAAAAAAGGACAAACCATCATTATGGTTACCCACGAAAGAGAATATGGTATAGAAACAGATAGAATCGTGCATTTGGGTAATGGAAAAATCGAAAAGGAAGAAAGGTTTAGATAATTATTCAATGAACAAGCAATAAAAAGAATTAGGCAATAAAAAAACCGCCTTTCGGCGGTTTTTTTATCGAAACTAAACTCTAGTGACTTTAGTTGCGCTTGGACCTTTGTCTCCGTTAACTTTCTCGAATTCTACAGCTGTTCCTTCTTGTAGTTCATCGAAACTAACGTTTTGTAATTCATTTGCGTGGAAGAAAAGATCCTTATCTTCTCCTTCAACAGTGATAAATCCATAACCCTTGTCCATTAATTTGGCAATTTTTCCTTTTTGCATATTTGTTTAAACTAAGTTGATAATACTCAAATAAAACTTTTGAAGACTAAACAACTACCGTTTAAATCTCTTCACCTTATTTGATTGTTTGTATTATAGCCTATATTGTAATTTCTGTCAAAGTTGGTTTGCTGTTTTTGGGGATAATTTCGAACATTATCCTACCGATAGTTTGGTTGGTCTTGTTCTTTATGGTTACTTTCCAATCACCGGGCTCTAGGTTTGTCTTGTAAGAATAGCCTCTATAGCCACGATTTAGGCCTCCTTGGATTTGAATTGGCACTCGATCGGTCACTATCCACCTATTTTTTTCAGAACTAAAAAAGGACCATTCATGATATATCGTACTTTCAAAATTATTTGGAGCAAAAACACTAGTGAAAACATACGCGGCCTCGTTTTGATCTAAATACATGTTGCTATTAAAATCATCCCAGAATATGTACCATGGATTTTTATCTACTACCGCATTATAATCTTGGCCACGTTTTTCAATGTTGTAGGCCACGAAACTTGTTTTAAGTGAAAGTGGGACAGGTGGAATAATATTTGCCAAATAGAAAAAGTTGAATAAAATTAAAATAGACCAAATAGATATTTTGATTTTTAGTAAATCTTTCCCATCAATATCTAATTTCCTCCGTAGGATTTTTATTAAAGTAAATATTATAATTAAGCTTAGAATTGAGCCTAGGATAAAAGTAATGTTGCCGATGCTTCTCAGAATAATTGGTACAATTAAAATTGAGTAACAAAATATTCCTACGTATAGAATTGAAATCTGGAACAATAATTTTTGATATTTACGGTGAAGAAAATCATTACCAACAAATAATGCTAGTAGAATCAATAAAAATGGTAAGCTAATCCAGAAATTACTGCTTTTGAAATAAAAAATGACTAAACCGCTGAACAATCCTCCGAATGCATATTGCATAACATAAGGTGAAAATAATTTTAACTTATTATTAGGATTATTATGATGAAAGAAATAAATAGATAAACCGGCCAAAAGTAAATAAGTGATTAGAACTAAATTATCAAAAACTTGGTCAACTCTGGTTAGGGTTAAGGTATCAATAAAAAAGCCGAGGAAAAGAAAAAAAGGCATTAAAAGTCGTTCGTATTTTTTTAAGAAACTTTTTACCCTTTGGTGAGAATTCTTTGAAACATCCCTTATTTTTGCCAGTTTATTAATCATTTAATTTAATTATGCAATATTAATGGTAATTTACAAGAATTGACATAACAAATTTATTTAATATAATATATTTAAATCTCCCTATGTGGAGATTTTTTAGTTTTTATTAATCTATATTTTATAGAAAGAAGAACATTTTAATTTTAAATTTTTTTACTATGGATAAAAAAATAATCGGAAGAAATGAACTAATTAATATTCCAGAGTTTGATCTTTATGATATTGAGGCAAAAATTGATACCGGTGCTTATCGTGGATCGATTCATGCGTCTGACATCGAGGAGTTTACAGATAGTGACGGAAAGAGTAAAATTAGATTCAAAATTCTAGATGGAAACCACCCAGAATTTAAAGACCGTTATATTGTTACTGAAAATTTTACTAAAGTTAAAGTGCGAAATTCAGAAATTAATTATATTGATAGATATGCTATACCTTTAGAAATTGAATTGGCCGGTCAGAAAATCAAATCATATTTTTCTTTGAGTAATAGAAATAAAATGAGGAGACCAATTTTAATTGGTAGAAAGGTTCTGAGAGATCGTTTTATAGTAGACGTATCACAAAATAATAATATTAAAAAATAATTTAAATTTAAGTATGTTTAATAAAGCTAGAAAAATCTTCTTTTTAAATGGTGGTTCAAAACAGTTTGGTAATGATTTTAGAGAGGCATGTGTAAAGAATAAAATCGAGTGTTTTTCTGCTAGGGCGCATCATAATTCTTTTTTGCTTCTAGATAATAGTGGCCCTAGGTATTTTCATTTAGGAGAAGAAATTAACCTAAAGGATTTTAACTACGCCTTCATTAGGGTGAAAACTAGATTTTCACACATGACCGCACTAATTTCTTATTTACTAACTTCATACAAAATACCGTTCAATGATGTTGGGAATATAGAACATACTAAAAATGACGAAAAAATTACTCAAATGGTTAAATTTTCTAGACACCATATCCCAATCCCAAAGACTGTTATTTTTAGTAGAATTTCATATAAAAAGAATTTAGAAAAAATTTCGGCCTTCATTTCTTACCCTTGTGTTCTAAAAACTAACGGGAGTAAGGGTGATGCTGTTTGGAAAATTAATGACAAGTCAGAATTGGAAGCAAAAATGTCTCTGATAACCGAAGAGTTGATGTTAGTTCAAGAATTAATTCCTAATAAATATGATATTAGAGCCTTGATTTTTGATGGAGTCTTGCTTGGTGCGATAGAAAGATATGCTAAAAATAGTTTCTATAATAATGCTGCCAAAGGGGCAGTCTTAAAACCGGCAAAAGTAAGTAGGAGTGAATTTAAATTATCTTTGAAGGCCATGAAGGTCCTGGAATTAAATTTTGGTGGAATAGATTACATAAGGACAGAAAAGGGAATTGTATTTTTTGAAATAAACAAAGGGCCTCAGGTTTATGGCTTACAAGCAACATTGCATGTAAATATTCCTGAAAAAATAGTTAAAGAAATTAATAAAAAATTTAAAAATTTTACTAGTAAGATTTTGAGAAAATAAATAAATAATATGAAAATAGGAATCTTATCAATTGGACCAAATTTATATTCAACCAGAAGACTGGTAGAAGCTGCAAAAAAAAGAGGTCATGAAGTAGTCGTGATTGATCACTCTAGATGTCATTTAGTTATGGAAAAAGGAAAGCCAGCAGTTCACTTGAATGGTGAAAAATTGGACGATATCGACATTTTGATTCCAAGAATTGGCGCGTCTCTTACACAGTTCGGAGCCGCTGTTATTCAGCACTTTGACATCCAAGGAGTCCCTTCCATCCTATCTTCAATTGCTTTGATTCGTTCAAGAGATAAGCTAAGAAGTTTGCAATTAATTTCAAAATCTGGAATCGGAATTCCTAAATCTGTTTTTGCAAGACACCCAAAAGCCAAGGATGTTGAGTCATTAATTAACGAAGTCGGAGGAACACCAGTGATCTTAAAATTACTAGAGGGAACACATGGAACCGGAGTGATCAAGGCTGATTCTACATCAGCAGCAAAGTCCGCTGTCGAAGCCTTTTCTGGAATTAAAGTAGACCTGATAGTTCAGCAGTTTATCGAAGAAGCTAAAGGAAAGGATATTCGAGTTTTTGTTGTTGATGAAGTGGTGGTTGGTGCCATGGAAAGAACTAGTGCAGAAGGGGAATTTCGTTCGAACTTACATAAGGGAGGTACCGCAGCCAATATTGAATTGGATGAAAAAACTACTAGCGCCGCAATAGAATCAGCGAGACTTCTTGGGTTATCGGTCGCCGGAGTTGATCTTGTGACATCTAATAAAGGGCCACTAGTGTTAGAAGTTAATTCGTCACCAGGTTTACAGGGAATCGAAAATGCAACCAAAATTGACATCGCTGATAAAATTATTGAACTAGCAGAAAAGAAATTTAATAAAAAGAATAAACTAAAAACAAAATCAAAGGAGAAAAAGAAGAAAAAGAAATTGAAACAAACAATCAAAAAGCAGATTCAAAAATTGATGATTTAATTTTATAAGTTCTTAATCAAAGAATTTAATCAAATAACTATCGATTTCTCTTTGTGGCCAATCGTAAAAGAATTCGTTTTTGTTGTGTAGATCATCAGCTAAATCTTCACCAACAAATCTCCAGTGCCATGGTTCAAATTGATAAAATTTGTTGTTTGGTGGGTAGGATAGGATGAACCCATATTTGTGGGCATTTTCTTGTAGCCATTTGTATTCTTCAGTATTTTCAAATCCAGAATAACTTGACCCTAGGGCTGAAGTTGTAAAATCAACAGTTGTTCCAAGTTGATGTTCTGAATACCCTTGATCTGCAGAAAAAGTATTAGCAGTTCCTGATCCGTATTGGATTGTGTATGATCCTTTTAATTGCGCTTGCTCACCAAAAGATCTAAACGCAGAAATTATTTTAATGTCCATATTTTCCTTCTCTGCATCTACTAATAAATCTTCCAAATAATTCCAAACCTTTCTATGAATTTCATATTCTCGATTTGTTAAAAAAGTCCATTTAGTAGGTATGATTTTAAGATCTGTAGGTACATAGTGTTCGTTTAAAAAATAAACTTTCGAATATTTTTGAAGAAGCTCTTTGTCAGTCTTGGCAATTTTCTCTAAGTCGGATACATTATCATTGATGTCCTTGAATTCATCTTCAAGATCTTGGGCTTTTTCTTTTGCTTCCGCTAAAGCTTCCTCAAGTGTTAGGTTTTTTTCCTGAGCAGATAGAACAATTAATTCTAGATTGTCATTATCTTGAACAATTTTTTGAATTTCAACTTGGATTTCATCGAAATTTGCGTAATTCTTGTCATTTAATTTTACTTGATAGAATACAAAATAAGAAAAAAGAATAACTAGTACTAATTGGAAATAGCTTGATAATTTAATACTTTTTAGTTTATCTAGATGACCTGTTATATTTGTTGGTGTTTTTAACATAGTGATGATATTTTAAACCATTTTACCCTAAATTACTAATTTGTTTTTTAAAAATTATGATTTATCTGCTAATATATGTTGTATACTAACAATTTTATGATAAATGATTTTTATGTAAAAGTAAGAGTTAAAACGAACCAAAAAAATGAATCTTTACAGAAAGTGAAAGATAATGCTTTTGTGATTTCTATAAAAGAAAAACCAGAAAGAAATATTGCAAACCAAAAAATTATCCAAATTCTAGAGCAGTACTATGGGCCTGAATCAGTTGTTAAAATTATTAACGGTCAACATCATCCTATAAAATTAATTAAAATTGATTTGAAAAAATAAATCATGAGAGTATAATTAAGTTAGGTTTCAGGAAGTTGATTATTAGCTTAACACTAAAAAATATGACAAATATCAAGCTTAATATAAAGGGAACTAATTACAGCATTAGCGACAGAACTAGAGAATTAATAGATAATCAAGTTTCTAAATTTAAGAAATTTATTCCTGATCAAATAACAGAAGCTATTGTTGATGTGGAAGTAGGAAAGACTACTAACCATCACGAACATGGGAAAATTTATCGGGCTGAATTTAATATAAAGTATGGAAATTTTTATGATAGATCAGAATCTGTTCAAGAAGATATTGGAAGTGCGATTGAATTAGCTGGGGACGAATTGATTAGACAAATTAAAAAGAATCAAGACAGAAAACAAGATTTAATTCGTAGAGGAGCGGCTAAAATCAAAAAAATATTAAGATTAAGGTAATTTAGTTTATCTAAAACAAGATCTGGTTTAAAATTTAATTAAAATTCTGATTAAAAAAATAGCACTGCTTAGGTGCTATTTTTTTTAAGTATTATTTGATGAACCCCATTTTGAATGACTCGTAATCCATTTCTTTTCTATCGGCTGGAATAACCTTTGTGATTTTTAAATTACCATTTTCCCAAACCGCACCAGTAATTTTTACTCGCAGACTTTCACCTAGGTGATTAATATCAAAATAAACAGAAGGCCATGGCTTGTAGGCAATTATCTTTAGATAAATTTCCCGAGCCTTTTTTTCGTCTTGCAAATCAATGAAACTAATTAAACCATCTTCTTTAACTACTTTTTTTGTAAACGTCGCTATTTCATGATTTTGTTCTTTTGGTTCAATAGATCGGTCAACCCATTTTGGAATAATTTCTACTAATGATTCTGCGCCTTTCTGCGCTAGGGTTTTTTCGATTTCTGTTTTAGAATTCCACTCCTCAAAGCCGATTACCTCCTGTTTGAAAATTGGGCCGTGGTCCATTTTAGCGTCCATTAACATGATCGAAACACCAGTTTCTTTATCGTCTTCTAAAATTGCAGATTCAATTGGAGATGCACCACGATATTTTGGTAGTAGAGAAGGGTGAACATTAATAGTTTGGAATTTAGGTATGTTTAGAAAATCAAGAGGCAAAATTTTTCCGTAAGAAGCAACAATTGATAGATCCCATTCGCCTAAATTTTTTATTTGACCAATAAAAAGCTCGTCAATTTTTTCCGGAGATAATACTTTTATATTATTTGATTCAGCCCAAATTTTGACTGGTGACTTTTGTATTTTTTGCCCTCTGCCAGCCTTCCGGTCAGGTGCCGTAATAATTAAGTTTGGGATATAATCAGATTCCATTAATTTATCTAGAACATAAATACTAAAATCATCGGTTCCTAAAAAAATAAAATTTATATTTTTCATAATGAATAATTAATTATTTAAATCAACGTCAGTCCTTTTTAAATTTTCAGCGCTATCAATAAATAAGATACCGTTCAGGTGGTCTATTTCATGTTGAAAAATTTGGGCTAATAGGCCATTACCTGACATTAGAAACTCTTGGCCATTTTGATTATAGGCTTTAATTGTCGCCCTGGTAGCTCTTTTAATTTTTCCATACCAAGGTCTAACAGATAGACAACCCTCGTCTAATTTTTTCTGATCTTTCGAAATCTTCACAATTTCAGGATTAATGAATATTGTTTCTTTGGAAATGATCTGTGATAGATCCTCTGGTAATAAATTCTCAAATACTTTTGGGGAAAGTAAAAAGACCCGGATAGATTCTCCTATTTGTGGTGCAGCTATTGCAACCCCATCTTTTTCTGCCACAAGGGCTTTTTTCATTCTTTCGAGTATATCCAAAAATTCAGCACTTTTTATTTGCTTTAAATCGAATGGTTTTGCGATGGTTCTTAAAACCGGTCCCAATTGAGGGTCGTCTTTTTGGACTATTAAATTTTTTGCATCAGAATCTGTCATCTTTATTTAAAGATTACCAAATTATTAAAAATAAACAAATAACTAAATAATATTTTGCGCATCGATTTCAACTTGAAAATTAGGTGGTAAACTTTTTAATTTAATTTTAAGATCGTTCGGAATTTGATCAAAGTCTTTAATTTTAATAACCCCATTAATTGAAAAGAATTTACTATCCCTCCGGATTAAATTACTGTACCTAATCAAATCAAATGGAAGGAAAAATTTTTTCAAATTCTCAAATTCTCTGGTTAATTTTATTTTATTAGCATCTCTTTTTGTAATTTTCACTAAAATTGAAAAAGGGGGGTAGTTGAATTTCTTTCTTTCCATAAATTCCTGACGGTAAAACTCGGATGAGTCATTTTTGATGGCACTTTTGAAAATTAAATTTTCAGGATCTTTACTTTGGATATAGAAATTTTTACTAGCCTTATTTTTTGCTCTTAAAATTATATTTAGCATTCTTTCTTTAATTTGAAAATCTGGAATAGTAAACATTGAATCTATATTTGCGATGACAACATTTTCAACCTCTTCCTTGAGGTACAATAAAATCATCTCTGTTCCTACCAGTATACCTGCTGGATCACTTAAAAAATCGTCGATAATTTTCCTAGTTTTTTTAATAGTACTAGCGCAGTCCTTATCGAGGGCGTAAATATTTTTTTCAGGAATAATTTTTTCTACTTCTTTTTGAATAGTCTCAACACCGATTCCAAGCATTATTAATTTCCAACTGCCACAACTAGAACAAGTTGTCATGGCATTTTTGGTATTACCGCAATGGTGGCACACAAAATAATTATGTTTTTTTTGGTTAGACTTCCCATATAGAACCATTGGGGAATTGCATTTATCGCAGGAAACTATTTCTCCACAATCACCGCAAATTGTGATGGGGGATAATCCTTTTCTAGATGTAATAATAACCGTTCGGTTGTTTTGCCTTTGAGCATTTTCCAATAAATCTTTGATTTCCATAGACAAAATCGGATATTTCTTTTGATTTTTAGAAATAAAAACCCTCTCTTCGTTCATGTCTATAATTTTGTTTTTTGTGTTGTTGACCGCTTTGAATTTAACCGGGGAATATGCTTTCAATTCCTTTTTATCATACCTCCATAATGTTTTAGCTCTCAATAAAAAATCTCCAATGATCAAATCCGCCTTATTTTCTTCGGCTAAATATTCAGCAAACAGGCGGTAATCAATATATGGCTGCTTCAGATTTTTGAATGCGGCGGAATTTTCTCTTTCGATAATTACCGTAGAGATGTTTTTTTGTGGGACGCATAAAAATTTTCCAGTAACAATAGCCACATTAGGTTTACTAGATTCAGATATTTCTTGCCAAGCTAGTTTGATTTTATTTTTCTGGATTTTACTGTGAAATTTAAAAACGTGTTTATCAATACCTCTGGATAAAATAGCGTAAGTGTTCTCAACGTCTTCAATCGTAGGTACACAAACTAAAACTGATTTATTTTTTGCGAATTCTGTTCGAATCAAACTTTTATATTCAGAAAATCTCTCCTCATCCTGATTTTGAATTAAAAACTTCTTGGGATCGTTTTCAATTTTAAATTTTGAATAAGTCGAGCGTTCGCGTTCTTGAAATTGAAAATCATTGTAATTTTCTAAAATTAAATTAGGAACAAGTGAAGAAATTACTGAACCAACGGAAGTCGCAAAAAAATCAGCTAACCTTTCGCAAGCTCTAATAAATGCGCTATTAACCAATGGCCTTTTTGAAACGCCTTTAATTTTTTTGATTTGGTAAGATGCGTTTTTTAATTCTTGCTTAGAGTCAGAAACAGCTTCTGATTTTAAAACCAGACCTTTAATGTCCTTGTTTCTAATTGAAATCGTGACAATATTCCCAGGATTAATTGGCTTACTATAAAAATAAGTTAAGGAATCTGTTTTGATTGTTTTTATGAATGGAGTAACAGATATTAGATACATATACCTTAAATAGTACTTTTTTATTATAAAAAGTAAATGACGACATGTTAAGTTGTTATTTAGTAAGAAAAGTATTAATATAATTGCTAATTATGGGAATATTTTCACCAAAATTGGGAATAGATTTAGGAACAGCAAATACCCTGGTTTTTGTTCCTGGAAGAGGAATAGTTCTAAATGAACCTTCTGTTGTGGCAATTTCAGAACAAGATAATAGAATCTTGGCGGTTGGCCTGGAAGCCAAGGACATGATAGGTAAAACACCAGAAAGTATAATCGCATACAAGCCAATGAAAGACGGGGTGATTGCAGACTATCGAGTAACCGAGGCGATGCTTTCATATTTTTTTACAAAAGCTCTTGGTAGATTTAATTTTTTTAAGCCAGAAGTAATGGTTTCGGTTCCAGCTGGCGTAACATCAACAGAAAGACGTGCTGTTATTGAAGCAGCTATTAAAGCTGGTGCCAAAAATGCTTACGTTGTTAAGGAACCTATTTTAGGAGCAATTGGTGCAGGAATTTCAATTAACGAAGCTCAAGGGAGAATGATCGTTGATATTGGAGGAGGAACTACTGACGTTGCTGTTATTTCGCTTGGGGGAATTGTGGCTTGTACTTCAGTCAAATGTGCTGGTAATAAAATCGATCAATCAATTGCAGATTATATTAAAAAAACTTTTAACCTTGCGATTGGTGATAAAACTGCAGAGGAAATTAAAAAGAAAATTGGTTCAGCTATTTTTCTAGAAGATGAATTAGAAATGACTATCAAAGGTCGAGATTTTCTAACTGGCCTACCAAGAAGCGCTAGTATTTCTACAAATGAAATTGTAAAAGCCATTAACAAGGAATTAAGAGAAATTATAAAGGCGATAAAAACCGTTTTGCAGGAAACCCCTCCAGAATTGGCTTCAGATATTATTGATAACGGAATTACTTTGACCGGAGGCTCATCATTACTAAGAAATCTGCCAGAGTTAATTTTTAGAAGAATCGGAGTGAAAGCCCAGGTTGCCAAAGATGCTTTATATTGTGTGGTGAAGGGAACCGGAATTGCTCTGAAGCATCTTGATACTTATAAAAAAAGCATTATCTCAAAATAAAATGCAATTACTTAAAGATCAATTTTCAAATCAAGAAATTTCACATCATTTTCAAATTGTCGAAGGTACTGTTTCCGAGACGATTTCTTATCTTAAAAAAGAACTAAAGAAAAAATTAAATTTTGATTTCCAAAATAATTCTAATTATCAGGAATTTATATTTAGCAATCTACTCGTTGACGATGTTCGAGATATTATAAAGTCTGCCAGCCTGAAGATTAAAGATCACACAAAAGCTGTTTATGTAATTGGCTGCGAGACTATTAATATCCAAGCCCAGAATGCCTTATTAAAATTAGCTGAGGAAAGCCATCATAATAAGATAATTTTTTTGATTATTCCTGATGCAAATAATTTGCTTCCAACATTAAAATCTCGTGCTGTAATTTCTAAAAATATTTCAAACGCGAAATCAGACCCTTATTATTTTTTAGATTCAGTTAATTCATTTACAGATTTAGAAAAATGCAGCCCTAAAGAAAGAATAGAATTAGTGAACTCAATTTTGAACCGCTACGAAAAAGAGGAAATCACTAAAGACGATATTAGAAAAATTATTTCTGACATCCTGAATAATCTTCGGGTGCAGCTAGCTGTGGATCCGAAATTAAATGCTGATAAAATTGAAAAAATTAATCAAGCAAATTTCTATATTAATCAAAACGGCGCATCTGTAAAAAATCTTCTAGAATTTATCTTTTTGAGTTTTTAATTTTTTTATGAGAAAATAACTTAATATGAATTTAAAACAAAAATTAATTTTTCTAGATACAGAAACCACTGGCCTAGATCAAGCAGATCGTTTGTGCCAAGTCGCCTTTAAATATGACGACAAAATTTCTAATGAAATGTTTAAACCCCCATTGCCAATTTCGGTTGAATCAATGTCAGTATCGCATATCACTAACAAAATGGTAAAAGATAAGCCCGCGTTTATCGGTAGTGAAATGCAAAAATTATCACTAACAAAATGGTAAAAGATAAGCCCGCGTTTATCGGTAGTGAAATGCAAAAATCTCTATCAAAAATCTTGTCTGAGGGAGTTGTTTTAGTGGCGCACAATGCGTTATTTGATATTAAAATTCTGGAAGAGGAAGGCTTGAAGATCGGGCAATATATTTGTACCAAAAAAATTGCTCAATATTTGGACGAAAAGGCTGTAATTCCAAGTTATAAATTACAATACCTAAGATATTTGCTTGATATTGAAATTGAAGCTACTGCTCATGATGCCCTAGGTGATATTTTAGTTCTAGAAAAATTATTCGACAAATTATTAAAGAAAATGGTTGAAAAAACCGGCAGTGAGGACGAGGCCATTAAGAAGATGATTGAAATTTCTGCAAAGCCTATTTTGATCAAGAAATTCAATTTTGGAAAATATAAAGATAAATTTCTCGAAGAGGCTGATAAGGGCTATTTGGAATGGCTATTAAAGGAAAAAAGAAACAATGAACCAGATGATATTGATTGGATTTATACTCTTGAACATCATTTAGAAAAATAATATCGGCCAAAACTTTCTTTTAGGTTTTGATTTTGATAATATATGGCATATGTATAATTTTAATAAATTTAACGAACAATTATCAGAAATTTTGAAGTGGGTAGAAAAGGAATTTTCATCTATTAGAACAGGTCGAGCAACTATTACCTTGCTTGATAGCGTTTTCGTAGAGGCTTATGGATCAAAAATGCCAATTAATCAGACCGCGTCAATTTCGCAAGAGGATCCTAAAACTTTAAAAATTACTCCTTTTGATTTTAATTTATCTCAACAAATAGAATTATCTATCACCAAAGCTGATTTGGGAGTTTCTGTTTCTAATAGCTCGACAGGTATTCGAGTTATTTTCCCAGAATTAACTTCAGAAAGAAGAGAAATTTTATTAAAACAAGCTGGAAAAAAAGCTGAAGAGGCTCGAATTTCTATTCGAAGCAAAAGAGAGGAAGTAAAAAAGGAATTACAAAACTTAAAAAAGAATTCAGAAATTACTGAAGATGAGGAAGTTCGATACGGAAAAGAAATGCAAGGAATGGTTGATAAATTAAACGGGAAAATTGACGAATTACTAGAAAAAAAGAACAAAGAAATTAATAATTAAATATAAATGTCCATAATCATATTCATCTTAATCTTAGGAGCTTTAATTTTTGTTCATGAGCTAGGTCACTTTTTGGCTGCCAAGAAAAATGGAATTAGAGTTGATGAATTCGCGATTGGTTTCCCACCAAGAATTTTTAGCAAGAAAGTCGGCCAAACCGTTTATTCCTTGAACAGTATTCCGTTTGGAGGCTATGTTAAAATTTTCGGAGAAAACCCAGACGAGGAATCTCTTGATAGAAATGCCAAGGATAGTTTCGTTAATAAGTCAAAAATAATTCAAGCAATTGTTTTAATCGCAGGAGTAACATTCAATATTATATTTGCTTGGTTTCTTTTCCTAGCAATTTTGACTTCAGGCATGACTGTAGATTTGGACCAGAAACAAGATTATAATCCAAAATACCTGAATGATTCTGGTATTTATATTAATTATTTGTTAGAAAATTCACCAGCTCAAAATTCATCGCTTGCAGTGATGGATAGGATCATTTCTATTTCTAATCAAGAAAACGTTCTGAATAATGACCTAAGTGCCGAGAAAATTCAAGAATTTATTAGAAGTTCTTCAGGAGAAGTTACCATCCAAGTCGCAAAACAAAATCAGGAAATAGAAGAAATTAAAATAACTCCAGTTAAAGCCAATTCAATTTTAGTTGATGACGAATCTACAGAAGCTGAGCCTATTGGAGAAGAACTAATCATCGGGCTTGGAATGGCGAACCTCGCTGAATATAAATTGCCGATCTATGTGGCAGTTTTTGAATCACTAGAAATGACACTGAGATCAATTCGCGATGTTGCAATCGGTTTAAAAGATTTGATTACCGGCCAGGTGGACTTTAGTCAAGTTTCCGGACCAGTTGGGATTGTAGGACTGATTGGTAATGCTGCACAATTTGGAATTATCAATCTTCTTTCTCTAACAGCATTGCTTTCCATTAACCTGGCGGTTCTAAATATTTTCCCGTTTCCGGCACTTGATGGTGGACGTCTTCTATTTTTAGCGATAGAAGCAGTTACTAGACGGGATCTAAACCCAAAAATAGCAAATATTATCAATGCTACTGGCTTCATCATCCTAATTGGTCTAATGATCGTTGTTACCTCATTTGATATCTTTAAAATCTTTCAATAATTTAATTTTA
>JFJP01046857.1_pt1 | contig 24968 bp, 15 predicted proteins | sample 431651 | NCBI WGS metagenome assembly JFJP01 (sample SAMN02602958, study PRJNA72255) | Microbial mat metagenome, whole genome shotgun sequencing project. | biome: fresh water; feature: sink hole; material: water; isolation source: purple microbial (photo- and chemosynthetic) mats found in...
GGTAAAAGTCGATTTTGAAGATCTTCTCTCTCTGATCCATCTTTTGTTGTTCCTGCATAAATTGGATGATGCCCCATGACTATTTTCCATTTGGCAGTAGATTGCTGCAAAACATTTTCAATCCATTTAAGTTGATTTACATCAGATTGTTTGCGAGCATCAGGGTGTTTGTCACTTACTCTATATTTGGTTATCAATGGCGAAGTGTCTATAAAAACTAACAACACACTTGTACTATCAGTTACTTCATAAGTTTTTGTATAATATCTACCGGGCATTTGCCACCTACTACTGATTGCAGAATATGCAATTACAGCATCGGTATTTCCTTGGTATTCGTGGTTGCCAAGTATAGGAAACCATGGTATCAACAGTTCAGGGTGACTATATACCCATTCGTAATTGGTGAGCCAAAGTGGATCGTTTACTGAACCTACACCCAGGTAATGATGCACATCGCCCAATGCTGCCATGAACTTGGCATCCACAATATTAACAGTTTCCCCCATTGCTTCAGCTATTACTTTTTGATCGTAATACCCGTTCTTGCCATTATCATTAGAGATTATGAATGTAAAATGCTCATCAAGCTTTTTAAGCTCGATTTCAGATGCTACCAGTGTTTCATGTTGCAATACGGTATCTACTAAAGCTTTTGCAGCATTATCATTGGTATTTTGCTGACATGATGCCCAAATAAATACCGACAATACACAAAGATGTTTTAACAATTGAATCATATCAAAATAGGTTTTAGATGATTAGGTGAAGTAATTAGGATTCATCTGAGCAATACTATAGGCATAAGTAGCAATGAAACAGTCATGCCGACTAGTATTGTTGCCATAGTGTTTGCGTTCACAGTAAAAGGGTGTTTCATTGGCTTTGCCTCTGCAAATGGGTTTGAAGTCGGTTAGTAATGTATTGTTATGATTTAATATGCTCATTTTCAATATATTATTTGTTTGCCAAAATAAACTATGCCGATGGGGTATTCTTAAATGCATAGATTTAGAAAAGAATCTATCTACAACCTATGAACTTGAGAAATGTTATGATCTCGGTTTGCTACATAAATTGTTTACTAATAGTTTAAAGTACAAAGGTAAGAGTTGAATTTGAAAGTCATATTAACAAGATGTTATACGCACCCTAAGTAATTATTAACTTATTAAACATTGTATCATGCATTCTAATTCATGTGTCATATGTACAGATTATAAGGTATATAGCCTTTTTATTGTAAGATTATTTGACCCAAAATGTTGTGACGCAATACGGTCTTTTTTTCTCTTCTATAATCATAGGGCATTCCCCTAAAAATATTTTGTAAGCAGGGTGAATTTGATGCATAGGAACTTGTGTTTCCTTACACAAAAGTATTGAAAAAGCGTCATTGGGTATATATAAATATACTATCGCTAATACATAAGCTCAGAGTTATATGTATATTTCAACTATATTAGGCAGGTATTTTTTTTAGGAGTTTGAAAAGAAGTATTGCTGATGTATATTGGTTTACCAATAAATATGAGAATGCGTCACATCTTATGGCAATTTTTTAAAAATCCGGCGTTTCGTTACAACAACCGGATTTCATTTAGTTTAAGGTGGTAATAATGCTTAGGTATATTAGTTTTTTTAATTCATCTTTTCAATCAGCGATTCAAATTCTTCCTTTTTGTTTTTAGCAATGGTTATTTTGAAATTATTTTCAAGAATTAGCAAATCTTCGTGTCGAGAGTATTTTACCAGAAAATTGATGTTGATAAGGTGCGAACGGTGTGGCCTGAAGAACTGTGAGTGGGGTTTGAGTATATCTTCAAAAAATTTCAAATTTTTGCTCACCAGCAAAGGGGCATTGTTTATGGTAAATACTTTGGTATAAGCACCTTCAGCGTCCAAATGTGTGATATCATCTACTTTTACAAACAGTAAACCATCAGATATGGGAAGAGCTATTTTTCTGATTATTTGTTCTTTCAGATTTTCCTTCAGCGTATTCAGTCTGTCGGTCATCGAGTTGTGCTCCAATTTTAGCCTGAGTTTCTCAAGCGCAGCTTCAAGTTTGTTTATTTGCAAAGGTTTGAGCAAGTAATCTATAGCAGATACCTCAAAGGCACGCAGCGCATACTGGCTATATGCGGTGATGAATATGATTTCAAAATCAACCTGAGGAAAAAATTCAAGTAGCTCAAATCCACTGTAATCCGGCATTTCAATATCCAGAAATACTACATCGGGTTTATTGCGGTTTATGGCGAGAACTCCATCGGGCACATTGCGTGCAGTGGCTACTATTTTTATTTCGGGAGAAAATTCGGTCAATAGGTTAGTTAAAACCCTAATGGCCGCTTCTTCGTCGTCTATTATTACTGCATTCATCATGGTGCCAATTTATGAAAAGATATTTTCAAAAAAATAGTGGTTTTACGAATGTGCCTCTGCACTTTATGAATGATGCATATACGCTCATAAGTGAATTGAGAAGCTAAGTACTACCCGTGTACCTTTGGCTATGTTGTCTTCATACAAATCTTCTATTTGCAAGAAGATATGTTGTTCGCCCAAAGCATTTATAAGCTCTATTCTTTTTTGCGAAGCGGAGTTTCCGAACGGTTGATACAGTTTGTTTCTTCTTTGTTTTATTTCCTCAGCACGCACACGGCCTATGCCATCGTCTTCTATTACGCAAGTAAGCAGTTGTTGGTTACACGAAAACCGTATCGAAAGATTTTTTTGGCCATATTTATGCAAGAGGCCATGCTTTACTGCGTTTTCCACAAATGGCTGTATGATCATACTGGGGAGGTTTATGGCGGTTGGCGGGAGGGTAAGATCGCTGCTATCAATTTTAAAATTAAATTCTTCTTCGAACCTCAGTTTTTCGAGTTCCAGATATATAGTCAGAATTTCAATTTCAGTCTCCAGATTTATATTTTCCTTTCCTGAAACTTCGAGTATGAGCCTAAGCAGGTCGCTGAATTTTCCCAGGTACATGTTAGAGCTTCTCAGGTCTTTTCTCAATATCAAATCTTGTATAGAGTTGAGTGAGTTGAATATAAAATGAGGATTCATTTGAGCCTTTATAGCAGTGATTTCTGAAATCTTTAATTGTTTCTCCAGTTGGTTCTTCCGGCTTAAAACCCTTATGCGCTGCCTGAACAAAAGGAATACTATATATCCTAGAATCAATATCACAAGTGCTCTGAACCAAAATGTTTGCCAATAGGGTTTAAGTATGGTAAAATGAATTGTTTCGGTGCTTATGCTTTCAATTCCATCTTCGTTTACGCATTTTATTTCGAAGGTGTACTTCCCGGGAATAAGCGATGGAAACCTGATGATATGGGTATTGCCAGGTATGCTTATCCAGAGGTTGCTCAGGCCTAACATGCGGTAAGTGACTGTATATGTACCACGGCTTTTAATTGAGTATCCTGTAAATCCTATGGCCAAATGGTTTTTATAATATGGTAGCTCATATTCATTGGCCAGGATAGTGTCTCTTTCCAGAAATTTGACTTGGGTGATATTGATCAAGGGAGGAATTTGGTTATTGAGCTCTATTTTTTTTGGCATGTATATTATTCCTTCGGGTGTGGCCATGTATATATGCTGCTCATCGGTTATCAGATCGTGTATTTCGAACGTTGATATACCATCAGTGTTTCCAAAAGCTTCCACTTTTTTAGTATTCCATGTAAGTCTGTACAATGCATCGGTAGTGGGGTAGAAATACACAATGGTGGTGTCTTGTACGCCATACACTCCGGTTGATGCTGCAAGCCATATCATTCCGTTGTCTGATTGTGTGAGTTTGTTGCAGTATATTCTGTTGCCGTTTATAAGAAGTTCGCTTGTATGGTTGTTTCGCCAAAAATATACTCCATCGTTGAAACCACCCCACAGTGTTTTGCTTTTTTGTTCGAACACTGCAGTGCGGGCTTTTTTATTTTTACGGAATACAAAAATTTCGGTGTTTTTGTTACCTAGCAGTGGGAAGGTCATTTCACCTTTGGTCATATTGTTCCCTTCTGAAATGATACTTTGTTTTGCGCCCTTCGCAGACATCATAAATATTTGCACTCCGTTGTTGGCCGGTATGGTTACTAAATCGCTATAAAACCTAATTTCTTTGGGGGCGCTTATTGCAAATGGCGTGCTTGTTATAGCATTCGATTGATTAGATTGAAACCACTTCTGAGATTGTAACCAAACTACATGATTGCTAGTATTTGTAGTGTTTATGCACGAAACCTCGAAAGTGTGATTTGGTGTGAAAATGGTGGTAAATGAAGTTTTTTGGTTGAAATAGCCCACTATGCCTGAATTAAATCCAGCGTATATGTTTTGCTCATTACGTGCGAAACAAAATATATCATTCTCGGGGAGTGCTGAATTATGTTTGTTGTACACACCTATTTCAATATTCGGAATTACCCGCACACCGTTTTGAAGGGTGCTTACCCATAAGCTCTTCTCGCAATCCTGATACAATCCCGATATCTTTATCCCTTTATATATAGGCTTGTTACTTAGGAGTCTAAAGTTTTTGTCTAAAAAATACACGCCTTTTATGGTGCTAATTGCCAAGGTGTTACTATTGATTGCGTTTATATCTAACATACCCAGGCGTTGCACACCCAGCTCCGTCAAGTCTGCTATTACTGTAAATTCATCATTAAGCTTATAAATATGCGAATTGTTTGACCATCCATAAATATTTCCTTCGAACTCGAATAATTTGTCGAAAAAAATGAGGGGCATATTTTTATCCTTAAATTCATTGAGGTGAATGATTTCATCTTTTATATGCCCAACATTTCCTGCATTATTCGAAAACCAGATTCTATTGTCTGGTCCTGCTATTAGTTCAACGCTGTTGTAATCAAATGCTATGTTCGGATATTTAATTGGGTCTAAGGTTATCTTCGTCCATGCATTATTTTTTATTGAATATCTATATATGCCCTTATCACCACTAATCCAAATATTTTGCAGCAAATCCATGGTCATAGACGGAAACCTGCCTATGCTGTCTTCCCAGTTGAATGCCAACTTCAGAACATCGCCATCAGTATGAAAAATTTGTCCCCTAAAGTTTCGGGTCCAAATTCTGCCCAAGGAATCTTCCAAAAGTATGGACAATGAGCCCGAAACATGTTCTTTGGAGTTGATAGCCATTATGGAGTTGCCATCAAATCTGTATAGTCCGTTGAGTGATGCTATCCAAATATTTCGCCGGCATCTTGACTTATGGCCAAGATCTGGAACATGAGCAGAATGAAGGTGAAAAATATTTTATGTGTCAGGTTTCCGTGCATACCATACTTGCTTGCCATGATGAAGGTATAAAAATGAAAAAAAATGCAGTAAATACCAACTGTCAGAATTTTCTTCAAAACCCAGAAAATTTGGTTACTGGTAGTATTTTTAGTTAATCGGGCTATGTGAGCCTACTATGGCTTCTACCTGGCGCAGGTAGTTGCGCTTGGCTTGCTTTCCTGCGTACACAAACCCCTCTACGGTGGTGATAGTTTGAGAAACGGTATCGATATATGTTTGGCTCACGAAGGGGCCGCCCATAAAATCACCTTCAACGCGCCACAAACCGCGCATCTGATATACCGCTCTTCCTGCTTTATACAAGGTATCGTATTGTATTTCGTACCCCATTTCGGTGTTCATATAAGAGTTGGCTACCGGCCCGGGCACATTATTTCTCAAAACTGTATTGCGCTGTTGTATAAGGTTTTCGATCTGCATTTGTTTTGCGTTTTGGTATTTGTATTTCCATATAAATATACCTTGCGACAATTTCTCAGTCTCGTTTGCCAGCCATGCAAATGAATCCCGTGATACGGCCAGTATGTAATCTGAAGGTATGTACAGGCTAAGTTTGTATTCCGATTGTATTTGTTTCAGTAGTTTTTGAGAAGTAAGTCGCCTGAAACTTTCTTTCAAGCGTTCTTGCTCGCTTTGAAGCAGTTTTTCCAAAATTGCGTTTTTGTTTTCATGCATAAGCGCCAGAAAGTTAGCTTCATCACTGGCCCAAATCTCTATGTAAACCTGATTTTGGGCATGGCTATTGGTTTTTACAGATATGTTATTTTGGGTTTGGTTTTGCGAGATATGTATCTGTAAAATATTTCTGTATCCAAAGTAATACTTATTGAAAGCCGAAGGTGGGATATGAATGATGCTGAATAAGGGTTCATCTTGTGGAAGTGCCGGAGTTGGGCATTCAAATACTTTCCTGATAGAATCGCCTGATGCACCTTTCCATGCATTGATGTGCATTACCACCAGAAGTTCGTATGCACGGCCTACCGAATTGGGCAATAAAATAGAATCACTGTTTTGAGTGCATGAAGTGAAAGCAGCGAAAACGAATATGACCATCAACCGGAAAGCGGGCATCTTGAAATTTCGTTTATATGCTTTCATATGTAAAATAATAAGTACGGAATACTGCAAAAAATAACTGATGTTTCAGTTGCTGGCAATATTCCATATTTGTTTACAAAAAAACTTTGCTGAAGCCGATTATTGATTTTCAATTTTGCTGTCTGTTTGCGATTCAGTCTTTTTGATTTCATCTTCGCTACGCGTAGCTTTTTTAAATTCTTTCATGCCTTGGCCAATACCTTTCATGAGTTCCGGAATTTTTTTTCCACCAAATATTAGTATCGCTATCAATACGATTAGTATTACTTCTTGTGGACCTATAACGCCTAATGCTATTGTAGTTGTTGTCATAACCATAAAATTTGAAATAGATACAAAAATAAGTGAATATGTGAAAGATTAATATATTGTTGAATCTGATTCGTGCAATTGCAGCTTAGGGGGTATTGCCGGCTGCGACTATGCTGCTCATGGGGCTTATTCCGGGAACTTGTCACCGGTTTAGGTTAGGCCACAACATCATGCCTCAAAAGTAATACATGTAGGGCACCAAATGCAGGAATTTGCAATGTTTTTATCGTAAGCCATCAGGAGATATGTTTGGTAATTGGCCGCAAAACTCTCGGTCTTCAATATCGGGCAGCTTAAATGAACTTTTAGTTTTCGCGAATAACCTATTTTGAAAAATAGATTTCTGATTTTTATGGTTTTGCTGCTTGAATAGAATTGGGATCTAAACCTGGATTAATGGCATGATGCTCTCAATAAAAACTAGTCAAGATTTTAATAAGGGTGACTTATAGAGTCAAATTGTTGTGGCTGACAATATAAAAAAGCACGAAATACTGCCTTAGTCCAGAATGATTTCAGATTTGGGCAACATTCCATGCTTTTATACACTAAAGAAATTCTAAAGAATCTGATTACTGATTCTCAATCTTGGAGTCAGATTTCGATTCAGTTTTTTGTATAGTATCTTCGGTACTGGTAGCTTTCTTAAATTCTTTCATTCCTTCGCCTATACCTCGCATAAGCTCAGGTATTTTTTTACCACCAAACAAAAGTAGCGCAACCAATACAATAAGTACCACTTGCCATGGCCCAATTACGCCTAGAATTATAGTATTTGCAATCATAATCTTATGTATTAAAATTGATACAAAAATAAGTAAATATGTTGAAACGTAAATATGTTATTGAAACAGTTTAATGATGTCGTTGCCATTTGCAAAGAGCAAAAGGGCAAGCAATAAAACCATTCCTACAATCTGTGCATACTCCAAAAATTTATCGCTGGGTTTGCGGTTTGCTATAATCTCGTATAGTAGAAACAACACATGGCCACCATCAAGTGCGGGAATGGGCAAAATATTTACAACACCCAGCATGATAGAAAGCAATGCAGTCATAGACCAAAAGGACTGCCAGTCCCAGAATGAAGGGAATATATTGCCGATAGCAATAAAACCACCAACTGATTTGTATGCTTCTGTTTCGGGGTTGAATAGCAACTTGAATTGACGTATGTAGTCGCCCATTTTTTTCCATCCACGAACTATTCCGGCAGGCAAAGATTCCCAGAAGCCGAATTCTCGTGTCTGCAGTGTCATTAAATCGAATGGGCTTTTGGCCATTACACCCAACATGCCTGCAGAGCTAACTTGTGTACGCACCGTTACAGTATCGCCTAAGCGAAGTACTTTAAGTTCTATCATTTCATCAGCATATTGCTTCAGTGTTTGGGTGTAATTTCTGAAGAAGGGCAGGTACTGTCCGTTAAGGCTGATGATTTGGTCACCTACTTCTATTCCGGCTTCTTTAGCTGCGCTTCCCGGCGCAAAATCCTGAATAAAAAACGGATACGCAGGTTCTATGAAAAAACCATCTCGCTTAAGTATCCCTGCTATATGTTTTTCGGTAAGAACAATGTTTAGTTTTTCACCATTTCTGTCTATCTGAAGACTGTGCTCATCACCCAGCAATAATTCAGGCATTACGTCGGCAAAATTAACTACTTCATGCTGGTCTATAGTTATAATTTTATCACCATCCTTGAGTCCTATTTCTCTTGCAAGTGTGTCGGTAACTATTCCATATGTCATATTTTGGGTAGGCAGGTATTTTTCGCCCCATGTATATAGTATCATGGAGTATATCATAAATGCAAGTATGAAATTGAAAAGCACTCCGCCTATCATTACCAGTAAGCGCTGCCATGCGGGTTTTGAGCGAAATTCCCATGGCTGAGGATCTTGTTTCATTTGTTCTTTATCCATCGACTCATCTATCATGCCCGATATTTTTACATAGCCACCAAGCGGAAGCCAGCCTACTCCGTATTCGGTTTCTTTGTACTGAAACTTGAATACAGAGAACCATGGGTTGAAAAATAGATAAAACTTCTCTACCCGGGTTTTGAATAGTTTTGCAAAAATAAAATGCCCAAGTTCATGAATGATGACTAGTATAGAAAGGCTTAGGAATAATTGTGCTGTTTTTATAAGTATTTCCATGACTGATTGTTTGCGTATTTCAAATGATTAGTAAAAGTGTGCAAATGTAAGAGTATGTTTATATATTTTGGTAAATTCATATGCATTTACTTTTAATAAATGCGTTAAATTGTTGATATAATGCTCAATGAAGTATGTAATTGGTCGTAAATACAATATTTGTTCAACGGTTACTTTTGTTGCATTCACATAGTAGTTTGCTAGTATTTTCTCTACACGAGTATTTTGCCGTTTTGCTTGCTTATTAAAAAAAAATGAGGATATAACAACAACAGATTCGTTGCTTTCATTGAGGGCTATTTTTTTTATACTCACCACTTTTGATTTAGAAAATAATAAAATCCTCGGGGTTTATAGGTGAGCCGTTGTGCCATAGTTCGAAGTGTAAGTGTGGTCCACTTGAGAGTTCTCCTGAATTGCCAATAATAGCAATTGTTTCACCTGCTTTAACCTTATCACCAGCTTGTTTAAGTAGTTGTGAGTTGTGTTTGTATACCGAAACCAGATTGTCTTCGTGCTGTATTTGAATAACGTAACCAGTAGTAAGCGTCCATTCGGCTAGCAACACAGTTCCGTCTAAAACGGATTTTATACCTGAATTTTTAGCTGCTACCATGTCAACTCCATAGTGACCGCTCATTACATCAAACCTATTGGTAATAACAGCATTATTAAGTGGTGGAAAAAAATATAAATGTGCTATGCCACGTTTTACCGGAATATTTTCGGTAACACTCAGGTTGTATTCCTCTTCATGCTCAATTTGCTTGCGGAGCAACGAATCGTATTCAGATTTAGAGAAATTTATATTTTCAGGGTTTTTGGTAGTATCTTTTATGTCAATTTTCAGTTCTGGGGCTCTGCCTTCAATAATAGAGCGTACATATTCCAAATAGTATCTGTCCCTCAGTTCCAGTTTATACTCTAATGAGTCGGCTCTCATCGCATTGGCAATGATGTTTTTTTGCAATTCGCCATCTGGTAAACGGGGTATAAATTCGCGAAGCGGAGTGAAAGCTATGGTAAAGATGCCCAGAAAAAATAATAAAAAAGCTACGGATCCTACGCCCGCTATCACATTCAGGCGCGAAAGACGAAAGCTGAATGCTTCTTCAAACGTATTGTCATTGTATATAATAAGTCTGTATTTGTGCCGAATGTTGCGGAACAACTTATTTTTTTTCTTTTCTGTACCTTCTGCCATGCGTTATATTGCGGTATGTTGCTGCAAATTTAAAAAATGCTTTTAACTTTTATGCATGATTTTTTGTGCGTATGTTTGAAACATTAAATAATTTTGTACGTAAAAATAAGGCTAGGAACAGAATACCAATCAACTATGAAAAAGCTCTACCGATGTTTATTATTGGTTGCCATACTTATTACTCATTATGCAGTATTAATGGCACAGACAGGCCCTGCTGGAATTGGAAATATTGCAGGAACCAATGGGCACCCAAAGCATATTTTATGGCTACGAGCCAACGACTTATCTCTCACCGATGGAAGCAGTGTAACTGCTTGGGCTGATAGTTCTGGAAACTTGAAAAATTTGGGTCAGTCAGCAACTATAAACAATCCCATTTACAAGGCAAATCAAATCAATTCGCTCCCTGTGGTGCGCTTTGCAGCTGGAGGTGCCGATGGAAAAGGCAGCAGACTTGTGCTCAATCCGTTTTCAGACTTTGCATCTGATGCAGCTACAATATTCATAGTATACAAAACTACCGATAAATTTGAATACTTATTTAGCCGGTAGCAATAATGCAAGTGGTGTGGCTTTTAATACTGGAGCATTCCAAATATTGTCAAACAAATGGAAAAGCTCAGGAGGAAATCTGAATATTTTCAAAGACGGCACCTCTGTTTTATCAACCACCGGATTCGGGACAGGATCAACCATCACCGATGATGGTTCGTTGGCCATAGGTGGCGAACAAGACGATGTTGATAATGCTTACGACAATACCCAAGCATTTGACGGCGATATTGCCGAAATTATTTTTTACTCATCATACCTGAATAATGCTCAACGCACCATTGTTGAAAACTACCTGAATATAAAATATGCAATAAGTATAGCTACCGATGGATTTACAGCAGGGCATAGTTCGTATAATGTCCATTTCACCGGAATAGGGCAGGAGTCTGATGGTAGTTTTTCTGAAAGCGTAAGCAGTGGACTTTACATAGCCAATAACGGTTCGCTCGAAAATGGTGATTACATCATGTGGGCGCATAACGGAATTGCAAATTCGGTGGTTATGACCGACGTTGCTGGCGATGTTGAAGCTCGTTGGGCACGGGACTGGTATATTGAGCAGATAGGTGCACAAAACGTTAGCCTTAAATTTGATATGCCGGAAGGTATTGGGGGACAGAACCCTCAAAACATAAGCAATTATGTGCTTTTATTTCGCAACGCTACCACAGGCAATTATTCTGAAGTAAATGCAACGATTGCCTTAGGTGATGCTGATCAGGTAAGATTTGATGTTTTGGCTTCGGACCTACAGAATGGTTATTACACATTGGGTACAAAAAGCGAAACGGATAGCCCATTGGAAGGTGCACCCGGTAAAACCTGGTATACACTTGTAAGTGGAGATTGGAACAACTGGGAAACTTGGACGCTTGATCCTTCTGGCGCTCTTCCAAACAATCCTGACCATTTATATCCACAGCAAGTATCTGATAAAGTAGTTATCAAGAGTGGTAAAACAGTGACGATGAATTTGAATAGCATAACTTGCGCAAGTTTAGACGTAGATGGAAGGTTGGACTTAGGTATTACCACCGGACACGGATTTAATACCATTTCCGGTAATGGACGTATTTTGATGGCTGCTGATAATTTTCCTACGTATTCAGATATAAGCCAGTTTGCTGACGAAGGACAAGACAATGGTACTGTGGTGTATTACGGTGCATCTGACTACACATTGGCTGATGCACAAACTTTTTACAATATGGAAGTTGAAGTGAATACCGGAGTTACCGTTACTTTACTCAATCACCTAACCCTTAATGGAGCACTCACAATTAAATCCGGTATTTTTTCATTGAACAATAGCGCTGCTACCTCCAATCTGAATATTACAGTGAAAGGCGATGTTTTGATTGTGAATGGTGCCAAGATAATTACCGGAACAGCCAATGCACGACATCAATTCAATTTTTATTCTGATTTGACAATCAACGGTGAACTAAATTTTACCAACAGAGTAGCATATGACTATAATAACGAAGCAACCAATGGAATTGTTGATGCCAATTTTTTGAGTGCGGATGCTGACCAAAGCATTTTATGCAATGGGATAAGTAATTTTTATCGAATTGAGATCGACAAAGGTACAGATGCCACATATATATTGAGCATTGAAGCCACCGATGCTTCTTACTTCAAACTATATGGTTATGCAAATGAAGGACATGCAGATATTGCACAATTAAGTGCAAACAATAATGCTTTAGGACTAGTCAAAGGAACTGTAAAAATTGGTGCAAACATAAGCATTCCGGTTTTAACCAATGCTTCAAACTACAATGTATCAGAGGCTGCCAAACTTTGGGTAGCAGGAGGTACAGTACTCAAAAATAGCGGAAACTCTCTGGTTCCATATGGTACCATTGAATTATCAGCCGGTTTGCTTGAAGCAAAAGTAAGCAGTGGGATTACGACCCGAAGCAACGGCCTTATTTCAGTAAGTGGCGGTACTTTGAATGTGAATCAGATTAGAACTTCGGTTTTTGGAGCTTCCAACGTGGGTGGGTATGCACAATCCGGCGGTAGCGTAAATCTGCATGACAGGTGGTACACTTACAGTGAAAGGTACTGTGGGGCTGGGGAGTATATTTATAAATTCTGACCAGGAAAACATTCAGGTAACTGGCGGAACAGTGGTTTGCGAGACCGACAACGCCAATGACTTTATTATTACTTCTAAAGCACCGTTTTGGAACCTGATATTCCGAAATACATATTCAGCCTTAAGTGAATTTCGCCTGCAAGAAGGAGTCGATGTGGGGTCTACCGATGAAGATTTGGCAGCCCAACCATTGAAAGTATTGAATGATTTTATAATGGAAGGAGAAGAAACAACACCTGGTGTACAAGATATTACATTGATAGCCATCTCTAGTGTTGCAAATAATAATGATGTATATGTTGGGGGTTCATGGAGAATGGAAATAGGTGCACGCTATACAAATCGTTTCAATTCGGGAGGTGGAGTCTGGGTTTACAATACAACATACTTCAATCAAACCGACGGAACTTCTGCTATAGATAGTTTTTATTATGAAATGAGCACATATAACGGTGCATTAACTCTTGGCAATGTGGTCATGAATCGCACGTCAGGCAATGTACTTCGTTTGGTTTCATCATCCAATCGTGCGAATTCTAATATTTTGTATGATGTTTACGGAGATATTACAGTAGAATCGGGAACTATTGATCAAAACCGCTTTACACTTCGTATTTGGGGAACTATAAACAATTACGACCGTTTAGGAACATTTTATCCAAATGGCAGTGGAACTTATCCTACTGCAACCGGTACACCGGATGCTGCAATGCCATTTTTGGTAATATACGATTTAATGTTGCTACCAGTACGGTAGTTGAACTGAACAGTGATGTTTACATTGAACGGATGGAATTTATGCGTGGAGCCATTTACATAAAAGACAATTTACTCAAAGTAGACAATATGTGGAATTTGAGAGATGCCAATTCTTTCTATGTAGGTACAACTACCAAATCCGATACTATAAACGTAGCTAATTCTGGAGTTACGGGCAATCGTGCCATATTTTCTGACGGAAACGCTTCCGACGGCGGACTTAGTTTATTTGTAAAACAAAACACCCCTACAAATATTACCGCTACAACGGTTGACCAAAACACAGCTCCCATTACATTCCCAATCGGATTTACTACCGATGGTGGTACTACGGTGTATTTCAGACCTGCCCAAATGAAAGTAAAAAACTTTGTGGACAGCGGCTATGTGAACATTAAAGTAGTTGCAGGCGAGTTGCAAACTACAGATCTGACGGGAGGAGAAGTTTTACAGCATTATTGGAAAACATCTTACTCAGATTTTACTACCTTACCAACTGTTGCATACAGATTCTATTATAGAAACCAAGTTGGTGTCACTGGTGTTGACCTGCCTTCCGGTAGTACAGATGAGTTAACCTATGTTCCGGGAAAAGTAGCAAATAGTGGGGCATATAATCGTGATTTTGAATCTGACCCAACTCTAGATATTACCGACGTTGATGAATCGTTGGAGCTTGACGCCAATACCCGTTGGATTGTTTTCAATGGCACTAGTACTGGCGCAGATTTTACGCAAGCTGGTTTCGTAGGATTCACTTTAGAAAACTCAAACTATACCGCCGGCGAAAGCACAAGATTTATTGGAAATCCCCAAATATTTTATGTCAGAGCCAACGGAAACTGGCGTACCGACACTACTTGGTCAACAACTGTTGGCGGTTCGGCTGCATCAGACTATCCTAAAGCAGGAGATATTGCAGTTATAAGAAGACTTAGTGTATCATACAGTGGTTTGGTTGATATTACACAATCCGAGACTTGTGCAGCTGTTATTTTTAATGATGAAAATGGGTTTTCAAGTGGTTGCCCTCGTATAATTTTTAACAGAGATAATAGTTATGCTGCGTATAACAGTAATTTTGGAGTTGTTGAAGTCGCCGATACCCATCAAGGCGGTGCATTAACTGGCGAAAATCACGGTGCTGTTATTCAGTACGAAGTAAACGACAGCTATACCAGTATATTTCCAAACGGTGACTTTGGGGATTTTAACAATTATCTCAATGCTTTGGTTATTTGGAAACACGAAGGTAGTAGTGCTTTAAATTTGCCAATTTCAGCCAAAGAGTATCCGCAAATATGGTTTGACCCACCAAACAATAAAACATTTATATTTCCTAATACAAATGTAACTGTAAATGGTCTGACAATAATTACCTACGGACATACACTTATGACCAATAGCGCCGGAGGCTCTGTTATATTTAAAAAGAAACTGCTAATAGGGCATTCATTCGGATCTGGGTATTTTAAGTTCCCCGGAACTGGTACAGGTGCATCATCGGTTACAGTTGATGGAAATATCGTATTGCAACAAGGAAGCTCAGCGTTAAGTCTTTCTACCCCCACTACCGGTGGTTTGTTGCACACGTTGACAGCTAAGTCTGACATTACTTTAGCAAATACTTCATTGATTAATCTTACAAGTGCCAACACCAAAGTGAATCTGATTCTTGCTGGGGAATCAAATAATTCCTTGACAAATACTGGATCTGGTTCAGTTTCCTTATACCGAATTTTTATGAATAAGGGAACAGATCAAAACTTTTCATTCACTTTTAACGACAATTTCACTTTGAGTGGTGCTACCAGTGGTGTAGGAGTTGCTAAAGCATTGGAGTTGCAAAATGGTACACTTATATTGAATGATGCATTGATTAATATTGCCCTGACTTCAGGTAACGATAATTTTGAAATACCAGGAACAGCAGGTTTGCAATTAAATGCTGGTACCGCAACATGTACCGGAGGCAGTGGTATCTTGCTCGATGGTACACTCAATATAAATGGTGGAACTTTGGACATGCGTGGTGGCGACAACTACATTCAATACAGCGTAACGGGCAATGCTACCATAGAAGTCAATGCTGGAAATTTATTTGTAGGCTCTCAGGTAAGGCGCTCTACTACTTCAACAGAGGGTATTCTGCACTATTCGCAAACTGGAGGAACTGCTCAGTTTGGTATAAACGCGGCTGGACAAGCGTCAAGAGGAATTTTTGAAATTTTAAATACCGGGAGTTCATTCGATTTTTCAGGTGGTACTTTTGAATTGGTTGCCGATTATCGTACCAGTCCAACTACACAAAGTTTTTATTTCAATCCTGAAACAAGTAACCTGGCATCGGGGATGGCAGTTAGATTTGGTAATGCCTCTACTCCTATAAATGAAATTTTTACACTGTATGCCGGTACTACTTTCCCTAAAATTGTAGTTGACAATACCAGCACTAACAATCCTGAACTAAGAGTAGATGTTGTGCCACTGACTGTAAGCGAGGAACTAGAAATAAATGCTGGTGCCAAATTCAATGCCAATGGTTTAGATCTTACTCTTTTGGGAAATTTTACTAATAATGGCACATTTACTGCTAATGGCAATACAACTTATTTAGCGGGTACATCCGGTCAAACCCTTACAGGCAATACTACTTTTTACAATCTCATAAGCAATTGCACAAGTACAGTCAATCAAGCTTCTGACATTACAGTTGCCAACGAGCTCCATTTCAATTCAGGTGCATGGCAACATGCTGGATATGCGATACATGCACAGGGCGATGTATATTCTACCATTGCAGTGAGATCCAGTTCTACCGGACAAGGAGTAATTTTTGAAGGAACTGAACAACAGCAACTAATTGGTACTTCTACTTTTGATTATCTAACAACCAACAATGTGAACGGAGTGCTGATACCAACCGGATATACAGTGACCATTTCAAAAGCATTGAATATGCAAAGTGGTATATTTGATATAGGTCGAAATTTATTGGTTATCGAGAAAAATGCACAATTCAATCAGTTGTCTGCTTTTTCTGAAAGCAATATGATACAAACCAATATTTCATTCACAGATGCCGGTGTGAAGAAATATTTTCCAACAATTGCTTCAAGTACCGAATTTATTTATCCTATTGGCTCTAACAGCAAATTTACACCTATTGTATTTACCATAACCAATAGCTCAGTAGATAATATGCCTATCAGGGTGAAAGCTGCTGACGAGATACATCCTACCATTACAGAAGATCTGGAAACCCCGGATCCTGAAATTGTAGATGCATCAAACGTATTGGATTACTATTGGATTCTTGACTCTGAAGGAGCAACAAACTTCTCCGCTACAGCAATAATGCAAGCTTTGGATGCGGATGTTAACTTTACTGCACCTTATGATGCTACATATTATATTACGGCAAGACTACTAAGCCGATCGAGCGGTTTGTTTGATAAATATACCGAAGTTGACTTCAATGAAAGTAACAACGAATTGTCATTCTCTTTCATAAATACCAACGATGATGGTATAGATGGCGACTATTTCGCCGGTGTTGATGGTACTTCTTTTAACGGGGCCATTCCCAATGAAGTGCCTTTGTATGTTTCTATAGCCGATGGCGTTTGGACTGACAATACTATATGGTCGCCTGTTTCACCTGCCGGAGGCCCTCGAGGCGCCAGAGTGCAAGTTGAACATAATGTGACAATACCTTCCAATTACGTTGTTTCATACTCAACACGTATAGTAGATCTGGGCAAATTGATTGTTAATAGTACGTTCGGGCACAGGCTAGGAAATGTTACCGGAACGGGCACACTGTATTTGGAAAGAGGGGATTTGCCGGCTGGAGATTATGAACACTTTTTTTCTCTGGACAGCGGTACTTTAGAATATGGTGGAAGTACTAACTACGATATTTTAAGTGAAATTTCTGAAATAAATAATCTAATACTTTCAGGCACTGGACATAGACGATTGCCTAATATTAATGTCCAAATACATAGCGACTGGACAATTAACGGAGCCGACGCAATTAATGAGCATGATTCAAAAATTTCGATCAAAGGCAACCTGGAATTTTTAGCCGGAACCTATGACGCTGGTATTGGCGCAGATGCTAAATTGGTTTTCAATGGCAATACCTTGCAAACCATTAGTGGTCCAGCTGATTTTACTTCACCAAATGAGCTATACAATTTCCAAATTTCAAATGCTTCTGGTGTTTTGTGCTCTACTTCTATTGAGATAAGCAATGAACTGCAACTTACAAGTGGTATCATATATACCAGTGCGTCCAATGAACTTATAATTTCAAACACATCAGAAGCATCTGTAATTGGGGGTAGCTCTTCATCGTTTATAGATGGCCCTATGCAAAAGAAAATTAACACAGTAGGTACTTTCGATTTTCCGGTAGGCGACAATGGCCGCTACGGTGTTATTGAAGTAAGCAATACAAGTACCATTGGTGCTCAATACTGGGAGGCTGAATACCATAATTACAGCGCAAGCACCGATGGATATTCTACTGACGATTTCGACGCTACTCTTCAATACGTATACAATGATGGATATTGGAGATTAAAAGCCCCTTCTTCGGTCACCGCAAACGTGAAAATAAGGTGGGATTCACAAACCAACGCACCTGTATTATCAACAGATCGCGATCTATTGCGTCTGGCATTATGGGACAATATCGCCGATCCAACTTGGATACAAGCGGGAGCTACTGTTACCAATACTAGCCAAAGCCTCGGCTACATTCAAGGCAACACTTTGTCTTTCAACGAATTTTCGAACGGAAATTATTTTGCTATTGGTTCTGATGTAGTCGAATTGGATAAAACGTGGACAGGTGCAACTTCAGTTGCTTGGGAAACAAGCACAAACTGGTCGCCATCCGGTGTACCTGGCAGTGAGGATAACGTAATCATTCCTACAAGTCCTTCCGGCGCTCGCTTTCCAACCATATCTTCACAAGTTCAGGTACGCGACATGATTATAAATACAAGTGCTTCTGTTACCGTAAATGCAACATATTCGCTTAGCGTAAATGGTTCATTGCAAATAGCTTCCTCTGCTACATTATTGCTTAAAAATACTTCCTCAGGGCATGCATCATTGCTTACCAATGGTTCATTCACCAACAATGGGAATAACCGCATGGAATTATACATCACGGCAAATAAATTTCACTACATTGGTAGTCCTGTTTCTGCACAAGCCACCAATGTTTTCTCGACTCAATACCCCAAAGGTTCCGGCACTGCTAATCCGAACTGGTACAAATATGATGAAGCTTATAGCGGAAGTATTACAGACTATGCTTGGAGCACACCAGCCGAAGCAACTATGGATGTGGCTCTTGGTTATGCATATGGTTGGGAAAATGATTATACACATACCCTTCAAGGCGGATCATTCAACAATGGGAATATTACGCAAGCAATAACCAAAAGTGGTACAAAACCTGCAAATACTTGGAATCTAATAGCCAATCCGTATCCTTCGGCAATAAATGCTGCTGATTTTATTAATGGCAATAGCTCTGCAGTTGAAGGCGCTAATTACACAAGGAGGATATACCATTGGTACAGGTTCAGGTATTATACCTAATGGATTGATTGCCGCAGGCCAAGCATTCTTCGTAAAAGCACTCTCAAATTCAAGTGTCACTTTTACTAATAGTATGCGTAGAAGCGGCACTGGTAAATTTTTCAAGAATGGAGAAACTATGGTTGAGTATCCGGGTGTTCGTTTAAGCGTAGTTACACCGCTTACAGGCTACAACGAGGTATTTGTAACTTACCGAAGCGATGCTACAGATGCTTACGACAGATTGTTTGATGGTGAAAAGCTTGAAAACTCTTCATCGCATATTGCACTCTATACTTTTGCTGCCAATAAAAAATTTGCCGTGAATGCATTCGCACCCTATGGCGACTCTTCTATTGTGGCATTAGGTGTAAAAACAATTGATGCAGGAAATCATACTTTCTCGCTTAAAGAACTAACTGCTTTCGATAATGAAATTGAAATATACCTGAGAGACAAAACTACCGGAACACTTACTAACCTTCGCACTAATTCTACTTACACTGTAAACTTAAATGCAGGTGAGCATAACTCCCGATTTGAGTTGGTAATTAAAAATCCGGAAATAGAAACTACCGAATGGAAGGGCATGAAAAGTGGCAGCTGGAGCAATGCATCGAACTGGGACAATGGTGTACCTACCCGATACAAAAACGCCAAAGTTACAAGTGGTTCGGTGGTGGTTAATTCCGATATGCAGTTTAATGATTTGATTATATCCGGTGAAGCAGCTGTAACCATTAATCAAAATACCCAACTCAATGCACGAGGCAAAGTAATCCTCGAAGCCAACGGCGATAAAACCGGAACGTTGGTTGACTACGATGGTTCTAAAGAAATAAAGGCAGTTGTAAAGAAAGGTATACTGGCCAACGATAGGTACTATTACCTTTCATCTCCGCTTACCAACGCTCTTACCGGTGTATACGGCTCTACCGAAGAGCTTTCAGGTACTAACGGCATGGAACGGAAAGTTTACTATTGGGATGGTGCTTGGAAACGAATCAACAACGATGGTTTACAGCTCACACCAATGAGGGGCTACATTGTAAAACCTACTGATATGCCCAATTCTTTGATTGAATTCGACGGAATACTCAATACGGGGCTCATTGAATATGAATTGTCTAAAAAAGGTTTCCAATTGATAGGAAATCCTTATCCGTCTGCTATCGACTGGGGTTTTGAAGCTACACCTACCGGATGGAATGATACCGACAGCCTCATGGCTACCATTTGGTACAGGGTTGGTGGTACTGGCGGTGCAAGTGGAGGTGGCAATTTTGCTACATACAACCGCCTCAGTGGCTTCTCAACGAATGGTGGTACAAGGTACATTCCTGCCATGCAAGCATTCTGGGTGAAAGTAGTTAAACCAACTGTTATTTCAGTCAATAATGAAACTCGTACTGCCGAGTCAACCAACTTCTTCAAGTCTTCTGGCACAAGTATTGGCTTCAAACTTACAGCATCTATGAACGGATTAAATGATGAAGCCATCGTTTTCTCTCACATAAATGCCAAAGATATTGCAGATGATTATGATTCCGAGAAATATTTTGTTGACGGTTCTGCCTCACCTCAGTTGTATACCACTACAGTTGACGATAAGCTTATGGCTGTAAATGGTTTTACTCAATTTGCAGAAAATCAAATTATAACATTGGGCTTGCGTACAGCAGTCAATGGAACCATTACCCTACAATTAGAAAATTTGAATGGATTTGAGAACAATACGCTTCGGGTGTTGTTGGTTGATAGAGTTATGAATAACGATACAATTGACCTCAGCCATTTAAAATCGTATACTTTTGAATCATCTGCTGGGGATATCTCTGATAGGTTTGAAATTATTCTTGGTGTGAAATCGACCACTAGCATTACACCAGATGAAATTTCAGGTATTAATATCTGGGGGGGATATAGAATTATAGGTGTATCATCAGAAAATGAACAAATTAACCGCATAGATATTACGGATGTGTCAGGTAGAATAGTGGCTCAGAAACTTGAGACTACTTCTTCTGAAACCTTACTGACTATTGACCTTCCTGGAGTGTACTTGGTAAGAGTTTATAGTAATAAAGGAAGTATGCTACGCAAAATTCATGTAAAATAGCAATTGATATTATTGCCGTTTTAATAGTATTTATACCATCTTTCAAAAAAAAGGAGCTGTATGCGAAACATATGACTCTTTTTTTTTGAGGTCTCTTAAATGAGTTTTATTTCTAACTCAGATGAAATAAGTATTTATTTCCCCATATAAAAAACTTTTGCTTGCGAAATGCAATGTCTTGTGTCTGGAATAATTAAACGATGAAGCGTGTTGGATTTTAGACAATGTTGTTCATAGATCTGATATACTTTGTATCAAATTTTGTTTCTGGATATGAAACAATACTTATTTTTGTTCGTATAAAACGACTAGGAATTAGAATATCAAAATTATATGAAAAGAATATACCCTTTTTTGCTGTTATTGGTGCTGGTTTTGTCCCAGTTATCAGAAGTGTTTGCTCAAAACGGACCTGGCGGCGTAGGTAATACAAATGGAACCAGTGGCCAGCCAGCCAATCGAATTTGGTATGATGCCAGCCGACTTTCCCTGAATAACAACGATCCTGTTTCCAGTTTAACGGATTTTTCGGGTAATGGCAATCATGCGACTCAGGCTTCAGCCACGGCTAGGCCTTTGTTTAAAACCGCTTTGCTGAATGGGCTTCCTGCTATTTATTTTGACCCTACCGGGGCCGCCGGAAATCAGGACTTCCTCTCTTATGATGGAAGTGTCTTGAGTTCTACTGATTATACCATGATTGTGGTAGCAGCTAAGCGGTCAACGGGTGCTAAATGGATAATGGGGGGTACAGGTGCTTCTGCCAATACCAATCTACATTTTGGTTGGGAGATTGGTGATGCTTCTTTCAGATACCACCATTATGGAAACGATCTTACTGGGGTTGGTCTTACAGCTGCTGCACCTGGCACTACCGTTGGTACGTATGGTATTTTTAATCTATTGTGCGACGATAACGATGCTGCCTCTGACCGTTATGTGTATCAAAACAATTTATTGAAAGGACAAGGTGCTATCCCAACTCATCTGTCGAGCTATGCTGGAGCAATCATTGGCGGATACGCGCCTTCAAGTTCATACGCAGATGTTAATATTGCCGAAATTATAGCATTTAGCAATTCGCTCAATAGAGCACAGTTGCAAATTGTAAACCAATATCTGGCTGAAAAATATGCCATAGCTATTTCTAATGACTTATATGCCGGCAACGATGCTGCCTATAATTATGATTTGATAGGAATTGGACAGGAGTCTAATGGAAGTCATGCCCAAGCAGGAAAAAAAGGGCTTTATCTTCAAACTCTTTCTGGGCTCGATAATGGGGACTATCTCTTCGCTGCTCACTCCAATGTAAACAACGAAATTGCCGATTTCAGAACCAGCTCGGTGGTAACTAACAGTGGTGCACAAGCTGCTTGGAATCGCGATTGGTATCTTGATAAAACCGGAAACCTGAATGCGCGTATCAGTTTTGATATGGGGGATGGCGTTACCGGTGGTTTATATCCTCAAAATATTAATAATTATGTACTGCTTTATCGTGCAAATACCAGTAGCGATTATACACAAGTAGCAGTATCTGCTGCTAATAGTGGTGACCAGGTGTATTTCGATCTTACCGATGTTCAATTGTCAGATGGATATTATACTCTTGGTACTTTGGACATTGCAGATAGTCCGCTAGAAGGCGCACCAGGCAAAAAATGGTATACCTTAGCAAGCGGAAGTTGGACTGACCCAAATATTTGGACTCTTGATCCCTCAGGTGCACTACCTAACAACCCTGAAAATCTCATTCCGGGGGCAAATGATAAAGTATATATAAAATCTGGAAAGAATATCACAGTTTCTGTAAATAATTTACTTACTGTTTCAATTACTGTTGATGGTAGATTGGATCTGGGATCTACTTCAGGTCACAATTTTGTTGAAATAAAAGGAAATGGTCGAATATTATTAAGCTCTGATAATTTTCCGAACGGAGATGCAACTCATTTTACTACCTATGGACAAGGTATGGGCACAGTAGTATTATACGGAACTGACTATACTTTGAATACACCTCATACTTTTTATAATCTTGAAGTTGATCTAAATGCGAGTTCTAATGTTCTTACCTTATTAGCAAATTATACCCTGAATGGGTCACTTACTATTTCTACCGGAAAACTGAAAATTAATAATGATGTATCTGCAACGCCACTTACTCTAAATGTTGCCAATGATATTACGGTCAATTCAAACGCTTCTATTATTGTAGGTGCTGGTAATACAGCTGGTACTTACTCAGTGGGGGGAACTTTACCTACTGTAGGAAACTATCATAGCATATATCACATGTTAAATGTTGGTGGGAATGTATTCAATTATGGTGTAATTAAACTTACCAATGAAACCGCACCTAGATATAACGAACTTTCATACTTGGGTGCTGCTACCCTAAGAATGCACGGTAGTGCCGACAATAGTCTGGTTTGCGAAAATACAACCAATCTATACAATTTGATAATAGATAAGGGCTCCGATAAAACATATGTACTCACAATCAATTCATCAAACACTGCAAATTTTGCATTATTTGGTGCAAATAATCTTTCTTCACTTGCGGGTGGCGTATATACTTCATCTTCTCCTGAGGTTCGAAAGGCTTTGTTTATCAAAAATGGAACACTTAAACTAACAGGCTCTTTGCACATACCAACTTTATCTGAAGGTGCGGTTGATTTTCAAATTGGAGCCAATTCTCAGTTATGGATAGCATCAAGTGCCGTAACTGTATATACCACTGCAAATGCACAAAGTCAAATTCCTAATTATACCACTACCGCAGTGGGTGTAAATACCGGAACAGGTGTACAAGCATTGAGTGTATATGGTAAGTTCAGAATTACTGAGGGCTTCCTTGGAACCCGCAACAGTGCAGGTATTATTTTTTGGTCTTCAGCAGATGGACAAGTAAATATTGATGGAGGTAATGTAAACGTTGCCCAAGTTAGATCTGCCAACGGTGGTGGGGGTGTTGCCAGTTATATACAAACCAGTGGCACTGTCTACGTTAGAGGGAATCAGACTGAAGCCGGTGAAGTTGACAATGGGTATCCTATTTTCGGTTTTGACGATGCTACCGGAGTTTTTAATATGTCTGGTGGTACGCTCTATTTACAAGATATTGGTGGTGGAAATACAAATGGCTTATACTTGCCCTCAGCTGATGGTAATTACAATGTTACTGGTGGTAATGTGATTATAGAATTGAATAGCGCAGATAATTTTGAAATTGGGGCCAATGCACCTATCTTCAATTTGGAGTTGAAAAGATTAACTGGTGCATCTACAGTTATAGTCAGATTGACCGATGATTTAAAGATACTTGGTGACCTGATTATTAACGATTACTGCAGACTTGATGCGCAAAATGATTTGGATCTCGTAAATTACAATCTTTATATTGGCGACGATTTCTTCTTTAATCAACATGCTGAATACTACGCCCGTACCAATACTACTTATTTTAATGGTACACTAAATTCAGATATTAGAGTATATGATATTACCAATAACGGTGATCTTACTTTTAATAATTTGGTAATTGAAAAAGAACAGAACTATATTGTTACCACGTATGATCAAGTAGAAATTGATGGACGTACTCGTACAACAGGTTATCCTGTTGAAATCTTAGGTAATCTTAACGTAATTCGTGGTGATTTTTATACCGAGGATTATGCGGTGAAT
>JFJP01005393.1_pt1 | contig 24967 bp, 20 predicted proteins | sample 431651 | NCBI WGS metagenome assembly JFJP01 (sample SAMN02602958, study PRJNA72255) | Microbial mat metagenome, whole genome shotgun sequencing project. | biome: fresh water; feature: sink hole; material: water; isolation source: purple microbial (photo- and chemosynthetic) mats found in...
CCCAGTACGAAGGCTATTACGCCAGCGTGTTCTACAGCTACTTTGCCGCCCTGGGCCTGGACATCACCTGCGAAGAAAGCAGCAACGCCGGGCGGCTGGACATGGCGGTGCAGTTCAACAACCAGATTTATCTATTTGAGTTCAAGGTGGTGGAGCTGACTCCTGAGGGCAAAGCGCTACAGCAGATCATTGACAAGGGCTACGCCGACAAGCACCAAGCCAGCGGCCAGCCCATCCACCTGATTGGCGTGGAGTTCAGCAAAGACAGCCGCAGCGTGGTCGGGTTTGAGGTGCAGACACTTCAAAATCAATAGCTGCCAGCGCAAACACAGCAAGGGCTAACAGCCGATTTCTTCAAAAACCCTCGGACCTGGCGGCAACGCCGGACCGCCCGGCTCCACCTGTCACTACCGCGCGCCGGCAGCAGTCCAACCCCAAAGCAACGCCAAAGATGCCCGTTTGAACATGCATGCCGCGGTGGCAGCCTGCACCAGCATATCGCTACACTGCACCATGACCCACCGCACCTGCACTGCACCCTGCCCTGCACACCCGAACTGCCACCATGCTCTTGCCCCGATTGCGATCCATCGTTGCACTATTTTTGATAGCAACCAGCGCACTACCCATCAGTGCTTTAGCCGAAAAACATAAAGACAAGTCCGGCAAGACCAGGGTCCAGCAAAAAGCGCCACCCGGGCCCAGCTATGCCAAACGCCAGGATGTGCAACAGGCCGCGCGCGAGATTGCGCAACAGCACCAGCTCGACCTGGACTGGGTGCGCCACCGCCTAGCGCAGGCGCACTACATCCCGGCCATCGCCAAGGCGGTGCTGCCGCCAGCGGTCGGCGTGGCAAAAAACTGGCAGGCCTACCGCAGCCGCTTTGTCGAGCCGCAGCGCATTCGTGCCGGTCTGGCGTTCTGGCAAACCCACGCCGCCGCGCTGCAACGCGCGCAAGAGCAAAGCGGCGTGCCGATGGAGATCATTGTCGGCATCATCGGGGTGGAAACCCTGTACGGTCAGCACATGGGTGGCTACCGGGTGCTTGACGCGCTGGCCACGCTGGCGTTTGATTTTCCGGCCAGCCACCCGCGTGCCGCCAGGCGCGCCGAGTACTTTCTCGGCGAGCTGGGGCACTTTCTGGCCTTGATGCAGGCCCGCCAGACCGACCCCAGCACGCTGCTGGGCAGCTATGCCGGGGCCATCGGGCTGCCGCAGTTCATGCCCTCAAGCTGGGCGCGCTACGCGATCGACTTTGATGGCGACGGCCGCATCGACTTGCTGGGCAGCCCGGTCGATGCGATTGGTTCGGTCGCCAACTTCTTGCAGGCGCATGGCTGGCAAGCCGGCATGCCAACCCATTACCCGGTGCAATTCGACACCGCCACGCTGGACCTGCCCACGCTGCTGGCACCCGACATCGTGCCGACTTTTGAGCTGGGCACATTCCAGGCCAAGGGGGCGGTGCTGCAGGATGCGGCGCTGCAACATGTCGGCAAACTGGCGCTGGTGGAGTTGCACAATGGCGATGCTGCACCCAGCTATATCGCTGGCACCGACAACTTTTACGCCCTGACCCGCTACAACTGGAGCAGCTATTACGCGCTGGCCGTGATCGAGCTCGGTGCCGCCATCCGCCAGGCTGCCAGCACCCGCTGACGCACCGGCTGATCCTGCCCGGCCACCCCCTTGACCTCTCCCCCCGACCCACGCTCCGCACCATGACTGCCCCAGACCGCATTGCTGCCCTGCGCAACCTGATTCTGCAAGCCAAGCACGCCTATTACTACAGTCAATCGCCGCTGATGAGCGACGCCGAATACGACGCGCTGGAAGACGAGTTGCGCGGCCTGTCGCCACAAGACCCCGTGCTGGCGCTGGTGGGTGCACCGGTGCCACCTGAATCAATGCTGACCAAGGCAGCGCACCGCATGGCCATGGGCAGCCAGAGCAAGGTCAATTCAGAGGCCGAACTGCGCGCTTGGCTTGGCCGCATCGGCAACACGGCCGATGAGCCGCTGCACCTCAGCCTGAAAGGCGACGGTGCCAGCGCTGCTGCGTATTACGACAATGGCCGCCTGCACCAGGCCATCTCGCGCGGCGACGGCCTGGTGGGTGAAGACATCACCGCCAACGCGCTGCGCTTCAAAGGTTTGCCGGCCTGGGCTGGCAGTGGCGCTGCGGGTGGCGGCTTTTGGGGTGCGGTGCGCTTTGAGGTGATTCTGACCGTGGCCGACTGGGCCCAGGTGGACCCGGCGCGCAGCACAAACCCGCGCAATGCCGGCACTGGCATCATGGGTCGAAAAAATGGCTACCAATCAGACTGCCTGAGCGTTTTCGCCTTTGACCTGGAAGAGCAGGTGAACGGGCAGCCACGCGAATTTGCCACCGAGTCTGCCAAGATGGCGCGCCTGGCCGAGCTGGGTTTTCAGACGATTGCGTGGCAATGCGTGCGGGGTGCGGATGCGGCGGTGGCCTGGTTTGAGCAGGTGCGCCAGCAACGTGAGTCACTGCCGTTCTGGATCGATGGTGTGGTCATCAAGCTTGACGATCTGGCGCGTCAGCAGGCGCAGGGCGTGACGGCGGGTCGGCCCAAAGGCCAGGTGGCCTGGAAATTCGACTCATCGGGCGCCGAGTCGGTGCTGCAAGGTGTGCTGATTGGCGCGGGACACACCGGCGGCCTGTTTCCGACCGCCCAACTGCGCCCGGTGCAGATCGGCGGCACCACTGTCAGCAGCGCCAGCCTGGCCAACTTTGACGAAATTGCCCGGCTCGATGTCGCCATTGGCGACTCGGTGTGGGTCATCAAGGCCAACGACATCATCCCCAAGATCATTCGGGTGACCGAACGCCCGGCGCACCGGCAGGCCATCGAAGTGCCCAGCGCCTGCCCGTTCTGCGGTGGCGCGGTAGGCCGGCGGCGCATCAGCAGCGGTGACGAGGGCGTGGTGCTGGAGTGCCGAAACGCCGACTGCCCCAAGAAGTCCAGTGGCAAGATCAGTCGCTGGATTGCCAGCCTGGACATTCTGGGCATTGGGGATGCGGTGCTGCTGGCCATGATCGAGCGCTTCGACCTGGCCGACGCGGCCGACCTGTACAGCTTGCACACACGCGCCGACGAACTGGCCGAACTGGTCATCAACACCGACAACGGCCTGCGTCTGGGTGCCAAGCGCAGCGGGTCGATCCTGGCCGCCATCGAGGCCACGCGCTGCCTGAGTCTGGCGCAGTTTCTCGGCTCGCTGGGTTTGGAGCAGTTGGGTCAACGCCGGGTCGAGCTGATGATCCACAACGCCGCCGGGCCACTGGATGACCTGGCCGGCTGGCGCAGCGGCTGGCTGCGCGATGCCGAACACGCTGCGCTGGCGGGCGTGCCCACACTGGGTGCGGTGCTGCAAAACGGCCTGGATAGCGCCGCCGGTCTGATCGAGCGCCTGCTGGCCAACGGCGTGCGCGTGCTGCCCACGGTGCGCCCGCCCGCGACAAACACAGCCGCCAACCCCACGGTGTGCATCAGCGGCAAGCTGCCCAGCGGCAAGAAAAAGGCCGACTACGCCGCGCCGCTGCAAGCAGCCGGTTTTACCTTGGTCGATGAAGTCAGCAAAGGCCTGCGCTACCTGGTGCTGGCCGACCCCGCCTCGGGCAGCAGCAAGGCACAAAAAGCCGCCAAGTTGGGCATTGAAGTGATTTCAGAAGACCAGTTGCAGCAACGCTTGCTCAACCCGGACGGGTAAACCCGCCGACCGGGCCGGCCGGTGGCGCCAGTACGGCACCCAGGCTTGACCATTGCGCAGAACGTGGATTGCCGCGCTTTCACATTACCATCTGCTTCCCGTCTCACGAAAGCCCTCCCATGAAAATCGAAACCCTGGCGGTGCACGCTGGCTACACGCCCGACCCCAGCACCCATGCCTGTGCCGTTCCAATCTACCAAACCGTCGCCTACGCCTTTGACGACACCCAGCACGGCGCCGACCTGTTTGACTTGAAGGTGGCGGGCAATATTTACAGCCGCATCATGAACCCCACCTGCGCGGTGCTTGAAGCCCGCGTGGCCGCACTGGAGGGTGGGGTCGGCGCGTTGGCAGTGGCTTCCGGCATGGCGGCCATTAGTTACGCCATTCAGACCATTACCGAAGCCGGCGACAACATCGTGTCGGCCTCGACCCTGTACGGCGGCACCTACAACCTGTTTGCCCACACCTTTCCACAGATGGGCATCGAGGTACGCTTTGCCGACTACCGCCAGCCTGCATCGTTTGCCCCCCTGATTGACGCGCGCACCAAGGCGATTTATTGCGAGTCGGTCGGCAACCCGCTGGGCAATGTGACCGATCTGGCTGCGCTGGCCACACTGGCACACGACCACGGTCTGCCATTGATCGTGGACAACACCGTGCCCAGCCCCTATCTGTGCCGTCCGTTCGAACACGGCGCCGACATCGTGGTGCATTCAGCCACCAAGTACCTCGGTGGTCACGGCACAACGCTGGCCGGGGTGATCGTGGACTCAGGCAAGTTCCCCTGGGCCGAGCACGCAGCACGGTTCAAACGCCTGAATGAACCCGATGTGAGCTACCACGGAGTCGTCTATACCGCTGCACTCGGTGCCGCCGCCTACATTGGCCGCGCAAGGGTGGTGCCACTGCGCAACATGGGTGCAGCGCTCAGTGCGACAGCCGCACAACAGATTCTGATCGGCATCGAAACCCTGCCGCTGCGCATGGAGCGTATCTGTGACAACGCCTTGCAAGTGGCACGCTACCTGCAGGGTCACGCCCGCGTTGCCTGGGTCAATTACGCCGGCTTGCCAGATCACCCGGAACATGCCCAAGCCCAAAAGTACCTGTCTGCCCGTGGCTCGGGCCTGATCAGTTTTGGCCTGAAGGCCGCCGACAGCCTGCAGGCCGGCGCACGTCTTCAGGACGCCTTGCGTTTATTCACCCGGCTGGTCAATATTGGCGACGCCAAATCGCTGGCCTGCCACCCGGCCTCAACCACCCACCGGCAACTGAATGCGCAAGAGCTTGCGCGCGCTGGTGTCCGACCCGACATGGTCCGACTGTCGATTGGCATTGAGCACATCGACGATTTGCTGGCCGACCTGGAGCAGGCGCTGCAGGCGGTCTGAGCGGGTCAAATTCAGGCAGTGCGGATGCGCTTGGCCATGCGTTCGCCAACGAAAGCGAACGAAAACGCCAGCGCTTCGTTCACCGAGTCGTTGATGGCGTGCCGCTCTTGCTCGGTCAGATAGAACATCATGTCCACGTCATGGCGTACATAGCGAGCCGGCAAACGATTCAGCGCCACACAGGCCACATCGGCCAGCATGTCGGCGCTGAAATCGGGGTAGTCCGCCGCCATGCGGGCCACGTCCTCAAACACGATGCGTTCGTAATAGTTGTGAACCTGTTCAAAGTTGATATTCATAGGTACGCTGTGCAAGACACACTGGGTTGGTCAAGAGGCTTCACATTAGCAGTTTGCCCTGTTGCTGGCAAGCCATTTTTTTTGCGGATCTGACCAAAACTTGACCTGCAAGCTACGAAACATGTAGCAGGTTATGATTTTGCGCTATAGTTTGTTTCTAACCTTGTCGCCACAAGACGCGCGGACCCTTGCAAGACTCTTGCAACCGATCACGTGACGCCTGCATACTCGCCCACACCGCCCGGAGGAAACCCGTTTATGAGTACCAAAGAAAACGCTGCCATTGGCCAATTGCTCAGCCTGCTGGAGTCTCGCTATGCGATCCGGGTCTTGTGGGCATTGCGCAACGGCCACGCACAGACGTTTCGGCTTTTGCAAGACAGCGTCGGCACGATCACGCCGAACACGCTCAATACCCGGATCAAGGAGTTGCGTGAGGCCGGACTGATCGAGCACGGCAGCAAGGGCTATCTGGTCACGGCTTCGGGTGCCGATCTGCTCAAACGCATGGGTGACTTGTCGGCCTTTGCCACCAAATGGGTGGCCAGCCAAGCCAAGCAGGCCAACTCCTGACACAAACCGGTTTCTTGCGCACGCCGGAACATTTTGTGCGCGCCGCGCCGGCCAGCCCTGAACCCAATGGCCCGCATGGGCCCGCGGATATGGCGCAGATCTGCCAGCCTTTGCGGGTCTTGCAGTGACTGTTTTCTCTTGTACACCCAACCTGATACACCTCCATGAGCATCTCCGCATCCGGTCTCGAAACCCATGACACCACCCTTGGTGACGGCGAAACCGCCGCCGCCGGCCACCAGGTCTCCGTGCATTACACCGGTTGGCTCTATCAGGATGGCGTTCAGGGCGCCAAGTTCGACTCCAGCAAAGACCGCAATGATCCCTTCGTGTTCCGGCTTGGCGCCGGCATGGTGATCAAGGGTTGGGATGAGGGCGTGGCGGGCATGCGTGTGGGTGGTCTGCGGACCTTGATCATTCCGGCTGCCCTGGGCTATGGTGCGCGTGGCGCAGGCGGCGTGATTCCACCCAACGCAACACTGAAGTTTGAGGTTGAATTGCTCGGCGTGCGCTGAGCACGGCCGACCCGCTGTGGCACCACCCGCAGGGTGCCTGGCACTGACCGACATCGCTTGGGCGGGCTGTTTCACTGATTCTTGGCGCAGCGGCCTTGAAATCTGGCTGCCTGACCTGAGATATACGGCTTTCCAATTCACCCTTTCCAGAGCAAGATGGACCCGAAAACCAATCCACCCAGCGCCGACACGATGGCAGCTCACGCTGCCGCTGCCAGTGACAACGTCGTCAGCAACACCAGCCCCAACGCACAGGAGATCGAACACATCACCGCTGCCATGGCCAACTACGAAGCCGAAGCGCTGAGCAAGTGCCAGGCGGAACTGGCAACCGCACAGGCCAAGGGTGCCGAAATGGCTGATCAATACCTGCGCGCCAAGGCCGATGCAGAAAACGCCCGCCGTCGCGCGGAAGACGATGTGTCCAAAGCGCGCAAGTTTGCCATCGAGAGCTTTGCCGACAGCTTGCTGCCGGTGCTCGACAGCCTGGAAGCCGGCCTGAACGCCAAAGAGGTCAGCCTTGACACACTGCGTGAGGGCTCGCAAGCCACGCTGCGCCAATTGCTGGCGGCACTGGAGCGCAACAAGGTGCTGCCGATCGACCCGCCCGCTGGCAGCAAGTTTGACCCCAACCTGCACCAGGCCATCAGCGTGGTGCCCTCGGAACAGGACGCCAACACCGTTGTCACCGTGCTGCAAAAGGGCTACATGATTGCTGATCGGCTGCTGCGCAATGCACTGGTGACCGTGGCGGCACCAAAATAAATGCGCAGTTGCGCTTGAAATGCCTTGCGCTGACCACACCTGAACCTCAACTGAATTTCAAAACCCTCCTGGGCAACTGCTGCGCTGGCTGACCGGCTCACGCTGCCCGCAACCGATTGAAGGAACGCATCATGGGAAGAATCATTGGCATCGATCTGGGCACGACCAACAGTTGTGTCGCCATCATGGAAGGCAACACTGCCAAAGTGATTGAAAACGCCGAGGGCGCGCGCACCACGCCGTCCATCATTGCCTATCAGGAAGACGGCGAGGTGCTGGTAGGCGCCTCGGCCAAGCGTCAGGCCGTGACCAATCCGCGCAACACCCTGTACGCAGTGAAACGCCTGATTGGCCGCAAGTTCACCGAAAAAGAAGTGCAAAAAGACATCGACCTGATGCCCTACAAGATCGCTGCCGCCGACAACGGTGACGCCTGGGTTGAAGTGCGCGGCAACCGTCTGGCACCGCAGCAGATCAGCGCCGATGTGTTGCGCAAGATGAAGAAGACCGCCGAAGACTATCTGGGTGAGGCGGTGACAGAGGCCGTCATCACAGTGCCGGCCTATTTCAACGACGCCCAGCGCCAAGCCACCAAGGACGCCGGCCGCATTGCCGGACTGGAAGTCAAGCGCATCATCAACGAGCCCACTGCTGCGGCATTGGCCTTTGGCCTGGACAAGAACGAACGCGGTGACCGCAAGATCGCCGTCTATGACCTGGGCGGTGGCACGTTTGACATCTCGATCATCGAAATCGCCGATGTCGATGGTGAAAAGCAGTTCGAGGTGTTGTCCACCAATGGCGACACTTTCCTGGGCGGGGAAGACTTTGACCAGCGCATCATTGACTTCATCATTGCCGAGTTCAAAAAAGAGCAAGGCGTGGACTTGAGCAAAGACGTGCTGGCGCTGCAACGCCTGAAAGAAGCCGCTGAAAAGGCCAAGATCGAGCTGTCAAGCTCGGCGGGCACGGACATCAACCTGCCCTACATCACCGCCGATGCCTCCGGCCCGAAGCACCTGAACATCAAGCTCAGCCGCTCCAAGCTCGAAGCGCTGGTCGAAGAGCTGATCGAACGCACCATTGCCCCGTGCCGCACCGCCATGAAAGACGCCGGCGTGTCGGCCTCCGACATTCACGATGTGATTCTGGTCGGCGGCATGACCCGGATGCCCAAAGTGCAGGAAAAGGTCAAGGACTTGTTTGGCAAAGAGCCGCGCAAGGATGTGAACCCGGACGAGGCCGTGGCCGTGGGTGCTGCCATTCAGGGCCAGGTGCTGTCGGGCGACCGCAAGGATGTGCTGTTGCTGGACGTCACCCCGCTGTCGCTGGGCATCGAAACCCTGGGCGGCGTGATGACCAAGATGATCACCAAGAACACCACCATCCCGACCAAGTTTGCGCAGACCTTCTCGACAGCCGACGACAACCAGCCAGCCGTGACCATCAAGGTGTATCAAGGTGAGCGCGACATCGCGACCGGCAACAAGCTGTTGGGTGAGTTCAACCTGGAAGGCATCCCACCGGCACCACGCGGCCTGCCGCAAATCGAGGTGTCGTTTGACATTGACGCCAACGGCATTCTGCACGTGGGCGCCAAGGACAAGGGTACCGGCAAGGAAAACAAGATCACCATCAAGGCCAATTCCGGTCTGAGCGAGGCCGAAATCCAGCAAATGGTGAAAGATGCCGAGCTCAATGCTGCCGATGACAAGAAAAAACTCGAACTGGTGCAGTCACGCAACCAGGCCGAGGCCAGCTTGCACGGTGTCAAGAAGAGCCTGACCGAATACGGCGACAAGATCGACGCCTCAGAAAAAGAGAAGATCGAAGCTGCCATCAAAGACCTTGAAGAAGCCGTCAAGGGCAGCGACAAGGCCGACATCGACAGCAAGAGCGCTGCACTGATGACCGTCAGCCAGAAACTGGGCGAGAAGATGTACGCCGACATGCAGGCCAAGGAAGGCGCACAAGCGCATGCCGATGGCGGCGCGCAGGCCACCGGCGCAGCCAACTCCGGTGCTGCAGCACAAGACGACAATGTGGTGGACGCTGAAGTCAAAGAGGTCAAGAAGTCCTGATCGGCTGCTTTGACAACCTGCCAATTCTGGCGACATGCGCCGCGTTGCTCGCCCTGATCGGCTGCAACGCGGCGTTTGCATTGAACCCCGGCACGAGTAGAACATGGCTAAACGAGATTACTACGAGGTTTTGGGCGTCCCCAAAAACGCTTCTGACGAAGAAATCAAAAAGGCGTATCGCAAGCACGCGATGAAGCACCACCCGGACCGCAATCAGGGTGATGCGGCCAAGGCGGCAGAAGAAAAGTTCAAAGAGTGCAAGGAAGCCTACGAAATGCTGTCGGACCCGCAAAAACGTGCGGCCTACGACCAGCACGGCTTTGCCGGGGTGGACCCGAACATGCGTGGCGGCGCCGGCGGTGCGGAGGCCTACGGCGGCTTCGCCGAAGCCTTTGGCGACATCTTTGGCGACATGTTTGGGCAGCAGCGCGGTCGCGCGGGCGGGCGTCAGGTGTATCGCGGCAGCGACCTGAGCTACGCCATGGAAGTCACGCTGGAAGAAGCCGCACAAGGCAAAGATGCGCAGATCCGCATCCCCAGTTGGGACTCGTGCGACACCTGTCATGGCAGCGGCGCCAAGCCCGGCACACAAGTCAAAACCTGTGGCACCTGCGGCGGCACCGGGTCGGTGCAAATGCGTCAGGGTTTTTTCAGTGTGCAGCAAACCTGCCCGACCTGCCGCGGCACCGGCAAGGTCATCCCTGAACCCTGCCCGGCCTGCCACGGTCAAGGCAAGATCAAGAAACAAAAGACGCTCGAGGTCAAGATTCCGGCCGGCATTGACGGCGGTATGCGCATCCGCAGCGCTGGCAATGGCGAGCCCGGCACCAATGGCGGCCCGCCAGGCGACCTGTACATCGAAATCCGCCTCAAGAAACACGACATCTTTGAGCGTGATGGTGATGACTTGCACTGCTCGGTGCCAATCAGCATCATCACCGCGACACTCGGTGGCGAAATTGACGTGCCGACTCTGGCTGGCAAAGCTGCCATCGACATCCCGGAAGGCACCCAGACCGGCAAGCAATTCCGTCTGCGCGGCAAGGGCATCAAGGGTGTGCGCTCCAGCTATCCCGGCGATCTGTACTGCCATATCCTGATCGAAACCCCGGTCAAGCTCACCGAGCACCAGCGCAAGCTCTTGCGCGAACTTGATGAATCGCTGAAAAAAGGCGGCGCCAAGCACTCGCCCACCGGCGACAGTTGGACCGACCGGCTCAAGAGCTTTTTCAGCTAGACACCGGCGCAACCCGAGTCCAGACGGGGGTTTTCAAAGCCGCGACCACGCAATACACTGGGCTGGCGCGGCAAATTTGCGCAGGAGGCACAGGCCATGGGCGTCAGCATCACATTTCTGGGCGGAGCCGGCACCGTCACCGGCTCGAAATACCTGGTTCAACACCAAAAACACAGCCTGCTGGTGGACTGTGGGCTGTTTCAGGGCTACAAGCAATTGCGCCAACGCAACTGGACGCCGCTCAACATGGCGCCCAATCAGATCCAGGCCCTGCTGCTCACCCACGCCCATCTGGACCACAGTGGTTACCTGCCGCTGCTGGCGCGCGAGGGTTTTGCCGGCCCGGTCTATGCCACACCTGGCACACGCGACCTGTGCCGCATCCTGTTGCCCGACAGTGGCCACATCCAGGAAGAGGACGCCGAATTTGCCAACCGGCACAAGTTCAGCCGTCACGCGCCAGCCTTGCCGCTGTACACCCGACAGAATGCCTTGGACGCCCTGCCGCTGATCAAGACAGTGGAGTTTGGCAAGGTCTTTGCACCGCTTGTTGGCTGGAAGGCCAGCTTTTCACCCGCCGGACACATTTTGGGTGCAGCCAGCATTTTGCTGGAGGTGGCCGGACGGCGCATCTTGTTTTCAGGTGACCTGGGCCGCCCGGATGATCTGATCATGAGTCCTCCCGCCAGCGCGCCTCAAGCTGACACGGTGCTGATCGAATCCACCTATGGCGACCGAACGCACCCACACGAAGACATGCTGGCCGAGCTGGCGCCCGCACTGCAGCGCGTGGCCAAGCGCGGCGGCGTGGCCGTCGTGCCAGTGTTTGCGGTCGGGCGGGCGCAAGCACTGCTGCACGCCATTCACCTGCTGAAAATGCAAGGCGAACTGCCTCAGTCGCTGCCGATTTTTCTGGACAGCCCGATGGCGGTGCACACCACCCACTTGTTTGAAAGCCACCCGGGCGAACACCGACTGAGCCGACAAGACACACACGCGCTGACGCACTGCGCCACCATGATTGCCAGCAGCGACGAATCACAGGCACTGGCCGCACGCCACGGCCCGATGGTGATTCTGTCGGCCAGCGGCATGGCCACGGGCGGGCGCGTGCTGCACCACCTGGCGCACTACGCCGGGCAACACCGAAACATGATCATCCTGACCGGCTATCAGGCGCCGGGCACACGCGGCGGCACGCTGGCGGCGGGTGGCAAGAGCTTGCGCATCCATGGCCGCGAGGTGGACGTGGCAGCCGAGGTGGTGCAACTGCAGTCAGCCTCGGCGCACGCCGACGCCAACCAGTTGCTGGCCTGGCTGCGCAGCATGCCGCAAGCGCCCGCGCAGGTCTATGTGGTGCACGGCGAAGCGGGTCCAGCCGATGCGTTGCGCAGCCGCATCGAGCGCGAGCTGGGCTGGCGCGCCCAGGTGCCCGAGCAAGGGGCGACCTGGCCCACCTGAACCAGATGCTATCAACGGCATAGCTTCCAGCGCAATCCGGGCATTGTTTTTTAGCCATTTTCGATAGAAAAAGGTATTTCACCCGGACCTGGGTGAGGCGCGCCACAAGACCCAGACAGCTCAGGCGCGCACAAAAGCCGTGACCAGCGGCTCCGCCCCAGCCTGGCGGCTGCGGTGTCCATGCACCTGGGCATCAAAAACTTGGCCGGGTGGCAACAAGTCGGCTGAAAAAAAATGCTCACCTGGCCCAAAGCTGCGCCAACTGCCGTCCTGCAGCCCGATCTGCATCTGGCCACGCAGGATGAACACCCACTGGGCATCGGTGCTGCAGTGGAAGTCGCTGCGAAACCCGACCGGGCTGGCGCGCAACTGCAACCCGGCCGAGGGCAGCAGGGCCGACAGTGCGGTCTGCGCCGTCCCGTGGTCCAGCGGCAGCGATTCGTGCCGAAAGCGTGCCCGGCCATCGGTGTCGGTAAACAAAACAGTTTTGACAAATTCACTCATGACAGCTCCAGCTTCAGTTCATCAGGGGGCCAGCCGACGCAGCAGCAGCGTGAGGTGGCCCATTCATGTGGTCAGTTGCGCCCAGGCTTTTTCGAGCCGCTTGACGCTCACCGGCTGCGGTGTGCGCAGCTCCTGGGCAAAAAAACTCACCCGTAACTCCTCCAGCAGCCAGCGAAACTCCAGCAGCCGCTCGTCCATCACGCCTTTGCGCTCGGCCACCAGACGCCAGTAGCGCTGCTCCAGCGGGCGCAACTCGGCCAGCCGTGCAGCGTCGCGGGCTGGGTCGGCGCGGTATTTGTCCAGGCGCGCGGTGATGGCCTTCTGGTAGCGGGCAAAGTGTTGCAAGGCCGGCCACGGGGCTTGCGCCAGGAAGCGCTTGGGCATCAGGCGCAGCAGTTGCTGTGCGGCATCGGTGGCGGCGTCTCCGGTGGCCTTGCTGTCTTTGATCTTGCGCGCGGCCACGGCGTGCTCGCCCAGAATGATCGCGCACAGCCGGGCCACTTCGGTGGCAATCAGCGTCAGGCGGCCGCGCCCCTCATCGAGGCGGCGCTTGAAGGCGAATTCATCGGTGGGCAAGGGGTCCAGCAAAAAAGCCCGCTCCAACGCCAGCGCGATGATTTGTTCGCGCAGTTCTTCCAGCGTGCCGCCGGCGTTGCCGATGCCAGCGGTGCTGCTGCCATCCGCACTTTTGCCGACCTGCATGTAGGCCACGGCCATCTTTTGCAACTCAGGAATGTTCTTTTCGAGGTATTTGAGCGCGTCTTTGATTTGCAAGGCAAACAGGCGGCGCAAGCCGGCACGGTGTTTGGCAGCCGCCAGCTCAGGTTCGTCAAAGACCTCGATGGTGACGGCATCACCGGCATCGAGCAAGGCCGGGTAGCCAATCAGCCGCAGGCCGCCCTTCTGGATTTCGAGCAGTTCGGGCAGTTCGCCAAAAGTCCAGGCGCTGTAGCGCTGGCCAGCGGCGAGGCCACCCGCCTGACCATCGGATGCTCCATTTTTTACAGCTATCTGCGCTTGTCCTGATTGGGCTGAAGGCTTATTTTGTGCATTTTTTTGGCGTGGCTCGGTGATGTCATGGCGGCGCTGCCCCGAACCCAGGGCCCCGTGTTGACCCGCCACCGCGCCCACGCCGGCTGCCGATGGCGCTGGCGATGCCTTGTGGGAACGGCCCAGATTTGCTTCAGTATAAATAGCTGTCAGCGCTTGTCCAGATTGGGCTATCGCCCCATTTTCTATAGAAGTATCGGCAGGCGCGGCGGACCGCAGCTTGAGCTGCGCCAGCGCCTGAAAGGCCCCGCGTGCCTGCGCGCCGAGCTCGGCCTTCAGGGCACCGAGGTTGCGACCGGCTCCCAACTGGCGGCCATGCGCATCGACCACCCGAAAATTCATGAAATGGTGCGGCTGCAACATATCGACCTTGATGTCAGCGCGCACCACATCCACCGTGGTGGCCAGACGCACCAGTTTCAGCACTGCGTCGATCAGCGAACCCTGGCCAAACAGCGCCGGCTCGTTCAACTGCTCGGCCATCTTGCGCGCCGATTCGGGCAGCGGCACCAGGCGCGAACGTGGCCGCTGGTGCAGGGTTTTCAGCAACGCCTGGATTTTGTCTTTGAGCATGCCTGGCACCAGCCACTCGCAGCGCTCATCAGCCACCTGGTTGAGCACAAAAATTGGCACGGTGACAGTCAGTCCGTCTTTGGGGTCGCCCGGTTCGTGCAGATAGGTGGCGGCGCAATCGACCCCACCCAGACGCACGGCTTTCGGGAAAGACTGGCTGGTGATGCCAGCGGCCTCGTGACGCATTAGCTCGTCGCGGGTCAGCAGCAGCAGTTTGGGGTTGATGCGCACGGCATCGCGCCACCAGGCTTCAAAGCTGAAACCGCTGCATACCTCGGCAGGCAACTGCTGGTCGTAGTAGGCAAAAATCAGCTCGTCATCGACCAGCACATCTTGCCGGCGTGCCTTGTGTTCCAGCTCTTCGACCTGTTTGACCAGTTTCTGATTTGCCGCCAGAAACGGCAGTTTGGTGTCCCACTGGCCGGCGACCAGCGCCTCGCGGATGAAAATTTCGCGCGCACCCGCCAGATCGACCCGGCTGTAGTTGACGCGCCGGCCGCTGTAAATGACCAGCCCGTACAAAGTGGCGCGCTCCAGTGCGTTGACTTCGGCCGCCTTTTTCTCCCAGTGCGGATCCAGCAACTGCTTTTTCAGCAAGTGTGCGCCGACCTGCTCCAGCCACTGCGGCTCAATGGCGGCAACACCACGGCCAAACAGCCGGGTGGTTTCGACCAGTTCGGCGGCCACAATCCAGCGCCCCGGCTTCTTGACCAGATGAGCACCCGGATGCGGGTAAAACTTGATGCCTCGCGCACCCAGGTACTCGCCACCGCCACCTTTGTCACCATCGCTCTCAAGCTTGCAGCCAATATTGCCCAGCAGCCCCGCCAGCATCGACAGATGCAGTTGCTCATAGTTGGCTGGCACGCTGTTGATGCGCCACTTGTGCTCCGCCACCACCGTGTGCAACTGGCTGTAAATATCGCGCCACTCGCGCACCCGGCGAATGCTGACAAAGTTCTGCCGCAACATCTGCTCATACTGCCGCTTGCTCAGCTTGTGTGAGTTAATTGGGGTCAGAGTCAGATTATTTGGCTGCTTTCCCCGTTGGGCGCCTAATTGGGGTCTGACCCCCATTATTTCTTTCTGCGGAGTGGACGAATTAATCTGACTCTGACCCCCATTGTTTTGAACCGGGCCGCCACGCGCGGTTTCCAGCCATTGCCAGAGTTTCAGGTAGCCGCTGAACTCGCTCTTTTCGTCATCAAACTTGGCGTGCGCCTGGTCGGCTTGCTGTTGCGCTTCCATCGGGCGGTCACGCACGTCTTGCACACTCAAGGCGCTGGCAATCACCAGCACTTCGGCCAAGGCCTGTCTGGAGCGCGCCTCCAGAATCATGCGGCCGACACGCGGGTCAAGCGGCAGTTTGGCCAGCTCGTGACCGGTGGCGGTCAGCTCGTTGGCTTCGTCAACGGCACCCAGCTCGTTTAACAACTGGTAGCCGTCGGCAATCGCGCGGCCCGAGGGCCGTTCAAGAAACGGAAAGTCTTCGACCACACCCAGGCGCAGCGACTTCATGCGCAAAATCACGCCCGCCAGCGAGGACCGCAAAATCTCGGGGTCGGTAAACGGCGCGCGGCTGGCAAAGTCTGGCTCGTCATAGAGCCGGATGCAAATGCCATTGGCGACCCGGCCACAGCGCCCGGCGCGCTGATTGGCCGCCGCCTGACTGATCGGCTCGACCAGCAGTTGCTCGACTTTGCTTCTGAAACTATAGCGTTTCATGCGCGCTGTACCTGCGTCAATGACGTATTTGATGCCAGGCACGGTGAGCGAGGTCTCTGCCACGTTGGTCGCCAGCACAATGCGCCGGGCGCTGTGTGCCTCGAAAATCCGGTCTTGCTCGGGCTGGCTTAGCCGGGCAAACAAGGGCAGCACCTCGGCACCGCGAAACAAGGGCTGATGGCTCAGGTGGCCGCGCAGATGGTCGGCGGCCTCGCGGATTTCACGCTCGCCGGGCAGAAAAACGAGGATATCGCCGCTGTGGTGCACATCGCGCCAGAGTTCGTCCACCGCGTCGGCAATCGCGTTGTTCAGGTCGTAGTCGCGCGCTTCTTCAAATGGCCGCCAGCGCTGCTCGACCGGAAACATGCGCCCTGACACCATGATGATCGGGGCTGGGCCCTTCCTGGACGCGAAGTGGTCAGCAAAACGCTGGGCGTCGATGGTGGCGCTGGTCACCACCACCTTCAGATCAGGCCGGCGCGGCAATATCTGCTTCAAATAACCTAGCAGGAAATCGATGTTCAGACTGCGCTCGTGCGCTTCGTCGATGATGATGGTGTCGTAAGCGTTGAGCAGTGGATCGGTCTGCGTCTCGGCCAGCAAGATGCCGTCGGTCATCAGCTTGACCGAGGCCTCACGGCTCAGGCGGTCCTGAAAGCGCACCTTGAACCCGACCACATCACCCAATGAGGTGTGCAGCTCTTCGGCAATGCGTTTGGCCACACTACTGGCAGCAATGCGCCGGGGTTGCGTGTGGCCGATCAGCTTGCCGCGCGGCGCCGGGCGGCCATCGGGCAGGGTTTGGGGGTAATTGCACAGGCCGCGGCCGAGTGCCAGCGCAATTTTGGGCAACTGGGTGGTTTTGCCCGAACCGGTTTCACCGCAGACGATGATGACCTGGTGTGCCTGCATGGCGGCCATGATTTCGGCACGCCGCGCGCTCACCGGCAGGGATTCGGGGAATTCGATCTTCAGCGGCACAGACAGTTTCAAAGGGATAGACATGAGACCGTGATTATCGGGAATGCACTGGGGGAACGCAGCACTGCCGGGGCCAGACAGGCTGCTGGGCAACACGCCACTGCGCTTGCACCCCAACAGATGCGCTAGCATTCATGCGATGAACGCACCGCAGCAACTCAGATTGGAAGCCATTGAAGCGCTGATCAGCGCCCGCAATATTGATGATTTGTCGGTGCGAGAGATCATGGATGACATTCTGGACGACGAACAGATGGCAGCGTTCCTGCCAGACTCTCTGTGTCAGATTGACCCTCGAACCGGGGACGTGGTGGTTTACAACTCGTCACGCGCCACCCGCTTGCACACCACCGGCGCCGCACCCGCCGTTGACAGCCGCGACGACCAATGCCCGATTTGCGCGGCCAAAAGCACCGGAATTATCGATTTGCACCCCTTGAGCGAAGGCTTTACCTTCATCAACAAGAACCTGTATCCGATCCTGCACCCGGTGGAGACTCTGCCCGACGATGCGCAGGGCGCACCGCTGTACCCAGACCCCCTTCATCATGGCCGCAGTTCGTATGGCATGCACCTGCTCCAATGGACTTCGTCGATCCATGACCGGGACTGGCACAACATGCCGCTGGCAGACTGCCTGATCTGTTTTGACCGGCTGGCGGCTCTGGAGCACAAGTTGCTGACGGACTCGGAAGGCTTTATGCCGGCTTCAGACCGGGTGCTGCAAAAGCTGCCGCACCGCACCGAGGTGGACATGCCCAGTGGACCAAAGACGTTTGGTTATGTCTCCATCATCAAGAACTTTGGCCACGCTGCCGGCGCATCGCTGTCGCACGGACACCAGCAGATTGGCTTTAGCAACATCATGCCGCAGCGCTATTTCAACAACTTCAGCTTCATGCAGCGCAACGGCCAGACTTTTTCTGAATACATGCTGCGCGAGAACCCGCAGCGCTTGCTGGTGCGTGACTTTGACCACGCGGTATTGATCGTGCCGTATTTCATGAAGCGACCCTACAACATGCTGGTGCTGGTCAAAGACCACCGCAAGCAGTACATCCACCAGCTCAGTTCCGATGAACGCCGGGATATGGTGCAGGCCATGGTGGCCGCCATCCAGGCGATCATGACCATCATGCCGCAAATGGGCAAGGCACCGGCCTACAACATCAACGTCAACAATGGACCCGGTGCCGGTGTGTATCTGGAGTTGCTGGCCAACACGCAACTGACCGGTGGGTTTGAACACATCGGGCTGTGGGTCTGCCAAGCCAATCCCAATGCAGTGGCGGCCCAGCTTCGTCAGGTCGTCGGGCAAGGCTCTTCGAATCTATGGCATGCTGCCTGACTGGAGCCATCTTGCGTAAGTCCGACCACGGCGACTTTGCCCCCTTGTCCACCCAACGTCCGAAACTGCTGCTGCCCATCACATGAGTCTGCCCTTTAACTTCACCTTCGTCCCCTGGTTCCGTTCGGTGGCGCCCTACATCCACAAGTTTCGCAACCAGACCTTTGTGCTGGGCGTGTGCGGCGAGGCGATTGCCGCAGGCAAGCTGCCCAATTTGGCGCAAGACCTGGCGTTGATCCAGAGCATGGGGGTGCGCATCGTGCTGGTGCACGGCTTTCGGCCACAGGTCAACGAACAACTCAAGGCCAAGGGCCATGCGGCGCGCTATTACCAGGGGGTGCGCATCACCGACGAGGTGTCCCTGGACTGCGCGCAAGAGGCTGCAGGCCAGTTGCGCTACGAAATTGAGGCGGCTTTCAGCCAGGGCTTGCCCAACACACCCATGGCCGGCGCCACGGTACGGGTGATTTCGGGCAACTTCCTGACCGCCCGGCCGGTGGGCATCGTCGATGGGGTGGACTTTCAGCACTCTGGCCTGGTGCGCAAGATCGATATCGCCGGCATCACCCACTCGCTGGCCATGGGTGCGCTGGTGTTGATGTCGCCGTTTGGCTTTTCGCCGACCGGCGAGGCGTTCAACCTGACCATGGAAGAGGTGGCAACCTCGGTGGCCACCGCGCTGCAGGCTGACAAGCTGATTTTTGTGACCGAAGTGCCAGGCATTGCCACCGACATCCACCGGCCGGTGGGTGACGACAACCCGATCGACACCGAGCTGCCGCTCGAAGCAGCAGAACGGCTGCTGACCGAGCTGCCCGCTGCCGACAAGCCCACTGACACTGCTTTTTACCTGCGCCATTGCGTGCGTGCCTGCAAGGGTGGCGTCGAGCGCAGCCACATCATCCCGTATGCCGTCGATGGTTCGATTTTGCTGGAGGTGTATGTGCACGATGGCATCGGCACCATGGTGGTCGATGAAAAGCTTGAGAGTCTGCGCGAGGCCACGGTGGAGGACGTGGGCGGCATTCTGCAACTGATCGAGCCGTTTGAAAAGGACGGCACCCTGGTCAAGCGCAGCCGCACCGAAATCGAGCGCGACGTGGGCTTGTACACCGTGATCGAGCACGACGGCGTCATTTTTGCGTGCGCTGCGCTGTACACCTACCCCGAGGCGCGCACCGCCGAGATGGCAGCGCTGACCGTGTCGCCCGATGTGCAAGGCCAGGGTGACGGCGAGCGCGTGCTCAAACGCATCGAGCAGCGCGCGCGCCTGGCCGGGCTGGACAGCATCTTTGTGCTGACCACCCGCACCATGCACTGGTTCATCAAGCGCGGCTTTGTCCAGGTGGACCCCGACTGGCTGCCAGAGGCGCGCAAACGCAAGTACAACTGGGACCGCAAGAGCCAGGTGCTGGTGAAAAAACTCACCTGAAGTGGCCGAAACCAGCGTTTTGCGTCCGACACTTGGCCGGTTTTTGTTTCTTTCAACTTTTCAGGACTATTTCATGAGCTCAGTCAACTTCATTGGTGGCGAAAAAGGCGGTGTTGGCAAGTCGGTGCTGGCGCGGCTGTTGGCGCAGTATTTCATCGACCGGGCGCTGCCCTTTGTCGGATTCGACACCGACCGCTCGCACACCTCGTTTTCGCGCTTTTATGCCGACTTTGCCAGCCCGGTGCTGGTGGACAGTTACGAGGGGCTGGACCAGGTCGTCAGTGTGTTTGACCGCAGCGCCGAAGCCCCCGAGCGGCCCCGTGTGATCGTGGACCTGGCGGCCCAGACGGCACTGCCACTGGCGCGCTGGGTACAAGACTCCGACCTGATCAGCCTGCTGGGCGATCTGGGTGTTGCCGTCAACTTCTGGCATGTCGCCGAGGCCGGCCGCGACTCGGTGGTGCTGCTGGAGAAACTGCTGGCCACCTATGGCAGCGGCCCGGGCTATGTGGTGGTGCGCAACCTCGGACGCGGCAGTGATTTCAGCGAACTCGACCAGTCGGAGGCCATGCAACAGGCCCTGCACCTGGGTGCGCGCGTCATCAGCTTGCCCCTGTTGCACGAGGCCAGCATGCGCAAGATCGACCGGCAGGACCTGAGCTTCTGGGCCGCCGTCAACCGCGCCAGCGGACCCGATGCGCTGGGCCTGCTGGAGCGCCAGCGTGTCAAGACCTGGCTGAAAAAGAGCTACGAGGCGTTCGACACCCTGGGCTTGTAAGCAAAGGGCAGCGTTCCTGCACCGACATCGCCGAAAATCAAAACAACAAACAGAACACCGAGACACCCACAATGCCAAGCCGCAACAAGTCAAGCCCTGAAGCTGCTGCGCCTGCCGACGCAGCCCACCCCAACAGCCCTGCGCCGTCGTCGGCCCCGGTGCGACGCCAAGCCACCAGCAAGGTTCGCCGCACCCGCTTGGGCGATACCACCGGCGCCAAGACCACGCCGGGCGTGTCGCGCCGTGCCGTGCAGGCCAGTCTGGATGCCGCACAAGTCAGCCAGCAAAGCGCCGTGCTGGACATCCTGGCGCAAGCCACCGACAAAGCCGACGCCTTGCGCACCCTGCTGGCGGGCAGTTCGGCCGACGACATCGAGTCGTTGCGCCAGGTTTTGCTCAGCAACGGTCCGCACCCGCTGGGCGGCGGCGACTCGCCCGACGAGCAACTGGCCAGCGACTGGCGCAGCGGCGGCTACCCCTACCGCAACCTGTTGTCACGCAAGCGCTATGAGGCCGAGAAATACAAGTTGCAGGTGGAACTGCTGAAGTTGCAGAGCTGGGTCAAAGAGACCGGGCAACGCGTGGTCATTCTGTTTGAGGGGCGCGATGCCGCTGGCAAGGGCGGCACCATCCGCCGCTTCATGGAGCACCTGAATCCACGTGGCGCGCGCGTGGTGGCGCTGGAAAAACCCACCGAGTCCGAGCGCGGCCAATGGTATTTCCAGCGCTATGTGCAGCACTTGCCCACCGCCGGCGAGATCACGCTGTTTGACCGCTCCTGGTACAACCGCGCCGGGGTCGAGCGGGTCATGGGCTTTTGCAGCGACAGCGAGTACCAGCAGTTCATGCACCAGGCGCCCATGTTTGAGCGCCAACTCGTGCAAAGCGGCATTCACCTGATCAAGTTCTGGTTCTCGGTGAGCCGCAAGGAGCAGCGCCGGCGCTTCAAGGAGCGTGAACTGCACCCGCTCAAGCAATGGAAACTCAGCCCGATTGACTTGGCGTCACTGGACAAGTGGGACGACTACACCCAGGCCAAAGAAGCGATGTTTTTTGAGACCGACACCGCAGACGCCCCCTGGACAGTGATCAAGTCTGACTGCAAAAAGCGCGCGCGCCTGAACGCCATGCGTTATGTGCTGCACAAAATGCCTTACGCCAACAAGGAGGTGGGCAACATCGGCGCGCTCGACACCCTGCTGGTGGGACGCGCCCATGTCGTCTATGAGCGCGGCGAACACCCCGGTGGGGCGATGATCTGAACGGATGCGGCGGTCAGTCAGCGCCGCAGCCATGCTGCGCGTGCCGCCCGCGCCAGCAGCACGCTGCTCAACAGCGCGATGGCGCAAAAACACAGAAACGACCAATTGGCAATCGAGCCGCCCAAAAAGGTCCAGTCCACCGCCGAGCAGTCACCGCTGCCCTTGAAGATCATCGGGATGGCGCGGCTCAAGGGGTAGCTTTCGATCATGCCGTAAAAATCGCGCCCGCAGGTCGCCACCACCGGTGGGTACCACTGCAGCCAGCTTTGGCGCGCTGCCACAAAAGCGCCAAAGCCGGCCCCAAGCAGCAGCAGGACCAGCGCTGAAAGATGCAGGCTTTTTTTGCCACTAGCGCTTGCCAGTAAAGCGACTACTGCTACAAAAAATAAAGCATAGCGCTGGACGATGCACATCGGACAAGGGTCCAGGCCCTGACTGTGCTGCAAGTACAAGCCGAAACCGAGCATACCCAGACAGCCCAGGCCCAGGGCCAGAAAGGCAGCGCGCATCGCGCGCTCGACCCAACCCAACCAGCACGACAGCAGCGCGATCAAGCGGGTTCCAGACACACGATTGACACAGGGCCTTGGAGGCAGGAGCAGACCGAGGCTACTTGTTGGCCTCGTCCAGTGCCTTGCACGAGGGCGAACAGACGGCTTGGGATTTGCCCAGAATCTTCTTGGACACCATTTGCGAGCGTGCCCGGTGCTTGCCGCACAGGAAGCACGACATGGTCGCCGCACCAAACGAAGTGGCCGCCGTGAACGGCGACCCCGACACTTTGGATTTATAACGCAGGCCATCGGCCACAATTTTGGTTTTGGTATCTGCTTTTGCCATAGGGCCGGATTTTATCGCACAGCACGCCTGCTGCAAAAAGCTTGCTAAAGTCAGCCTTTTTTACACACATCAGAGATTGAGGCGCACACCATGGCACGCACTGTGAATTGCATCAAGTTGGGGCTCGAAGCTGAAGGGCTGGACCTGCCCCCCTACCCGGGTGAGCTCGGCAAGCGGATCTGGCAAAGCGTTAGCAAGCAGGCATGGGCCGACTGGCTCAAGCACCAAACCATGCTGGTCAATGAAAACCGGCTGAACCTGGCCGATGCCCGGGCACGCCAGTATCTGGCGCGGCAAATGGAAAACCACTTTTTTGGCAGTGGCGCCGACGCCGCGCAAGGCTACGTGCCGCCCAAAGCCTGATTTTTTGACTCTTGGACGCCCCCGCTGCGCCCGCGCCACGGGCCGAGCCACACCTGACGCAGGCGCTGGGCTGGCAAGGACAGGACAGTTGGCGTGTGCTCGACACCGGCTTTGCCGCCGGAGCCGACTTTTTCGACACCTGGCAGGCCTGGCGCAACGACAGCCTGCGCCCGCGCATGCTGCACTATGTGGCCTTGTGCGAACAGGCCCCCGCCGCCTCAGCCTTGCATGACTTGTGCCGGCTGCAGCCCGACCGGACGACTTTGGCGGCTGAACTGCTGCCGCACTGGTGGGGCCTGACAAGCGGCTTTCATCGCCTGTTGCTCGACCAGGGCCAGGTGATCCTGACCCTGTGTGTGGGCTCCCTCGACGCCCTGTTACGCCAACAGCAGTTTCTGGCCGACACCTTGTACCTGCGCCAGGGCGTTTGCCAGCGCACCGACGCAACGCAGCGCGTCTGGCTGGCGCGAGCACTGGCGCGCTGCTGCCGACGCGGCAGTCTGCTGCATCTGGACAGCGTTCTGTGCGCTGCCACCAGCCCCTGGCGCAATGTGCTGATGCAATGCGGTTTTGAGCTGGCTGGCACAGATGCCTGCGCCAACGACGAGCCACAGCACAGCCTGGCTCGCTACGCACCCAACTGGCACATCAAGACCTCGCGCCGCCCCGGGTTGGACGCGCCGCTGCCGCTGCGCCGCTGCGCGGTGGTCGGGGCCGGTCTGGCCGGCGCTGGCGTGGCTGCAGCGCTGGCACGGCGCGGCTGGCAAGTGTCGGTGCTGGACATGGCCGAGTCGGCGGCAGCCGGCGCCTCGGGTCTGCCGGTCGGGCTGGTGTTTCCTCATGTGTCAAGCGACGACTGCCACCTGTCGCGCCTGTCGCGCGCCGGGGTGCGCCTGATGCTGCAGCACGCCCGGGCTTTGCTGAGGCCAGGCCAGGATTGGGGCGCTTCAGGCGTGCTGGAGCGTCAGACCCACGGCAAGCCGCAAGTCCCCAAAGACTGGCCCGCTGACGCCAGCGTCTGGTCCTGGCCGGCCGATGCCGATGCCCAGACCCAAGCGGGCGTGCCAAATGTCCCGGCGCTGTGGCATGCGAGCGCCGCCTGGATCAGGCCGGCCCGGCTGATTCAGGCCTGGCTGGCCCAGCCTGGTGTGCGCTTTCAGGGCGGCGCCCGGGTGACGCGCTTGCGCCGCTGCACCGCCGGCTGGGAACTGCTGGACCCGCATGGCCAGCCGCTGTGCCAAGCCGAGCAAGTGGTGCTGGCCAACGCCTGTGCCATGCAAGAGTTGCTGGCAAACCTGGCTCAGGGCGATGCGGACTGGGCCGCGCGCTTGCAGCGCATGCCAGCGTGCCATGGCATGCGCGGCTTGCTGAGCTGGGCCGCGCATGCCGACACCGACCCACAGGTCGTGTTCCCAAGCGTGCCGGTAAATGGCGCAGGAAGCGTGATCGCCCAGGTGCCGCATGCCGGCAGTCCGGCCTGGTTCGTTGGCTCGTCCTATCAGCCGCAGGCCCAGCCCGAACGCAGCGATGCCGACAACCACGCCCGCAATCTGGCTCACCTGGAGCAACTGCTGCCCGAGTTGGCTCAGGCCCTGGCGCCGGCATGGGCTGACAAGCGCTTGCAAAGCTGGAAGGCAAGCCGCTGCGTCAGTGCCGACCGCCTGCCCCTGGTCGGTGCGCTGCAGGCCGATGCCACAGCCGGCTTGTGGCTCTGCAGCGCGCTGGGTTCGCGCGGCCTGAGCCTGTCGGTGTTGTGCGCCGAATTGCTGGCGGCACAGATGCAGGCCGAACCCTGGCCGGTTGAGGCTGAGCTGGCGCGCGCCTTGCAGGCGCTGCGGGCATGAGCCCAGCCAGGCAGAAATTGGCTCAATGTCAATCTGGTGGAAATCAGTGCGCTGGCTTGAGCGCTTGGTCAAAGAGTTTTTTTACCGGTTACGGCTCTGCATGAACACCAGCTTTTCAAACAGGGTCACATCCTGCTCGTTTTTCAGCAGTGCTCCCACCAGCGGTGGCACCGCGACCTTGTCGCCTTCGGTGTGCAGCACAGA